>OJGX01000596.1_pt1 | contig 17132 bp, 23 predicted proteins | sample 1594661 | NCBI WGS metagenome assembly OJGX01 (sample SAMN05416839, study PRJEB24817) | seawater metagenome | isolation source: Sea water | place: Canada:Atlantic | collected 2013-07 | reverse complement strand
CTACACGTAAGGAGTCGTCGGCAGCGTCAGATGTGTATAAGAGACAGTCTTTAATATTTAATTGTTTTTGATGTAATGTAGTTCTTTGTTGCATATTTTCTGCTTCTAATTCTAACTCTGATTGATTTTTTTCTTTTATTATTTTTTGTTCTTCTGTTAATGGTTTTAAGTTTCGGTTGTTCATGTTGGATTGTTCTTGTATTTTTATTCTGTCATTTTCTGCTCTTTTAGCTTCAACTATATCTCTTTGTGTTTTTTGCAAATTTCTAATATTTTTTAAATAAATTTTAGCTGATGACCTGTCTCCATTTTTTATTGAATTATTATACAGGGTGTCAAACTCTTTAATTTGATCGTCTAATTTATTTAATTGTGCATCTCCTACTCTTGTTTTTTCAGACACAAGATTGCCGGTATCTACTGGTTCTCCCTTTAAAACTTTACCAACAGAATAATCTAATAATTGTCTTTGATTTTCTGGAGAGATTGCCGCTAACCTTTGATAAATATTTGGCTTACCTCTTACTTCTGCAATATAATCTCCTAATCTACCAAAACCAACATGAGCAGCAGTACCAATTAAACCACCAAGTGCTATGTTAGTAATAGCATTATAAGCAGTATAATCAGCTTGTTCTGATCTTGCTACACCATAAACAATAGGTTCAACAGCTATATTACCAACTAAACCTTCTACAGCACCTTTTTTCATTCTAGCAATATTTTTACCAGAACGAGCAACCATAGAAGCAAATTTAGCTTGACCAACAACAGGTACAAAAGATGCACCAATATTTATAGGGTCTAAAAAACTTGTACCAAGAGATTCTAAAAAGAAAAAACCTTTTGCCATTTTACTATCTGGTCCTCTAGCTAAAATACTTGCTCTTGAATTTTCTAAATTTTTTCTTTCAACTATATAATCAACAACACCTTCTCTTGTATCTTCTGTAAAATTTAAACCTAAACTAGCATATTGTTTATTTAGCTCATCTTTATTTAAATAAACATTACTAGATTGATAGGCTTTTGTTTGATCGTATGCTCTTAATGTAGAAGCAAATGGATTTAAATTCCATGTGTTCATAAAGTTAGCATGAGCAGCATCTAAAAAGCTAGTTCTACTTTGGTTGTACAAAGTTCCTATTTCTTCTTTTGATTTTTTAAATGTACCTAATCCAAGATTAATCATTATTTATCCAAAAAATATTTTTTAAAAAATTTATTTCTACTTAAAGTTTGAAAGTTAGTTTTGTTTTTACGATCTTTTTTAGAAGGATAGAATCCTCTTATATATTCTTTTTTCATTCCCTCTTCATCTCCAGCAAATAATGCTTTTTTAAAATTAGGAAATACATTTGGTTTATTAAAATCTGTTACATTAAATTGCATATCTATTAACATTTGTTTTCTTCTGCTATCTAAATTAATAAATTTATTGCCATGAGTTGTAATTAATATTTTTTCAGTTTTTTCTAAATCTTGTCTTAAAATATCATTTGATATTTCAAGTATTCTTTCTGGAGAAGTAGATGAGTTTATTTCTGATAAATCATATTGATATACTTTGTTATTTTTATTTTCTTCTTTAGTAAGTTTATGTCCAAAAGCAATAGTGTCTAAACCGCCTTCTTTAGATTTGTGTCTAAAATCTTTAAATTTACCTTTTAAAAGTGGAGAATTTTCTACACTTTTTATATAACCTTCAAAAGATTTATCTATTGATGGAGATAAATCTGCTGCTCCTGCTGGTGAGATTAAAACATCACCTAACGAAAATTTAGAGTTTTTTTTTCCGTCATTAATAACTTCATCTATTAAAAATTCATCATATTGAAAATAATCATCAGAAGGTGGATCGGGTATAAGTGGTAATTCATCACCAGTTACAGGATATACAGAAATTGTATCATTAATTGTAGGGTCTTGATTAGGTAATTTTGTAAAATAATATTCTATTCTTTGACCATCAGCATTTACTATTGGTTGTAATCCAGTAACACCACCAAAGTCAGTAACTAAAACTGCACCTGTCATATCACTATTATTTATCCATTTAGAATAATTACGAATAGTAAATCCTATTCTTTTTTTAACTTGTTCTTCAGTTAAATTAGGAATATTTAAAGAATCTGCATAGTGCATATATCCTTTGTCTCCCATAAAACGATCTAAATAATTTCCCGGTGAAGTATCTTTTACACCAATTAAAATTGCTTCATTTTTGTTTTGAACAGCTACTACAGGAATTGGTACTTTGTTTATAATTTTTGGTATTAATAAAGTTAAATCATCATTAAGAACATAATCACTTAAAAAATCATTAGATGCAGATTCTACTGCATCTTCTGCACTTGTATTTTTATCCATTCTTACTAAAGCAACTTTTAATAAAGCTTGATTAATTGAATTCATTTTAGCAGCTTTAGATTCAGAACCTTCGCCTTGAGAATCAAGCACTTGTCCAAAATCTTCTGTTTCTTTAGCAATTAACTTTTGTAGACTTGCAACTTTTCCTGCTTCTTTTTCATTAGCACGATCCTTTAATTCTTTTAAAGTGCTACTATTAAATAAATCTTTAGCTAACTCCGGACTATCTGTAGCAATAGCCATTAATATAGTGTCAGATGTTTTTTCATCTTGTAAATGATTAACAATCATTCCCATTTTTTCATCACCATAACTTACTATTAATTGTTCTTTTAATTTTAATTTATCTTCTGCTGTAATGCTTGTATCTAAAAATTGATCTTTAAGACTTGTAACTTCTTCTTTAGTTAATATTTTTAATTTAGCTAAATCAGCTCCTCGTTCAATTTGATCTTCTATTATTGCATTAGTTAATATTTTTAAATTAGATAATTTAACTTCTGGATTAGTCTCTGTTCTATAATCATTAACTAATTCTGCTATCTCTGGACTTGTGTCTATTTGAAGTTTAACAGGATCAGTTTCCATTTCTTTTATCGTATTATCTCTAGCATTAATTAAACCCTCTTTTAATTTAGCTTGTGTTATACGATCTGCTGATCCTACATATAAATCTGTATTAAAATTTTTACTTTCAATAAGTTCATTTGCTTCACTTAAAGATGATGTTCTAATCAACCTTACATCTTCAGCATTAATTTTAGCTATATCATAAGTTGTTTTTAATTCATTGTATTTTTCTATTGGTAAAATTTTCTTTGCAAAATCAAAATCAAAAGGTTGTTCTGTACCTTTGTCTTGTAAAGAAAAAACAACATTAGCAAATTCTTTTTGCAATGGTTGAGCCATCATAGTTTCAACTTTATTAATTAATTTAGTTCTTTGTTCAACTTTTAAGTCTGGATAAACTGAACTGTTTTCTCCTTTTTCAAGTTCTGTATAAGCAAAACTAGGATTGTCATAAATATCTTTGTTTGCTTGAAACCCTTGAACAACAGAAGGAATATCATTAATAATTGAATCTAAATTTGCAGCAGGTATTTTACCAGAATAAGCATCTGTATATAATTTTGTTAAGTTTGTTTGGAGACTAGCATAATCAAAATCATTTACATTACCAAGCATCCCAAATTCATCTACAACATTTGCATCTTTGTTATTAAAAAGAGCTTGAGTTATTAAAGATTTTTCTGCTTGTTCTACTTGGTTTCCTAAATCTTTAAAAACATTTTTATCTACAATAGTATCAATTCTAAAAATTCCTCTATTTACTGCACTTAAAGCATTGTTTGTAAATAAAGTTGCAGTAGCATTATTACTAGCTTGTGATTTAAATTCACTAATAAGATTATTTGTTTGTTCTTTATAATAAGCATTAGCAGATTGTTTATTAACTCCTAAACCAGTATTGTCATTAGCAATAGTATCTTCAAGAGTGTTTACTTTTCTAGTAAACTCATTTCCTAATCTTAATGCTTCAGTTCTGTTTTGCGTATCGTTTTGTTTTATTTTATTATTAACAACCATATCTGTTACAGGTGCTAAAGCATTAGCAAGAGTATTATTTAAACCCATTTGAATATTAGATGTAGTACCAGCTAATTGTTCTATTGATCCTTTAGCTGTAAATGTAGGTATTTTAGGCATTATCTATATGCTGAATTTGAAGTAAATAAACTTTTACTTGATCCAGCTCCTTGGTTATATCCTTGACTTCCGCCACCACTACTACCACCCATAGACATTAAACTTGTTCCAGTTTGTGCTATTGTATTTATTTGAGCCATTTTAGCTTGTTGTCTAGCCATTGAACCTCTAATTCTTGCAAAGTTTGCTTCTTCCATTTTATTGTTTACAGCAACTTGTGAATTATATCTAATTAAATTTTCTTGTAGTTTTGCTTCATAAGCATTTGAAAGTTCTATATTGTAAGCTGTGCCTGTCCCAAGTTCTACACCAGATTTTGCAAGTGAAACAGTAGTTTCGCCTTCTAATTGTCTAAATTGTTTTTGAAATTGTGCAATATCAAATTCTGCTTTTTGTTCTATTTGTGTTGCTTGACCTTCAAGAACTTGAGCATTTCTATTTGCAACTGATTGATTAAATTTACCAATAGCTCCTTGTTGCTTATATTGAGCAACTCCCATTACCGCTGTAAATGCTGTGGCTGCTGCTACTTGACCCATTAAAATATCCTCGCATACATATATTGGTCTGATCCGTCAAATCCCCAGTTTTTCATTAAGCCTTCTCTTTCTAATCCTAACCATTCGGCAAATCTTATGCCTTCTTTAAAATCTTTTCTAATTCCAGTTTGAACTCTTTGTATATTATGTTTTTTAGCAACTCTAGCAAAATCTTTTTTAATTGCTTTTGCAACTCCTAATGGATGATTCCACATTTCATTTGTAGCAATAACCCAACCTTCAGCAACTTGACCCCAGATAATTTTCATACCTGCTGCAAAGATAGGTTTATGATTTACGATACCTGTAAAAGCTAAATGATCTTGTTCTAAATTTTGAGCATCACCCATAACTTTTATATATTCTGAATCAGCTTCTAAAATTTTATGATTCATTTGACAAGATAATATAAATTGTCCATGTTCTTTTGTATAAGGTGTTATATGCAATTTATTATCCATCATTTGTAACCAATCTTGGGTATAATGATAAAAGTGTTAAAGGCAAAGGTTGCGTTTGTCTTACCATCATAAAACCATCTGTATCATAATTTCCTCTAAATTCTACTTCTTTATCTCCTGTGAATGGTGGAATACCTTGATCCATAGGATCAGCAGAAGTTCTAAATGGTACTCTTTCCATGTTATTTAAATCTGGTCCTACCTCAACACCAACTGTTTCAAATAGTCTAGCAGTAACCTCAAATATTCTTTTAGTTTTAGCTTGAGAAGTACCATCTTGTGATCCAGCATCTATTCTCATAGTTTTTAATATTGATGTATATTGTAATCCAATCTTAACATCTGTTCCAAATCTATCTAAAGTTATTGAATTACTAGCAACTACTTTTGTTGGATGAGTTGCACCATCTACTAATATAGAAACTGTTTGTCCCTCTAAATGATTTAACCCAGCTATAATATTTACAACTTCTTTTGTAACAGCACCAGAAGCATGAGATGTTGCTGTAGTTATATTTTGACCTCTTGTACATCCTGTTAAGTTAAGACTTGATATACCGGCATATGAAATTATTTCTCCACCAATTTTTATTTTACCAGAAGCTGATAATCCAGAAACAGAAGCAACAGGAACAGTTGTAGCTGTAGCATTAATACCAGCTGTTAAAGTTGTTTGTGATTTGCTTAAACTTAATTGAGAATCTAAATAATTAAATGAAGTATTATCTGTTTGGTCAAAGTTAAATGTGTGTAAGTATTCTACATATCTTGTAGTTGCACCATTAATAGTTCTTTTAACAATCATGTACAATTCATATTCACTATCGTCTGTTGGAATTACTGCAACAGATTCACATACTGCATTACCAGTTCCAAATACACCACCAATAATATGTCTGTGCCAAGCAACTACTTCTTGTTCTCTTTGATAAGTTAATGCAATTAATTGACCATCACCTCTAACACACCATATGATTGCTAATGGTTCTTCTTGATAAGCCATTTCAACAACATTACCTTCGGTAATATGTTCTGCAAGAATAGTTAAGTCTGGAGCAATATAACCATCAACATCAAAGTTATAAGCTAGTTCTCTAATTTTTCTTTTTGCACGTTGTAAAAATAATGTTGCATTACCAACTGATATTGCATCTACGTTTGCAGCACCATGATTAGATTGTTTTTTAATCATAATGTTTGTAGGAGTTACAGCATTATTATCACCACCCCCAGATACAACAAATTCACCACCTGCAGTACCTATAATTAAAGTTCTAGCAGAAGTTAAAAAACGAATTGCGTTTACTTGATTAGATGCGATTGTATAAATAATAGCATCATCATCTGCAACAGTTCCACCAATGTTTGCATCCATGTTTTCATAGTCACCAGACTTAGAAAAATAAACTGTTTGTGGATTATTAATACTTGCAGCAAATACTAATCGTTGTTCAAAAAAAGATACGCAAGAGGGAAAACCTGTTGTTGTAGAAAATGATCCTAATGACCAATCTGCGTTTGCATTTGCGTTTGCAAAAGCTGTAGTAACTGTAACAACTACAACTGTTGTATTTGTTCTAGCTGTAATTATTCCATAACCATCACCTATTCTAATTTGTCTACCAACATCAGTTGTTAAAAATCCAGAACCACTATTAATGCCTGTAACTGCAGAAGCGGTTACATTAACACCAGTACCAACACTTGCAGAAGCTGGAGTTAAAGTTGTTTCAGTTATATTTGAATCTAAAAATGGTCCATTAGTAAATTCAACTGCAACTAAACTCCATGATGTGTGACCTGTTCTTGATAACTTTCTAGTTTGATGATTAGGGTGCGTTATGTACATAACATCAGCACTTTGTGCAAATTTTATATCAAATAATTCTGCTGTTAAATAAGGTGTAGATATTTCATAAGCTGATCCACTAGATTCTATTTGACCATTGTTTCTATAAAATCTTATGTACTGATTGCCAAATTCTAATATGTAAGTTTGTTCAGTTGAAAATTCAAAAGGTATTAATCTTGTTTTAGCAGCTGGAGTTTTTACTGAAGCAACAAATTGTGTTCCGGGTCTACGAGCAGCAGCTCCATGAGGATAGATAACCATATTTTCTACAGTTGCACATCCAGCAGAATATTTTGCTAAATCATTTCTTCCATCTAAACGTGGAGATAATTCACCCGCTGTGAAGTTTGTAAGTTGTGCAGCTACTCTAGCCATTATTAATATCTTGAGTTAATGAAAGTATCAGCACCAACAACATCTGTCATTCCATTATCCGGATTAACATTATATCCTTCTGTTGAATCTACAAATCTAGCATCTCTTAATTTTTCTTGGTATGATACAATCATATTTTGTGAAGTAGTATTATTAGATGTAATTGCATAAGCAATGTCTGCACCTAATGCTGAAGATAAAGTTTCTCTTAATAATTCATCATATTGATTTGGGTCAGTAACTCTTGAGATATATAAAATTTTCATAGTCTCACTATTAGATAAGATACTTCTTCCTTCTACTTTATGATTAGAATCATATTCTAATATTCTAAGTAATCTTAAACAATCACCGGGTAAGTCATATTGAAATTTAAAACCCCACGCAGGAGTTGTAGTAGATGATGATACCTCTACTCTTTTTTGTAAACAGTTCCAAGGGTGTGATCTAAATACTGCGTCTCTTACTTCTGAAAATCTAGCATTGCAAAGTCTAGCATTTTTTGAATCTTCTGTTAATGAAAGTATTGTTGTAGCTCCCAGTTGATTTAATGCTCCATTACATATTCCTACTACTGATGCCATATTACTTCCTTATTATATACTTACGTCTAATTTGTCTATTACTTTTTAACGCAAAAATTTCTTCTGTTGTCTTTTCTTGTTTAGTGTCAAAACCATAATGATTCTTACCATCATTTTGAAATCTGTCTACTAATACATACCTGTAAATGTAATTGTCTTTTTTAAGATGTAATACAGGTTTTAAATCTTTAATTTGTTTCATGCACTCTAAGGGGTTTCCACTCTCGCTTCCACCCCTTAAAATAAGTATTAATCTAAAACGTAAAACATAGATAGTTGAACAGTACCAGTACCATCGCCACCTGCAATAGTTGCTGTAACCAATAAACCATCTTCATTAGCATCTACAACTGAGTTTTCACCCAAAGCTATAGTGTTAGCAACATCATGTCCAACAGCACCTGTTGAAGAAGTAGCTGCTAAATATTCGTCAACGTCAAGAGCAACTGCTGTTCCATCCGCTTTAACGTATGCTGCGTGTCCAACTGATATAGTTGTACTTCCACCCATTGCGTCATGTGCAAGTCTTGATCTTACAATTCTTGCTCCATTGGGTAGAACGAACATATTGATAGTAGATTGTTCTGCATCTGCTTCATACTCAGCAAATGCAACTCTTACTCTACCAGCAAGTTCATTTGTTTTTACCTTAACAGAAGGTACACTAGCGATTTTCGCATATTGTATTGAATTAGCCATAATTGTTTCTCCTTTTTATTAGCTATTATTAGTTTGCAAGAACAGAAACAACTTTTGCTTCTTCCATTCTAGTCGCACCGATTGTTTGACAGTAGTACACTTGAGTAGCGTAAGATTTATCTGATCTTTCGTCTATTCTAGCAGTTACATCTTTACCAACACCAAGTAAAATACCATCTTCTGCGAAGGCTATACATTGAGTGTTTGCTGCTCCATTATCAACAAGTCTATTAGATACATGAAATTTGAATCCCATAAATGAATCAATTTCACCTTGAACTAATGCTTTGATTGTGTTGAAGTCGCTTGAAGTAACAGTTGTGTTATTTAACAAGTCAGCAATCTCTGCTGGAGATACAACAATGTGTCTTTTAATTGACGGGTCAACATCACCTGCATCAAGTATTTGTTTTGCTGCTGCTAGTTTAGCTATGTTCATACCAGTTCCACCAGTATTAGCTGCAACAATATTACCTGCTGGTAATGCTACTGCTGTTCCACCAGATACTCCAGTATTAGCTGAACCTAGTGCTGCTGCGATAATAACATCATCCATTGCTCTTCCCATTGCGTATGCAGCGGCTTTTGCGTAAGATGAAGTTGGATCAATCAAAAGTCTAACTTTATCTTGTTGATCTATTAGATCAGCAAATTCATAATCTGCTAAGCTAACTCTTCTTCTACTATGTGGTGTATCGATTTGTGGTGTGTCAGAATGTCTGCTAGTTTTTAGAATTGCTGTAACTTTGCCAATTTGGTCAAAGTAAGCATCCTTACCAACAACAGATTCATTTCTAACTGCGTCTCTTAATAGTGATCCCATTTGTTGAGATAACATTTGTATGTTTGCAGAGTATTGCTCTACAAACGCTGTAGTTATTTGTGATGACATATTTGTCTCCTATTTATCATTATTGTTATATTTATAAAAAACAGAATAGTTCTCCATCAATAATGATAGGCAATTCTTGGATTTAAAGTCTTTTAGACTACAATGCTATTCTTTGTGGTCAATAAGGTTCTTGCGAGTTATCTTATATTTAATTCCTTATAATATATTTTATTATATTACAAGGAATATAAATTATTAATCTTCTTTAGGTTGAGCCATTTCTCTTAATGTATAAACCTGTTGAACCATTTTTGCGTGATCCGGATGTTTGTTGTTCCAATAAGGTCCAGTAGTATCATTAGTAATAGCTGATATTTCTGATTGTAAATCTTTTATTGAATTAACACTTTCACTTTCAGTTGAAACTAATTTATCTTCTGAAAGCATACCAGCAATTTTTGCAAAGCCTTTTATTATTTCTGGATGATCTCCAATTCTAGTACCATCTTGCATCTGTAAATCTAGTATATCTGGATTCATATTTGCTTTTGCTAATGCACTAGCTTTTGAAACATTGCTATCAAAGTCTTTACCCCACTCAGCTCTTAATTCTGTTTCAGCTTGAGCTTGTGCAGTTTCAGTATCAACAGTTGCTCTTTGCATATTGCTTTCCATATTATTTTTATAGAACTCTAATATACCTTGAGCCTGTGTATTGTTTAAACCAAGTTTATGAGATTGTTCGGCAAAAGATTTAATTGCACTTTCATCCATAGCTACTGCTTCTGATTCAATATTCAAAGCATACTTGTCTGCAGATTCTGGTCTACCCAATTTTGAGTACACTTCATTCCATTGATCTTCAGTTGAATTTTTATTAGGTACAGCAACTTTGTCTTGACCAATCATTCTTGTAGCATTGATGTAAGATTTAGCTAGAGCATCTATCTCTGTAAACTTTTCAATGTTAGGATCGTTTCTAAATTCTTCACTTATAGAACTTTTCCAACTTACAGGAGTATCTCCACCTGATACAGTTGATTTTATTGCAGTAGGTTGTGTTGTTTCTGTACTTGTTGTTTCTACAGGCACAGCTTCTTGTGTTATCTGTTCACTTGACATTATTTATCCTTTTGTTGTAGCATTGATTTAATAAATAGAATGACGCTACGTTGTCCCTCTAAGTATGCACTCTCGTGACTATCTCCTTTTACATTGGTAGTAGTATGGTAATGGCATCTCTTTTCTATATCAGCCAAAACATTTCTACCTTCATTTGATGCAAAAATAAATTGATAATCTTTTTGGAGTTCTTTTAATTGTTTTTGTATTTCTCTTACTTGTTTTTCTTGTTCCTTGTTTTCCATTTTACTCCACTAAGGCTTTTGCTTCTTCCGGTAATGCCTTTGCTAGTGGTGCGATTTGTCCCCCGGCTTGTGCAACCTGTTGCATCTGTGCCATTTGTTGTTGTTGTTCAGCTTGTGCTGCTTGTTGTTCTCTTTCAGCATTAACTTGCGATTGTAGTTTTAATAACTTCTGTGGCATACCCACAATATCTGCAACGTGTTTGACTAATGCGTCAAAGTTAATGTAATCAAATACAGGTGCTACATTTGCTAGACCCCCTAGTATTTCCATTGCTCTAGTTATTGATGAAAGTTCTGTAGATTTTTGTGCTTTAGCTAATGGAGAAACATATTCTATTTCTACATCTTGACCCGATAAAAACTCTGGTGCTTCTGCAAATTGATTTTTTCTTAATAGAATATTGAAACATCTATCAATCAATGGTTTTAATAATTCAGATTGTAGTCTACCTAATACTGGTCCAAGCAATCTCATCTTCTCTTCGTTTCTTTGTACAACTTCTGTAGCTGTCATTTGTGGACCTTGTTGTAATTGTAATTGGTTTACATAGAATACTTCTCTAATAGCATTTCTTCTTTGCTCTTCCATGTTTAAACCTAATGGATTGTTTGCACCAATGTTTAATGGTTCAATTCTATCTCTTGTACCACTTCTATAAAAGTTTAATCCACCCGGTACAGTTCTAACAGGAAGTAAGAATCCATCATCCGGAACTAATAGTGGTGGGTCAACTTGTTTCTGTGCAGCTTTGATTGTTGTTTTAGACATTTCATTTAGCATTTTAACATCTGGTAAGGCTGTCATTGCAGGTGATCTACCATAAATTTCGTGTGATGCTTTTAAGTATCTTGGAACTACATAAGGGAACTCTTTAAATCCAGACACAGATAATTCGTCACCACTTCCCATTTCTAAATACACAGATTCAAATGGCATATTCTCTTGGTCTTTTAATTTAGGATTAAAGTCTGCTCTTGGATATACACAATGTAAAATATCTACATCTTGGTACGGGTCTTTTTCCGCCATTACTTTTATATTTTGCGAAACCTTGTTGCCAAACTTTTGTACTAAAGCTCTAGCAGATAAAGTAAACTTTCTATAGACAGTATCTATTCTACCTTTATCATCTTCAGCTATAAATATTTCAGCAATATGTTTTGTAGAAAATTTTAATAAATCTTCATCATCTTCTTCTATGTACATTGCTGCAGTACCAAATGTAATTAGATCATGGTACAATTCAAAAATTTCTTGTTGGAAGTTTGATCTGTTAAATGCTGTGTACATATCTGCAGTTACACTTTCTAACCAAAGTTTAGCTTCATCATTCTGATCCATTTGTGCATCTTTAAATTTAAGGGTAAACCAAGGTGTTGATGGGTTAGTCATCATACCATGTAGTGATGCTGCTAATAATTCTAATGCTTGTAGAGGTGATGAATCAAAAATTAATTCATTTCTTTTGTCTCCTCTTGTTCTTCTTTTAGTAATGTTTGCTTTTCTTGGCATCATGTAATCAGCAACTTCTTGCCAATGATTTTCCCAATTAACTCTTTGAGAATTTAGTCTGCCAAATCTTGCTAGTAACTTTGTAGTTGTTTCTGTTTTTGCCATTACACTTGTCCTAATAAACTTTTCTTACCTAATGAATAATCTGTTGATGTTTTTGTAACACCCTGTGATCCAGATATAATAGCTTGTGATCTTCCTTTTGCTTTTGTTTTTCTTGCATCATAACCATCTGCACTTGTTGCTTCGCTTTGTGAAACTTCTGCTACAGTTGGTGCTACTACTGCAGGAGCTGGTGCTGGAGTTGATACTGATTTAAATAATTTTTTTGCTACTGCTACTCCACCCATGTTAATTCTTTCCTAACAATGTGTTGGTTGCATCTTCTTGATTTTCTTGTATGCCAAGTGGACCAGTTAATATTGTAGACCTTCTGCCTTTTCTTTTTCTTTCCACAGCATCTTTATCTTTTTTAATTTGTGCTTTTTCTGCATCAGATATTTCAGATGAAGGTGGTTCTGGCATTGGTTGTACCGGTGGCAAAGGTGGCATTTTCGGACTAAATATTGATCCCATATAATTTTCCTTATTAAATAATTGTGTAACTATTATCTGCTATACTTTGTGGAGCAGTTTGTCTAGTATTTATTTCTTGAAGTCCCACCGCTAGATACCTCATAGCATCTGCTGCGTGTGAACTCCAATCATGTACAGGCTTTGTTTTAAACATTCTATCTTTATCTACATATCTCCTGTGGTAATGTCTTAACGCATCTATTAACTTTTTGCAATGGTCTGTATCTATGTAACATCTTGGTAACGTCATTGTGGTTGCGTGTATGCCATCCTCAAGGGGTATTTTTGGAACTACCTTAAACCTTAATCCTAATTGTGTGGCGACCTCTCTCCGGGTCTTACCATTGCCAAACTCGGTTACTTCAATGTCGTGTGGTGCAAAGTGATTTTTGTAAACGTAATCTTTGTTGTCTACCATCTTGATGTAGTATGGTAATCCTTGACCTCTCTCTTCATGGTAATCAATAATGTTAATGACACTTCCATTCTGCTGATAAAAGATAATAGCACTATGGTCTGAAACTCCTAAATCCCATGCTGTAGAAACTGGTAGTGCAGGATCGTATGGTACTCTTGTCAACTGCTTATTGTCATCCATCTTGCCAATCACATCTCCATATACTGCTCCCTCAATGTTAGCAATCCAATCGCACTCAAATTCCTGTAGGTACTTCTTCTCACCCATTATCTCTCTTGCCTTGACCAACTCTTCTTCATCCACAATCTTAGTGTCTGATGCTTTTGCCTTGTAGTTAAACCAATCATCTGCTCCATTTGCGTGTTGGTATAATTCATAGAAGTTGTTGTTCATTCCTGCTGGTGTACCAATAAAGACACAGTAGCCTTTACGATCTGATAGAGCCGGTCTAATTATCTCTGGAAACAACCTACTGTTGACGTTAGCATATTCATCAATTACGCAGCCATCAAGATAGATACCACGCAATCCATCTGGTGAATCTGATCCAAGTAAAGTAATCCTAGCACCATTAGGTAAATCAACTCTAAGTTCTGTTTCATTAAATTTAGTGTGGGGTATTTTGTCAGTAAACTGTTTCATGTAGTCCCATGCGATACTCTTGGCTTGTTTAAATGTTGGTGCAAGGTAGGCAAATCTAGGATTCTTTTGTTTAGACATTAGTGCTGATTTAATAAGGTGATTAATCATGCAGACAGTTTTGCCAAATCTTCTATGACAGACTAACACACTCCATCTATGTTTATCAATTTGTTGGTGTAATAGCTTCTGATGCTTTCTTGGTGTATAGGGGATTTTAATATCCATATCTAGTGTATAGATTTGTTCCTATACGCATCATTTGGTATGTAATCAAAGTCTAGTTTCTTCATAGCAAAGACGCTAAATAGCTCAGATTGTTTAGAACTACCAAAACCATAAAACTTCATTATTACATTGTTAGTACCTTCTTCAATATAACAGATTGATTCTACATCTTCTAAGTCTAGGTGATCCATATACTACATCTAGTTTACTTTTAAAAAATAGTAAAATAAAAAATTTGGATTAAGTGTGGATAAAAGGGGGTGGGTTGTTTTAGGAGAACTGTCTGTGTGTGTGTGAAAATGTTCCATGTATATATATAGTAAAAAGTTACGCCATATTTTGGGGTATACCCCCTCTTTAAAAAACCAAAAACTAACAACTATTAGGTAAAACATATCTTAAATAGATTAGTGATAAATAAATGTTATCGGGACAAATCATTTAAACCTTTTAAAAATTGTTTGGTACTGTCCCGTTGCTTAACGCCTAGAGAAAAAACAAAGTCGCTAAGTAAATGAATACCAACTTAATCAACTCATTATATTATTATCAATTCAAATACTGTTGCAATTATATCACAGTAATAATAATTAAATTAATTTACATCATGCCATAATCTAGCCTTATTGATTTATTATTGTTAGCTATGTTTAAAACAAATCAAACAATAGGAACTAAAACAATGAATGGAATGTATCAAAGAGATCATAAAGAAGCGTTTGAAAATGCTAAATTAAAAGGCTTAGATAAACCAAACGAAGTCATGTATATGTACAGTTTAGAAAATTTTGATTACTTCAAAAATATAAACTTTAGAAATTATACAAGGTTTCCGATTAGCATTAAATCTAATGAAGATATTGTATCAACTTATGATGATAATTATAAATTTAATCAAAAAGATTAATTGCCACAATCTAGACATAAAACTATGAAAAAAAACAATATGATTAAATTAACCAAAAAAAAGGAAACTATGAAAAAAATAAGATCAAAAAAAAATGACTTACTTAATTATTTTAATTGCGATCATAAAGATTTAAGCAAGGAATATTTAAAAAGCTGTAATGACTTTTTTAAATCAATAGATCAAAAAAATAAATATAATTATAGTTTGTTAGGTTTAAAAGTACCACAATAATAAAACTTTAAGGGGTCTTTAATTAGACCCTTTAGAGATTTATTATAAAATAAATCATAACTAACAATAGGAACTAAAAATGAATAACTTTAAAGATGCTTTTATACAATATGGTCTAGATCATGGACATATTAAACCAATAAAAGAAACTGTTAAAAAATACAAAATAATTAAATTTAGAAAATCCGGAACTCAAAAAGTTATGGAAACAAATTTAAGTTTAGATGAAGCAAAAAGATATTGTAGTAGACCAGACACTAAAGGCAAAAATTGGTTTTGTGGTTTTACTCAACAAAATTAATGCCTAATTTAAGCCACAATAATGATTATAATAAAAACAACTAACAAATAAAGGAAACTATGAAAACTGAAAACATGACAAGCACAAACGGAAACAAAGTAGCAAATCAATTTGTTATTACTGACAATCATAATATGGGAAACAAGATTGAATATTTTCAATCTTATAATTCTACGATTGCTAAAAAAATATATGATGATTTAGGTGCTGATGTAGTTGAAACATTTTTAGATCAAAAATATTGGAACTACTCAAACACAACCGGCAAATATAGAAATATATTTTTAAATGAAACTATCAAAGACACTAGAAAAAAGATCAAATCTGGTGAATACAAGCTAACTGATCTAAATGGGGGATATAATGGAAAGTAATAATTCTTATGGTGTGGTTTATGGAACTGACAATATTTATACAGATGTTTCAAAGACCTTAAAGGGTGCTAAAAGATATGCAACTAATCACAGCTTTGATAAAGTCGGAATAAGATATAATTCCGGTTATGTGTGTAAGGTTGTAGCAATAAAAATAAATAATAAATGGAAAGGGATATAATGACAATAGACAAAAATAATGAGGGTGCGTGGCGTATTTGTGAAAATATAAACGGGTACTTTGAAACAAAAGTATATTATTTTTATACAAAAAAAGAAGCAATGAAACTATTTAGACAGTACAAAAAAAATATAATTAACAAATCAAATGCTTAAATATATAATTATAATTTGTCTTTTTTTAAATGGTTGCACAGCTTACAAGCACAACCAACTACAAAAAGAGATTATAAAAAAACAACAATCATGGTTAAATATTTAGTATTTAGCCATGAAAAAGCCACAATTAACCAATAAAAAGGGAACTATGACAAACAAGCTACAAAATAAAATAGATGAGTTAATCAAGCTAGAAGAATTGCACAATATAAAAGAGCAATACAAACAGCATGAAAAAACAAAAGGTTTATATGAGCAAATAGACTTTAAGCCTATACCACAAGAAATAATGGACCAATGCAACAACGATTGGGAAACTAATGACTAGCTTAAATTTTTATTGCTTAGTCATGGTTTTATTTTTAATAATAACATCAACAATAACAATATAACAAAGGGGAATAAATGATTGTATTTGAAATAAAAAAACAAGAACTAATAAAAGACAAATTAAAAAGACCTATTTACAATGGTTGTAATGATGATTTTTATAAATTATGGAAAAGCAAACATGATGATTATGTAAAAAATTGTTTTATAGAAAATCAAATACAGAAACTTTATGACCAATAAACAATTACAAAAACAAAATTTAGATGAGTTGATGAAACAAACTCTTTTAAATATATTAAGTGCTAAAGGAATAATTTACACTTACTATAAAAATAAAAAGCTAACACAAGGGAACAATGAATAAAATAAAAGATATGATAATATTTGATAAAATAACTGATGTTAGAACTGAAGAAAAAATTATTTTGTTAGATATAAATCTGTCTCTTATACACATCTCCGAGCCCACGAGACTAGGCATGAT
>OJGX01000592.1_pt1 | contig 17181 bp, 18 predicted proteins | sample 1594661 | NCBI WGS metagenome assembly OJGX01 (sample SAMN05416839, study PRJEB24817) | seawater metagenome | isolation source: Sea water | place: Canada:Atlantic | collected 2013-07 | reverse complement strand
ACTTTCTTTGTCCCAAACTTATTTTTATTTTTCAAATTAAGTTCATTAACATAATAAACTAAAATATCACTATTATTGTTTGCAACAAATGGCAATATATCAGTTGATTTGTTAAATTGAAGAAAGAAGTTCATTCTATATATTCTCCATCATAAGGCAAAGATAAGTGGGGGGAAGTTTTATCCTCACCCCCCCATCTGACTATATTAATCGTCGCGTTCCATGGATACTGCTTCGTCAATAATTGCTACAACCTCTTCTTTAGAAGATGCCATAATTTTCGCAGTAGACCATTCGTCATTAAGATCTTTACCGCTAATTTCAACCATGAAGCCATTGTCGTACATATTAAGTGTCAATGAATCACTGACTTTTGATAGTTTATCACTAAGTTTCATTTTATTTCTCCATTTTTAAAAAATGGGGGAGACAATTTGCCTCCCCCTGTGTGCATTAAGCCTTTTGGCGGCTTCTGATCATTGCAAGAATATCTTCTGCACTCTTGCCACCTTCTGCTGGCGCAGTAACACCATGAGGTACTTCTGCAACTGGAGGAGCTACTACTGCTGGAGCCGCTTCTGCAACTGGAGGAACCGGAGTAGGCGCCGCTACTGGAGCCGCTACTGGAGCCGCTACTGGAGCCGCTACTGCTACTGGCGCTGTTGGAGCATCAGGAATACTAACGCCATATGGGCGATAGTACTGGGCCCAACGCTCTGCGTCATAAGGCTGACCATCTACACTTGCTTCAAACATTTCCTTGATAGCCTGAAGTTCTACTTCGCTTGGCTGTTTAGGAAGGAAGTCTGCTAAGTTGTGCAGTCCAAAACTATCAACAGCAGCCATCTGTGTTGCGTCAAGAGCAGTTTCCTTGCGGGACCACTTACTTGTGCTATAGTCTGCATACTGACCTTTTGTAGTTTTAGTAACACGGAAGTCCAGTCCTGCTGTATAGTCTGTTGGCATTTCCTGGATATCTGGATCCATTAGTGCATCTTTTACCAAGTTAAAGATACTTGGAGAGATAACAAACCTACGGATTGGATTCTCTGGACTTGTGTCGTCAACCAATGGATTTTCAGTAACAAAGCCTTGGAAAATATAAGAACGCTTTTTCCAATACTTGCGTCCCATGTCTTCAAGACTCTTGTCTTTAAACCATACACGTACTTCTGAAAGTATCGGGCAAGTTTCATTCCACATTTCCACACATGGTACTTGGATAGTTACTGGCTTAGAGTTCATATCACCCTTAATACCACTAAATGGTAAACGAATCATTTGTCGTTCCATCCAAAAGAATGTGTTGTTGGGATCTGCATCCGGAAGGAAACGTAGTACCGCAGTACTGCCTTCAGGGATATTCCAATGTGGGTAAATTGCGTTATCGCCGCCGCTTGTTCCTCGCTCGGAACGTGTTTCTTGTGACTTTAGTTTCGCACGAATTTCTGCTAATGTTGACATTATATTTTCCTTGTTGCCTATTTGCCTATTGTTTTGTATGCCTAAGATACATACTGCTTTAACTCTTATACAGTATATAACATATGTATTTATCTGTCAACTAAAATAGTTGTTATATTTGTGATATTTTTCACAAAAAAAGAGGAGCAATAAATGCTCCCCTTTAAGTTTAACTTATGTTTTTATTATTAATCTTTAGCAAGATCCTGGAGTTTGCGCATCTCACGGGCTACTAAACTTCTTGGTGTAATTTGGTAACCTTCTTCACCTTCGTGAATTCCGTGGTTACTCTTAGCACCTGATCCAATGCCAGCAGCTTTTCTAAGCCATGCCATGTCATCTTCTTCTAAACCTGCCTTAGGACTTTCAAAGCTATCGAAGTTGTCTTCTTCAACTTCACCTTTAGCTACATCAGATATGCTTACTGTTGACGTGCCGCCAGAAGTTTTTACATCAACCATACCTGATAATTGTCCAGTATGAACTTTTGTAATAATGCCAGGATATCCGTCCTTTTTTACTTCATCCCCAACGTTCAATTCATCATCTTCTTTAACTGTGCCTTCGTCGGTACCTTTGATAGCAGATAGTGCGTCTGATTTGAGATCATGTATTTCCCAACCTTCTGCATCGTCTTTAGTTTTGTTGCTAAAGCCTTGCTTGCCTTGTTCAAAGTCTTCAACACTCGGCCACCAATCAAGACTTGGTGTAAAATAAGGGCCGTTCCTTAATCCTTCAGCATCAGGATCATAATCTTCATTCTTTTTAAAGTAACGTAGTGCCTGACCTCCCATGTCGCCGGGGCCTTTTTCCGTTTCCCACCAAGCATGGATTGTTTCGCCTTCTGCTTCTTCAACTTTTTTCTTGTCCTTGACAGCCTTCTTCATTGGCTCTTTCTTATCGCCGTCTCCGTCTATGTCTAGAAAGTCTGGCTTTGCAGCTTCTTTTACTTCGACTTCTACATTCATCTCGATCCATTGCATTAGCGGATATAGTGTGTTTACAATTTCATTACCAAATTGTGCATCTTTTCCTGAGCCTGGTTTACGCTCCATGCCTTTTGCTTTTTTAAGTAGTTCCATTACTGGTGCTACAATTTGCTTGTATTTAGGATCATTCGTATCAGCATTGTTGTCCAACCAACTTACGACATCGTTTACATCGTTTGCGTACATGTTGGCTAGATTATCATCTATACCTTGGCCAGTTTCAATGCTTTTGCCCATCTTACGTAGGTTGCCCAGTGTGTCAATTGCATCTTTAGGTGTGTTGATGTATGCCTCACTTACCATACCATCTTCGACTTCACCAATGCCAATCTTGTCATGCTTCTTTTTATGAGCTTTATACTGCTTTTTAATTTCATCTTGTGTTCCAGAAAACTTGCCATAATCTTTGTCTTTTTGCTTGCTAGCAAAATCCTTAAGACCTTTTTTCATGAGGTCTTCCATGTCACCTTCAGCTATACGATCCATACTTTCTGCATATGCTTCAAAAGGATCTGTTTTAGTTGTCTCTTCAAATGGTGCTTCGTCTTCTTTTTTAGGCAAATGCTTTACATTATGCTTTAAATGAATTTTAGCAAGTGCAACTGCTTTTTTCTTATCTGCTTGGTATGCTGGATCTTTAGGGTCTTGTCCAAATGGGTCGCCTATGCTGGCAATCTTTTGTGATATATTAGACGCAAAGATCATAACTTCATCATCAACTGCGCGATCAGCAATATCTGCTAAAATTATAGATAGGAAGTTTGGCTTACCTTGATACTGCAATACGGCCATAGTTTGTTCTCCGCTTACTTCTATATCACTAGGGACAGTAAACTCACGCTCCTCTGTGTCAGATCTATCACCGGCGTCTACGTTAAGCTCGCCATATCCTGGCTTCTTAAATCTGCTAGCAATTTTATCGCCAGTAACGTCTGCTTCGTCCTGATTCCATTCGCCAATCTCTTTGCCATCAACTATGGCAACAGCACCACTAATATCGCCTTCAATTTCAGCACCATTTTGCTTTGCTGATCTTAACCAATCGTCCCAGTCGTAAAAATCGCCACTTTTCTTTTCTTGTAATTGTGTACTATGTTTCATTGCTTTGCTCACAGCGCCAAGGCTGTTTTCCAATTTGCTATCGAAAACTTCTCTAGTAAGTTTTGTTTTTAGATCATTGATATCATCTTCACTAACTTCAAACGCTGTTGGCTCGTAGTTCTCAAAATAATCTTTGTATCCACGCTGTTTGCTAACTGACTCTAATGTGCTTTTAAGCCCATAATAACGTCCAGTTGCTTTCTCAATAATGTCCTGTGCATCTTCGTTTACATAATCATCTTTGCCTTTAACACCGCGGACAAAAGTACGGAGTTCAGTCATCTCTGACATAATCTCTGAGATGTGAGTACCAAACTCGTCTCTAGGATAACCACCATTGCTTACGTGACGAGCCATTGCTCTAGCCCCGGGTAAGTAGTTATTCTCAAACTTAAATCTCTCTCCGTCACTGTTTTCAATATAAACGGCACGGATGTTTCTACTACGTGATCCCATCTTATCTTCATCTACAGTCTTGGTGTGCTGAACGATTAGTTTAGCTCCATTTAAGTCTTGATAGCTTTTTTGCCTACTACCGTATAGTTTGCTTTCCATGGTGAGCTCTTCCTCTGTCTTATTCTGTTTTGATAGATATTCAAAGTCGCCTTTGTCTAACCGCTGTTTAGATATATTCTTTGCCTCGTAATTAAGCATGTTTTGTGTTGCAAACTTCCTTAATCCTCTGAGGAAACCATACCAGTTATCTTTGGATTCAGTGTCTGCGTCATCCATGATGTTGTTTGCAAAGTAAACTTTAAGACTACTTTCATCAACAAGGCTAACTACTACACTTCCTAGTTTGCTTTCATCATTGTGATAGTCAAACTCAAAGAAGCTGGCTTCGCCGGGGATAAGAGTGCGTGTGCCGTCTTCTCTGCCCAGTGTAAGGTTCTTAAACTGACCTTTTAGTTTTTCGAATAAATCTCGTGCGGTTGTATCCATTATCATGTATTTATTAAACTTATAACATTACGAATGGCATTGGTTGGATGTCTGAATCGCTTGAATCACGTATTTGGCTGTCTATTTCAGGCAGATAATTCCTGAGTTCTGTAGCCATACGCAGGGCAAGGATAGTACTCATAACAAGATCATCAGTTTCACCAATCTTTGCTGCATAACTGCCACCACTAGCAATAAAGTTTTTAAGTTCGCTCACTAATAACTTACTATTAACTGTAAGTCTACTGGACTCTACTAACGTCTTTAACTTGCTACATGTGGTAAGTTTGCTTCGTTGTGTTGTGTTAAATCCTTTTCTATATCGTCTACTGTTTCCGTGGCCCTTGGATTCACTAAGGAATATCCCAGGGATGTTTTCTTCGCCTACATCAGCAATGCTTATTAGTGCCGCTTCGCCTATAGTATTGTTCTCTACGCTGTAGTAAACACTATTATTATCATTGGTTTCTTCCGCAATAAAACTGCAAATACTGTGCAAAATTCTAACCTGTTCAGGTATAGGGGTCTTATTATGTCGCCATTCTGCAACTTGAACCATACTAGGAGCTTCGATTACTTGTATAGCCGCAGGGTCGCCACCTGTTCCCAGGCTAGGATCAAGTGCTACTAGGTAAGTCATTCCCTTTTTAGGTTTCTGATACCATCTAATTGTGCCTTGTTTGCTAATAGGGTCAGCTCCTTGCATATTAGTTAGAACAAGACTATCAATGAGCGTTTCATCGTTAATAATAAACTCACATCCATGTTCTCGACGAAATCTCTCTTCACCAATGCGCCCTAGTTCTTCCTCTTTCCACTTCTCGTCACGATCAGGATGGTCCCACCAGTAACTACGGTATGACTTAAACCCATTGATGCCAATGTCTGTCTCATTACCGTGTGCATCAAAGCACTTGTTAGCATCGCGCCACAAGAGCGCAAACTGATCTTCGTCACTGTTAGGTGTACTTGTAATAATAGCACTACCACCCGTTGCTAGTGTAGGTGAGATACTAGTCCAAAATTCCTTGGCTATACTTGGTCTAACAAATGCAAACTCATCACTGTATAGCAACGAAATACTTAAACCACGCCCTGTGTTCTCTGTAGTAGCCTGGGCAATAATACGTGATCCATTGTCAAACTCTATACTTCCTTTATTATAACTTGTTACGCCTGCTCTAATGTGGTTAGGACATAACTCATAAGCATAGCGTATACGTTGCATGATCTCTTGCGCACCAGCATACTTGTGTGCTGCAATAAGGATAATACTATCAGGAACAAACATTGCTCGCCATAACAAGTATCCAGCCGCTGTTGTAGTCTTCCCAGTTTGTCTGGGTAGCATGTTAATATTAAAGCGATAGTTATGATAAGTTTCTAGAAGTTTTGTCTGATATTCATAGGCTTTGTATAGTAATTTACCCTTAACTGGGTGTTGGATATTAAAATAATTTGATGTAAAATATATAGGACCAGTTTTAGGATGGGCGCATGCCGCAAAATCTTCTAGTTGCTCTCTAGTAAAGGTCTCTTGTTGATGCCCTTTTTTAACTAAGACCCCATCTAGACTAACTGCCATTCCTGCCTCCTATAATTAAAGGGGTAACAGGCCTTGTCGTAGTCATACGAATAAACTCGCTAATTGGGTCAAAGTGTAGGTATAGCATGTAAAATAGTTCTCTATTTAAGATACGGCTTGCTTGTTCATAACTGCTCTTACCGATATTTTTGTAGTAGGATTCGTTTAACCCAGTTTTTTCGCCATACTCAGGAAATACGCCACTTAATATCAAACAGGTATCGCCCAACTCTTTAGCAGAATAACTTGATTTGTGTGTTAACTTAAAATAAGCTTCAGCAAAACTTTGTTCAGGTAGGAAGTTTGTTTTATCAACATGGCTTGACAACAGGGCGATAATATAAGTTTCTATATCTTCAGGTACCTCAAAGCCAGTTTCAACAACAGTCTGTTGAACTACCTCCCGGAACGCCAAGGTATATGCTTCGTTACTCATACTAATACTTATTATGCTAAATTTTAGTCTTCTTTTTCGTATAGTGTCCAAGCACCATACACTATTGCTGCGTAGGCTGCTATTGTAACAAACTGTCCTGCGAAGAGAATAACTACACCAACACCAATGAGCATTACGCCGTCTAAGCTGGTTCGTTCAGATAATCTTCCCTTAACCCAATTAGTGATATTTGTCATAATACTTCTCCTCAGTTAACAATTCATAAAAAAAGAGGGAGATCTTTTGGACCGACCCTCTTTAAGTATTTTTTATTCGCTATCTTTTAGTTCAGATATAAACTTGTCATACTTTGCATAAAAGGTATCAAATGTAGATTCAGTAACTTCTCTTGGCTCTTGATCCATTGGATTGTCTCCGCCTGCTGCGGCTGGATACATCTTCTTAGGACCGTTTAATCCGCCACTAAGACCAATAAGTTGCTCTTCGGCACTCATATATTCTGCCTCTGGCTCGTTAGCATACTCTTCTACTTTTTCTGCGTAGTTTGTGTAACCAGCTAACTGCATAAGTTCTGCTAGTTCATTAACATTAATCTCGACAGTCTCTGTAGCAATCTCTTCGCTGTCGTCATCTTCGTCGTCAAACTCGTTTGCTTCGTCGTCGGATGTTTGGTAGCTTCCATCTTTATTAAAGCCACCTTCCTCGACTGCTTCAACAGTTTCGTCAACTACTTCATCTTCATGAACTTCTTCAACACCGTCATCAGCATCTTCTTCAACAGCCTCTACTGCTTCTTCAACAGCTTCTTCTTCATCATCTTCTGCTTCAGGTTTATCACCTTTTTTAGCATCCAACATTTTCTGGAAGGCAGCTTTTTGAGCTGGGCTTTGAGCTTCTATAATAGGCTCAACATTTTTTTCAACTACGTGTTTGCCGGCGGCATCAATACCACGTTGGATATCTTCGTTGTCGTATCCAGCTTCTGCAATCTCTTGCAATTTTTTCATCACATCAATCATATGCATTGTATTAATCCTTTTTAGCAAACTCGTATTTGCGAGTTTCAAGTTCTTTTAACATGTTAGCATTGTATTCGTCTCCAAATACTTCAGCAACATCATGTTTCTTAGCATCCGTGTAATCAGCATCATCAAGTTTAGTAACGTATACGTCACCTTCTTCTTGAATTGCTGCTTCACGAGCTATTTCTTCTGGATGATCTTTGTTAATTACAACTAGCTGGTTTGCAGGAACACCTACAGACTGGCTAATGTACTCATAAAGTTGATTTGCAGACACTGGATATTGTAGTTCTGCATCCATAATATAAACTTCAGCATTTGATAATGTCTGAAAGTCCATTGGGTGTTCTGTGATAGGAGTTTTCTTAGGTTTAGTAAGACTCTTCATATCATACTTTTCAAGACAGGTTTCCAACCTATCCATAACTTCATCTTCGATCATATTAGCGATCTTAATTCTAAAGTTATAAGTGCGCTCACTCTCTGTTAAATAATGTGTTAAACTTTTCATTTTATATAATCATCCTGTATTATATTTATGCTTTCTTGCCTAGAATTTCGTTAAGAAGAGCGTTACGATCCATTATAACACCTTGGCCGTCAGCGGCTATTGTGTTTGTATCATCCTCTTTAGTCTTAAAATCATGGGCAGCTTTCTTTAATTGTAGCTCTACCATCTTTAGTTTCTTGTTAATTTTGTTAGTTTTTGCAGTTAGAGCAGTGTCCAGCATACGACTAGCGTTATTAAAGATCTCACCACTAAATCTAGCTTCTACGTTCATTCCTAGATCCATGAGATCGTCAAATGTTTTTCTAGCAGTAGAAGCAATATCATCTAGTTCATTATCACTAGTTTCTAAGTCACGTATCGTTGGAAGAGCCGCATCAATCTTGTCTACTGCTGATAATGTATGTTGTATCTCAGGTAGTGTTTTTTGTTCAGGAATAATAGCATCTCCGTTGGTAATACTAAGATTTTCCTCAACAGTCATTTCTGGGGTATCGTCATCTGCTAAATCAAATAGGTTTTCTAGTTTCTTTGTCATACTATTACTTATCTACGTTTTTTTCCTTGGTGGAAAATGTCTGCTTCGTTAACGATTCTAAACTGTAAGCCTTTGTGTCTGCACCATTTAGCCGCCGCTTCCCATTTAGCATGGTTAATTGCTATTGCAAGTTTATCTCGTTGGCTTGTTTTCTCTGTCAATGATGTTTGGCTCTTTGGTTTTATCTCAATAAGCTCACCGCGGCGCTTTCCGTCTTTGCCTTGATAAATTATTATAAAGTCAGGAACGTATATACTATGCTTTCCTGTTAACGGATTTCTATAAGGTATTTGAATACTTTCACTAGCCCATTGTATTACACTTGGGTGGTTGTCAGCAAACCGCATAAACGCATGTTCCCAACTACTTCTATAACGCGGTGGTTTATTTCCAGCATACTTGTCACGATTGGCGACTTCATAGAGCCCGTTTGCATACTTTCCGGCCATTGGGTTAAGTTTTTACCTGTTGCAGTACTGTTGGCGGAGGAGTTTTGTCGTTAACAAATCCTAATAGGCTAGTGCCTTTTCTACTAGCATTAAGAAGCAACGGGATTGTAACTTTTGTATCGCTGTTTTCAAATTGAGCAATTACGTCAGAAGCATATAGTTGTAGTTCGTTTACGGAATTTAAAATTGCAGCTATTAGGCTAGCTGCTGCATCGTTATTGCTGGTACGGTTAACACAAAAGCCCTTAACTAATTCGTAATCATTATCAGTAAATTTTAAAAGGGGGCTAAATTGTGTTTGAAAATATTCGTTTACACGAAGATCAATATCGTCTGATGCGTCTACAAGTGGCAATGCTGTATTTTGTGTCGTCATAATATTATTTTCCAAATTCTAGTGCGCGGCGGAAGAGAAGGTTATTCTTTTCTTTTTCTAAAAGTCCCTTAAGGGGATCCGGTGCATCCGGAATTTGTGCTTCAATAGAGTTAATTCTATTATCTAATTGGTCCAATTTAACACTACGTGTGTTTACTGTTGAGCTTGTTTGGCGGGAAAAATCACTAATACGGGCAGGTGAACTAGTAGTGGCTGAGGTTGAGGGAATAGTTGTAGCATTGCCAATGTTAACAGGCGTGGATTTACGATTAACTATACTGCCAAATCCACTAGATGTTACATTGCTGCCATTGCTTCGTACAGTTCGGTTGGGCGGTGGCGTTTTAGAACCATTGGGCCGTGTCTGAGGTGCAGGAAGGTTGTGTCCCCTGTCTACCGGAGCACCAGTGCCTGTTCTAGGACTGCCTGTATTATTTTGTCCTGTGCCACCAAATATGTTAGGCAGTATAATATCAGATAGTGGATTTTTACCACGCAATACACTTCCAACAACTCGTTCTAAATCTTTTGTTAATACTCTACTTAGGTCAACGTCCTTTGTGTTGTTAAAGATAACTCCGCCCTTAATAACAGCACCGAGAAGGTTGCCGCCAGCTAAATCATTAGCTACTGAGTTTGCCGCATCAACTAGCCCGCCTTGGAAGAAAATACTATTACCAACACCGCCGCCAAATACTCCTAGAGGACTTGGTGAGTTGTCGTAATGGATATCACTAAATCCTTTAGGATTAATGTTATTCACAAAACCAGTTGCGTACTTAACAGCCTCATAATTAATCTGCATAGTATGCTGTAACACGCCAGTATTTGCGTAACTATGGCTGTCATGCCCAAAAGCGTTTATAATTGGGTTTACAAGAGTATACTCTGCAAATCGTTTTTGCAACATGGTATATACTCTAATGTCTTTAAAGAACCGTTGATTACCGTCGCTCATACCAAAATCATCGCCTCTGTAGCCGCTGTAACGATCATCTGTGCTATAACTACCTGCGCCTAGCTCGTACTTGCTGTCGTTAAAGAAAAAATTTGTGTAGGTGTGTAGGAAACTTCTAATTAGATCTTTTTGATCGTCATGGAATGTCACAGATACCGGATTATAGTTTATCTTGTGTTGACTATGCACCTGTCTGTTATATTGGTTGTGTGTTTGTAGGTCAATGTTAAACGTTGGCAAGTCAATGGTCTTAACCAACATATTAATTTCCATCTTCTCAACGCTGTCAAAGAGCCTTGCTGCTTGAGGGGTTAGATTAAAAACTACATGAAAGAGGTTACTATAGCGTGGCTGTAGCTCATAGTTGTTATCAATAAACAACCTTGATGCATGCGCAAAGTCTTTGACTTGATCACCCTTTGAAAGGGCATTAAGAATAGTATTAACGCTAGCCACAGATATCTCCTTATTACAACTATTTATGCTGTCAGATTATGTGCATATATTACAAAAAAAACCCCCCGACAGAATCGGAGGGTCTTTGTAATTCTATAGTAAAGGGCTATTAGCCTGTTACAGTTTGTCCAATAGCTCTTGCTACTGTAGCGCCTACGCCATCGCCAATTGGGCTTTGGATAGCATTATCAAATCTAATGCTTGCTGTAATAGTTACAGGTTCTGCAGATGCATAGTTAAGATCGTTGTAGTTAACATTAGTTAAGAAACAACCGTATAATTCCCAGGTTTCAAGAACATTTGCTGTACTTGCGCCGTTGCCACCGTCAAGAATTTCAAAACGGGTAACAAACTTGTAATCAATCCCTGAACTAGCACTGGCTTGTTCCATAACGTCGAACTGCTTCTGTACTTGCTCTCCAAGTAGTCTGCTAACGCTACCGTTGACATCGTCACGGAAGTTAACGGAAATTGGATCCCATGAATGTTTACCAGCAATGTATGCACGGCTGTTATAAACTGGAATTTCAATCTCTTCGAATGTTAAGTTTGGACGGGTAATGTCCATAACTTGCTTAGTTAATTCTGTACGGGGAGTAGACACACCAAGATTTTCAAATAACGCACGAAAGCGATACTTTAGCTTGGGCATTAATAAGCCCTGTGAAGTAGCAGATTGATCACTATCTAGTGGTACAGTGAATTTTGTTAATGATGAAACGGACATATGTCGTGTCTCCTATAATATTCTATTAATATTATTTATCTATTATGGTACTCAAAAAATAGGGGGTAAATCATATACCCCCTATTATTTTCGTTGTTTATGGTGCCTTAAACACTGCTTGCAGCGGCTACGTTACCTGCTCCAATTTCGCCTGTGTTCTTAAGGCGGATTGGAATAAAGATAAATTCAGCTGACTTAACTGGCTCAATAGCAACATCTACATAAAGTTCATTTCTGTCAATGCGCGTAGGAGTGTTATTGGTGTCGTCGCAAACTACCAAGTAGTCATAAATTCCACGTTTTGCAACCAAGTCATTCATAGTTTGTTCAACTTGCTCTTTAAGTTCATCACGGGTAATCTTGTCATTTGGTTCAAATACAAATCCAAGTGCAGTTGCCTGCAGTTGGCTACGCAAATAACCTGCCAAACGCGCCACGTTAATTCTATCTAATGCACTTGAACTTGCAGCACGAGTCTTGTTACCGTAGTTCATTAATCCAACACCATTAAAGAATGTAATTGGGTTAACTCTATTACTGTAAAGTGTATCGCGCAGTGACTCTCTAACGTTGTCTACAACAAATTCACCAGTAGCACTGTTGATGTAGCCAATTGCATTAACATTATCAACTAAGCCACGTCTTGTTCCTGCTGGAGCAAACCATGGGAAGCTCTGGTCGTCACTTCTTGCAATAGTCCTAAGTGCCATATGACTTGATGGAACAACAATAGTGTTGCCACTCAAATCGTTTGTTTGTCCTTGTGGATAAAACACACCTAAGTAAGGATCAGCACTAACTAGTCCGTCTTCGCTGTTTCCAGTATCTGCTGCTGTATTGCTTGCCCAGTTCTGGATTGCAGTGCTAGTAGCAGCAAGTCTCATGCTCGTGTCACCTATAACAAACGCTGTATTGCGTCTATCGTTATTAAGTGATACCATATTATTGATCATTTCTGGGTAACCAGGTGATGCAATAATATTAAATGTACGTGAGTCTTCTCTAAGTGCTTCACTGTTGTCAATAGCTGCTTGCAATCCTGCAACAACAATTTTACGAACAGCTTTGCGTCCCATAAAAGGACTACCGTCGTTTTTATTGCCACTAATTGATACCCACGCATCTTTTTCTGTTGGAAGTGTTGGGTAAAGTGTAGTATCACTAAAGTTTGTTCTGCTAAAGTGGTTGCTACGGAATTCTTTAACGTTGTATGAACTACGACGTGTGTTGAACAGTAACATGCCTCTTGGATACAAACTAGCATTTGGTGCATCAATGTCAGTAACATCGCTGGTTAGCAATGCGGCTGTTGTTGCAATAGTTCCTGTAACTACGTCTGTAGTTGTGTCACCCATAAAACGAGCGTCAGCAAACAAGATGCCATCTTCTGTTGTTTGGTCTGTTTTGTCAATTAGGACAAAGCGGTTTTCACTGTCAACAACCTGGTAACGATAAAGCATTGGATAGTTTTCTAAATCACTAGTATCTAACCATAAATCACCAACTACTAGTGAAGTTTCGTCAATCTGTGTTAAAGGCTCTGTAGCAGAGAAAATAACACCAGTTGCGTCAGTGTTAGATAAGTTATGCCCACGAGCATCACTTGTTACATTCTGGTAACCTTTCCAATTTGTACCGTCACTAATTAAAATGTCAGCCTGTGTGCCGCCATGATACCATTTACGTGTATTAGCTGGATTTGAGCTTGGTGCTGTTCCACTTGCTGTATATGTTGGAGCAACCCAGTTACTCAGGATTAAGTTAGTGTCGTTACCTGCTCTAACTTGACCAGTTGTAATAGTTGTTGCAATTCCTGCATCTGCTATTGGTGTGCCGCTTGTATCTTTAAGTACAATAACGCCACCTAGTGCATGTGTAATTTGCAAGTAACCTGAAGTAGTTACGCTTGCACTTACGTTTGCAACATTAGCGCCTGTAATATCAGCCGCTATGCTTGCAATGCTTGTGCCACTGGTGTTTACTGTTACTGCACTTGAAAGTGCCGTACTATTTGCAACACTAGCTTGAATAGTAAATGACTCAGCAGCTGTAATTGGAGCAGTGGCGTTTACTGTGCCGGTAACATCCATTACACCAGTAGCATATCTACGGAATAGTTTGTAAGTTGCTGTATCATTTTCAGTAACATCATACTGCATATAATAACTGCCAACTAAAAGTGCTTTGCCACCAGTTGCATCTAGATTCTTGTTTGCAGTACGATCGTTTTCATAAAGTGGAACACTAACTGGTTCAAACTGTGAAGTCGCTGTACTATAAACACTAACATCAATAAGTGCGCCTAGGTTACTTGAAGTTGATTTAATCCAAGTACTTCCTGATGGTCTAGGAGTTGTATCTGTTGTTTTAAATTCAGGAACAGTAAAGTGTGCGCTCTGTTGAATCAACGGACAAGCTGTTGTACCTGCTGTTAACCCAGTGTCTGTTAGGATTGTTCCTGACGCGTTTGCAAGTAAAATTTTGCCATCAACTGTTGAACCGTCACTAGTTGCTGAACTAGTAGCATAAATTTCAATCTTGTTGTTAACTGCGGTTGCAGTAACACCAGTAATTGAAGCGTTTACAATACTTGTTGCAAGTGCAGTAACAGTTGTTCCACTAAGGGTAACAGTTGTTCCGTTAATTGTGATTGTATTTCCGTTAGTTAGTGTTGGGCTTGCTACTGTTCCAGAAGTTGTAGGCCAACTTGTCTGCCAAGCTGAACTACCAACTAGTACCCATGCATTACTACGGTTTTTGTAGTATACAGGATTACTTGTGTTTGTTGCTACAATAGCATAACTTCCTATTGTTCCAATTGACGCTTTAGGAACGCCGCCGTCTAAATCAGTAGTAACCGTAATAACTGTTGGAATCTTGTTTGTAAATGTTCCAGCAGTCTGGTTCCATTCGAAAATTCCCCAACGGCTATCAGTTCCAGTGTCTAACCAAACAACACCGTTGCTTGGAGTACCAAGTGGTCTACTGCTACTTGATGATAACTCAGCTAGGTCAACGTCAGCACGAGTAACATATACTCTATTGCTGGAACCTAATAGGCTGTAAGCAGCCATCAATCCGTATTCGTTAATTTCGTGTCCATTAATTGGACTGCCGCCAGCAGTTTGATAGAAACTTGGGTTACCAAATGTTGATACCAGTTCTCTTTGACTACCAATTAAGTAAGTGCTTCCTGCATTTGCAGCAGTTGTTCCAGCGGCGGTACCTGTACCGGTTCCACTAGTTTTGTCTTGTGCGGTTGCTACTATAATTGATGCTACTGTTCCAGCAGCATTAGCAACATAGTTGCTTTCGTCAATTACTGTAACTTCTACGCCGGGTGATACTAATGCCATGTTTTTTCTTGTCCTTCATGCAGAGTCTTGTTATGTATATATTATAATATATTTATCGATAGTTGCGGAAAACACTTGATTAACGGGCAACCTTTAAAGGACCATTAGATTTACGCTGATAAGTAATAGTATGAGACCAGTATGTTCACAGTGCCAAACTCAACCGGCCGCAGTAAATTACCATCTAAACGATAAAATTTACTACCGAAAGTTATGCAATCAGTGTATCAAGGCTGACAAAAAACTGACTGTTAGACAACAGTCAAGATGGAAAATGGCTGGATATAAGAAAAATCCAACCTGCGAACATTGCGGGTTTACACCCGCAATGGATGATCAACTAGTTGTATTTCAAGTTGACAGGAATCAACAACATGTTAATATTGCAAACTTAAGGACAATCTGTCTTAACTGTAATTATGAATTATCTAGGTCGGGTTGGACCCAAGGAGATCTTGAAGAAGATCTGTAACTACTGTAGTTAAATCTTCCATTGTCCCGTTGTTAGTTATAAGATAGTTTGGAGTTACCCCGACCCAACTATATTCACTAGCATGTATATCTGGGTGTACTTGGAACATGTTCTCTGGTTGTGTAGCGGCAAAATTAAACCACGCTGGGTCATCGCCTCGTTTAACTCGCACAATTACACCGCCTAACCTACGTACCATGTCTATCTCATTTGGAAATCTAGCATCGGTAAGAACTATGTTATTGCTGGAGTCTTTAATTCTTGATTCCAAACCCAGTATCCAGATGTCTTGATGGAAATGGTTTCTAAATACATCAGTTCCAAGAAGTTGTAGTGCAAGTCTTGGTGTGAAATCGGGTATTCCTAGACGTTCGCCCCACCACTCGTCAACTCCTTCACGCCATGCTCTGCTAGCAGGAGTAATTCCCTCTAACAGTTCTCTATCCCAGTTAAAAACCCCTGCGGCGGCGTCTTTTAAACTAGAAGCGAAACTTTCATGTGTAAAGTCCTGCTCAACGAGCATATCGCCAACAGTTCCTTTACCAGAACTTATAAGTCCAACTAATCCTATTAACATGTAATTATTGTAACACTCTTTTTATGGTTAGCCAATAATAAAAGAAAGGGGATCTGAACCATCAATGTAGTTCTTGAGATCTTCCTCGAGTTGCATCATCTCTGCCTGAGCTTCTGCTTTAAGTGTGTCACCGTTTAGTGATGTGCCGCCTTGTGGCCCAGCAATAGTAGCAAATTTGCTACGGGCTTCGCCTAGGGTAAACTTTGCAAGAGCTAAACTATAATCCTGTATCCAAGGCTGAATTTGGCTGTCTTGCAATAATCCTGATTCAGGCCGAGTGTTATATACCCAAAGCACAACATTCTCGCCAGTATCATTAAATTTACGCAATAGTGTTATCGTTCTAGTTACTGGGTTAAACTCAAAATTAATAAAACCACCAAACATTCTAGCACTGAGTTCTTGATACTGGTAATACATTTCATAAGTTGCCTGGCCACCAACACGCCCTGCTTGAAGAAGATACGTGTTTTGGAAAGCAGCTTCAAATGGCTCAAAGTTTGTTCCAGTTCCGCCACTGCCAACTCCGCGTCGAAATACCTGTCTAACTTCCTGCACTTCGTCTGGCAAAACATATTCTTGCTGTTCTTCAATAATAGACAAGAACAAGTAACTACTTTCAACACTGCTTCCTGCTCTCTGACGATACTTGCGCACGGATTGATCAATACACATACTATAGTGCTCTGGATCCAGCTCAACGTCTACCATTGCCCCGCCTAAACGAAGATAGATGTAATCAGTAATATCTTTTCTTAATGTTGTTAGATCAGCCATCGATAAAAGTTCCTATTGTAGCAGGGGAAGGATAGTTCCCCCGCTTTGTATAGTATTTATTTAGAAACCTTTAGTAACACAATGTGTTCGTTAAGGCGGCCGTTCATTTTTGTCTCAGTTGCCTTAATATCGCTCATATAAGTGCGCAATGCTATCTTGCCAGCTTTGCCAAACTCCTTGAGTTGTGCTTCTGGCTTCCGCAATGTCTTTTGAATACTTAGTTTTTCATCAAAAAACAGTAAAGTTGTTCCTTTAACTGTAAGTTGTGCATGTTCCTCTGCTACATACTTGCCTAGTTTGCGGTTTTTAGTGTTAAACACCCAAAGTTCAGTAGCACCTACTATAGTAGTAGGATCAATGCTAACAATCTTATAACGATCGTCGTCTGCTTTAAACTTTAACTTAGACACAATCTTATCAGCACTTTTAGGCTTAGGCTTTCGAACCTGTCTCTTATACACATCTCCGAGCCCACGAGACTAGGCAT
>OJGX01000588.1_pt1 | contig 17219 bp, 17 predicted proteins | sample 1594661 | NCBI WGS metagenome assembly OJGX01 (sample SAMN05416839, study PRJEB24817) | seawater metagenome | isolation source: Sea water | place: Canada:Atlantic | collected 2013-07 | reverse complement strand
TGTCTGATGTAAAAAAGGATACGTATCGTTCTTCCGGTGCAGGAGGTCAACATGTCAACAAAACAGAATCCGCTGTTCGCTTAACCCACGTACCCACAGGAGTAGTTGTTGAATGCCAAGACGGTAGATCGCAATTGAAGAATTATGAGAAGGCTCTCAAGGTATTGCGCACAAGATTGTATGAGCAAGAAGTAATGAAACAAGAACAAGAAATCGCAGCAGACAGAAAGTCTCAGGTGTCTACGGGTGATCGATCAGCGAAAATTAGAACCTACAATTATCCTCAAGGAAGAGTGACTGATCATAGGATAAACCTTACACTTTACAATTTAGATGGCATCATAAATGGTGAAATAGATGGAATAATTGATGCACTAAGAGTCGCAGAAAATGCAGAGAAATTAAAAGCAGGATTTGAGGACGAAAACAGCGTAAAAGGATGAATAGAGCAGCACTTGTAAATCAGATTCGAAAGAAAAAAAGTTTTCTTTGTGTGGGATTAGACACAGACCCCAATCGAATTCCAAAACATCTGCTTGAAAGAGAAGACCCGGTTTTTGAATTTAACAAGGCGATCATCGATGCTACCAAAGAATTCGCGGTAGCTTTCAAAATAAACATTGCATTTTATGAAGCCATGGGGCCTTTAGGTTGGATTTCTCTTGAAAAAACATTAAATTCTATCCCCGAAAATGTGTTTACTATAGCTGACGCAAAGCGCGGAGATATAGGGAATACTGCAGATCAATATGCGAAAACATTCTTTCAAACATATCCATTTGATGCAGTCACGGTTGCTCCTTACATGGGTAGAGACTCTGTACAGCCATTTTTAGATTATCTAGATAAGTGGACAATCGTTTTAGGCTTGACCTCAAATAAGGGATCTGCTGATTTTCAAATGAATGATCTGAAAAACGGCAGAAAGACATATGAACAAGTGATCTATACAACTGCTGAATGGGGAAGTGCAGACAACTTAATGTACGTAGTTGGGGCAACCAAAGCAGAATCACTTAAAACAATAAGAGCTGAGTTGCCGAACCACTTTTTCTTGATTCCTGGCGTGGGAGCACAAGGTGGTAGCTTAGAAGAGGTGGTTGAAAATGGCAAGAATGAAGAGATTGGTCTTTTGATCAACTCTTCTAGAGGAATAATTTACGCAAGTAATGGGCAAGATTTTGCAGAAGCAGCTCATGCTGCAGCAAAAAGTTTGCAAAGCCAAATGGCGTCTTATGTTGGCTAAGGTCTTACTCACATTCTCTCTGGTCATTGTTCTTAAGTTCAATCATTTCGCACAACAAAACAAGCTTGTCGTATACTCAGCAGGAGATACAATTCTCTATGATCTTACATATAAATCATATGATTCATTAACGAACAATATACTTCAAGCATTCTATGCACAAGACTCCTCCGTATTAGCGATTGAGAAAAAATACTATAATGGTAAACAGTCTGGAATTACAACTGCTTATTACCCCAGCGGTAAAAAAATGTTAAGCATGGTTTACCGATACGGAGAAAAGCATGGTGATTGGACCTATTTTAATGAAGATGGGAAGATTCTCATTAAAGCTAGCTACAGGAATGATCTTAAGAATGGATATTATGTCGATTTTATCCGCAATTTCCGAGGTCGGTATTGGAACGATAAAAAGCATCGAAAATGGGAGTACAATGTAGGATCGGCCGCATATAGAAAATTATATTTCAACCGCGGGAAATTAGTTTCAAATCCAAACATGATGTACCGCTATAGAACCATTGTCAATAAGCAAGGAAAAGAAGAAGAGATCAACAATCAAGAAATTCAGAGGAAGCACATCTTGACCAATATTTACGATACAGTTTTGCTCCCTAATGACTCAGGAGAAATGATCAAACACCCTATAAAATTTATTGAAGACAATGGATACAGTCATCCCAATCAGCAACAAGCTGTTTTTGAATCGAACCCAAATCAGAGTGCAGTAGTTCGCTTTGTTTATCAAGGTAAAATAAATGGATTGTATAAAATGTATTATCCGAATGGGAATATCTATAGATACTATCATTATAAGAATGGTGAATTGCATGGTGATTGGAAAGAATATCGATCAAACGGCTCATTAAAAACTCGTGGTAATTATTACTTTGGGAAAAAACATGGCAGTTGGCTCATTGATTTAAATTCCAAAAATTTCAAGAAAGAAAAGTATAAAAAAGGCAGCCTTAAGTAGTTAACATTCATAAATCATTATCTTCGTAATTAATGAGCGAAGATTTCTTACATTATATCTGGCGATTCCAGTTGTTCAACCAGATGGCCTTGAATCTCTCAAATGGAGAGGAATTGGCAATTTTGCGGCCGGGTTTATGGAATAAGGATGCAGGGCCTGATTTCTTCAATGCATTGATCAAAATTGGTTGTACAAAATGGGCTGGCAATATAGAAATCCATATCAATGCCTCTGACTGGAACAAGCACGGTCATCAAAATGATGAAGCTTACGATAAAGTGATTCTTCATGTTGTTTGGAAAAATGATCAAGTTCTCAAGAGGTCAGATGGCAGTGATATACCCACGCTTGTGTTAAGCGGAAGGGTAAAGAAAACACTACTTGAACGATTTGATGATTTATTAGGTGAATCTAGCAGTATTCCTTGCCATGCTTTTCTGGAAGAGATAGAAACACAAACATTGAGAATGCAACTAGATAGGATGATGTTGGAACGTCTTGAAAGTAAATCAAAACGCATTCAACAACTTTTGCAGTTTCATCAAGGAGATTGGGAAAGTACCCTATATCAATTGTTAGGTAAGTATTTTGGCTTTAAGGTAAACGCAGTTCCCTTTGAGCTTTTAACGACTTCTTTACCGTTAAAAATTATACGAAAACATAGGTCGAGCATTATGGACCTTGAAGCTTTATTGTTCGGTCAAGCAGGAATGCTCGATGAAGCATCAAAGAGCAATTACGCTTTGGAATTAAAGAAGATACATGACTACTTAAAACTAAAATATGAACTTCAATCAATGAAGTCAAGTTGGAAATATTCTCGATTAAGGCCAACAAATTTTCCAAGCATCAGAATTGCTCAATTTGCTCAGTTATGGTTCAAGCATGAAAATTTATTTCAAAAATTAGTTAATGCCAATAATGTTGAAGAGCTACTAGAGCTATTTCAATTGCAAGTTAGCGATTATTGGGAATTTCACTATCGTTTTGAGGTAATAGCTCAACGTAAGAGAAAAAAGAGAATTGGAAAAAATTCTATTTACAGTTTAATAATCAATGTGGTTGTTCCAATTGTATTTACATATGGGGAACATTCCTTAAATAGTGAGTTAAAAGAAAAAGCAATGGCTTGGTTGGAGAATTTGCCAGCTGAACAAAACAAGATTTTAAGAGAGTGGAATAAGTACAATTTAAATGCCGAAAATGCGGCCGATTCCCAAGGTTTCATTCAGCTCAAGACAGCCCATTGTGAAAATAAAAATTGTTTAAATTGCGCAATCGGAAACTCTATTCTTAAGCTAAGTCAATGATAAAGCAGATTCAAGATTTTTTTGAACTTCATGCCTTTGGTGTCTGCACTTGGTGGGGGCAAAAATTAGGCATCCACACTAATCAGATTAGATTGTTTTTCATCTATATCTCCTTTTTTACTCTAGGCTCTCCAGTTATTTTATATTTCGCAATGGCATTTGTTTTAGAAAACAAACAGTTTTTTAAACTAAAGCGAAGGAGTACTGTCTGGGATTATTGATCATCGATGGAGTTTAATTTCAAGGAGTTTAAGAAATTATATATTGCAAGTTTTGTCTTGCTCTGTGTGAATTTATTGGGAGTGATTGGGTATTCTGTCATTGAAGGTTACAACTGGACAGATGCACTTTACATGACCATCATCACAATATCGACTGTTGGATTTCAAGAGGTAGAGCCGTTAAGCATTGAGGGTAGGTACTTTACATCATTTTTGATCATCACCAGTTTTGTTACATTTGCCTATTCAATAGGGGCCATCTCCTCCTATGTGATTGACGGTGAATTCAGGAGGCAATTAACCAAAATTCGAAAAGTTAAAAACATTAAGAAATTGGAAAACCATGTGATTGTCTGCGGCTATGGCCGAAATGGAAAACAAATCGTAAACGATTTAGCAAATTCGGGTCAAGAGTATTTAATTATCGAGAACGATCATGAAATTATTTCTGAGGTTATTCATGACGATTGTCTCAATTACATCGAAGGAGATGCAACAAATGATGAGACACTCGTAGATGCAGGAATTCATCGAGCTAAGGCATTGATATCTACTTTGCCAAATGATGCGGGGAATGTCTTTGTAGTGCTTACCGCAAGAGAAATGAACAAAAGTTTACTCATTATAAGTAGAGCTTCGAAAAATTCTACTTATGAAAAATTAAAAATGGCTGGAGCAAACAATGTAGTAATGCCAGATAAAGTGGGCGGATCTCATATGGCTTCTTTAGTAATTAAGCCCGATGTAGTTGAATTTTTCAATCATCTCACCGGACAAGACAACAATATTTCACTCGAAGAAATTACCTACGACAGCTTGCCAAAAGAGTTTAAGAATAAGTCAATAGGTGATTTGCATGTAAGAAAAAGATCTGGGGCTAATATAGTGGGTTTAAAAAATAAAGATGGAGAGTATGTTTTAAATCCTACAGCGGAAACCATTATTACAGAAGGTTCAAAGTTGTTTGTCTTGGGTATGCGGAATCAAATTGAGGATTTATTGAAATGGACATGAAAAAAATAATGATTACCGGGAGTAATGGATTGCTTGGGCAAAAGTTGGTACATCAGTTAAAATCTCAACCAGAGGTTGAATTGATCGCAACTGCTAGAGGAGATAACCGAATTTCCGACCAATCTTCATACAGTTATTATGACTTAGACATCACGAATAAGGGAGATGTTTTGCAGTTGATTTCAGAATTTAAGCCTGATGTAATTATTAATACGGCTGCAATGACCAATGTTGATGCTTGTGAAGAGAAAAGGGAAGAGTGTTGGGAATTAAATGTAGATGCAGTTAAATATTTAGCAGAGGCCTCAGAAGTAAACAATGTCCATTTCATTCACCTTTCTACAGATTTTGTATTTGATGGGGAGGATGGACCATACAAAGAGGAAGATGTACCTAATCCGTTAAGTTATTATGCAGAATCTAAATTGGCTTCAGAGAAGATCGTCCAAAAAATGAAGTGCCCGTGGTCAATTGTTAGAACGGTCTTGGTGTATGGACTTGTAGAAGATATGAGCAGGTCAAATATCGTTTTGTGGGCGAAAGGGGCATTGGAAAAAGGGCAAACTCTTACCATAGTGAATGATCAGTTCCGAACTCCAACACTGGCGGAAGACCTTGCGAGTGGTTGTATACTGATTGCATTGAAGGAGGCCACTGGAGTGTATCACATATCAGGAAAAGATTTTATGAATATCATAGAGCTTGTCCATCGTGTGGCAGATCATTATCAACTTGACATTTCCGAAATCAAAGAAATTACTTCCGCTTCATTGAATCAAGCTGCAAAACGCCCTCCAAGAACAGGCTTTATTCTTGATAAGGCAATCAAAGATTTAGGATATAATCCCCATTCATTTGAAGAAGGATTGAATGTGCTAGACCAACAATTAAAGAGTAATTCTAGCTATCTGCTTTGAATTCATTTTACTAAAATGATTAACGATTATATTTGTTCGTTTTGCTAAACCATATATTGTATGAATAGAATTCTAGTTTTAATCTTTTGCTTCACATTTGGAATAAACTTATTTGCTGCAGAATTCACTGCTGAGTTAAAAACTGAAAATCCAAGCAGTTCAATTGATGATGGTGTGGCTTACGTAATTACAAATGGCGGAGTTCCACCTTTTAGTTATAAGTGGTCTGAAAACCAAACACCTTTAAGCTCGAGCTCCTGTGAAGGGCTGACAGAGGGGTCATCTTTTGATGTAATAATAACAGATGCAAATGGTGACGAATTAAAACTTGAAGGCAAGATTAAAGTTAGTTCAGGAGAAGAAAGAATTAATTCTGTCTTCGTTCCGATTGTAGGTGTTATGTCTGATATACTTTTTTGGGACCCATTCTCCTTTTTTGGTTTGTATGATCCTGTCGTTTATAATAATGGAGAACCCGTACTTCATCCAAATGGCACTAAACAGGAGAAAGGAATACCATTTATTGTGGTTTGGTTGGTTCTAGGCGCTATATTTTTTACGGTTAAAATGAAATTTGTGAATGTAAGGGGCTTCAAACATGCAATACAATTAGTTGCTGGTAAATTTTCAGACCCTAACAAAAAAGAACAAGGAGAAGTCTCACATTTCCAAGCACTCACCACTGCACTTTCGGCAACTGTGGGTCTAGGAAATATAGCAGGTGTTGCAGTGGCAATTTCTGTAGGTGGTCCTGGTGCTACGTTTTGGATGATCGTAGCAGGACTTATTGGAATGTCTTCAAAGTTTGTGGAATGTACATTGGGGGTAAAATACAGGAGAGTTGGAGAAGATGGCGAAATCTCAGGTGGTCCAATGTATTACCTTTCCGAGGGCCTCAAAAGGAGAAATTTAGGTGGATTGGGCAAAGTGTTGGCAATAGTCTTTGCCATCCTTTGCATAGGTGGATCCTTTGGAGGTGGTAATATGTTTCAGGCCAATCAAACCTTTGTGCAATTATCTACTACATTTCCAATGTTAGAAGGAAGTGGCATTTATTTCGGGATAATTCTCGCAATTCTAGTAGGGGTCGTGATAATTGGAGGAATAAAAAGTATTGCCAATGTTACTGACAAGATTGTACCCGTGATGGCCATCCTTTATGTAGGGTTTTCTCTTGTCATTATCTTAATGAATTTCGAAAACATCGGTGTTGTGCTTGGAGAAATATACAATGGTGCATTCAATGCACCTGCACTTAAGGGAGGAGTTATTGGTGTTTTAATATTAGGATTTCGAAGAGCAGCATTTTCAAATGAGGCAGGTGTGGGTTCTGCTTCTATTGCACATTCTGCCTCTAAAACAAATGAGCCAGTGAGCGAAGGTGTAGTGGCATTATTAGAGCCATTTGTAGATACTGTGCTGGTTTGCACCATGACTGCATTAGTACTTGTTTTTACAGGTTTTTCTGAGGGTCATACCGATTTAGATGGTGCAGAACTTACCTCTGCAGCTTTTGCAAGTGTATTTCCTTGGTTTAAATTTATTTTAGTCATAGCTATATTTCTATTTGCTTTTTCCACAATGATTTCTTGGTCCTATTATGGATTGAAAGCCTGGAGTTATTTATTGGGCGACAGTAAGATGATGGGAAATCTTTACAAAATCATCTTTTGTGTATTTGTGGTTATAGGTTCTTCTGCCGGCTTAGGTGCTGTTCTTGATTTTTCAGATTTGATGATATTAGGAATGGCTTTTCCAAATATAATTGGCTTATTGATCATGTCTAATGAAGTCAAAATTGATATGATCTCTTATTTTGATCGAGTAAAAAGTGGAGCCATTAAACGTTTTAAGTAAGTGCAACGTTTCCTTTGTTTAATAATAGTATTTGCACTTTTAGCATGTTCTGAGGAAACACAAATAAATCATGTTCGTGGTGTGATATTTAGGGACTGTAACAGTGCCTTGGTCAATGAACAAATCTTACTGAAGGCCAATATTGCACAAAGCATCACTTCGCCTGATATTCTTGCAGGGGCCACCACCGATGCAAATGGAAATTTTGATTTTACCTATGAACTCAATAAGAACAAAAATGGATTAGGAAACATTCAATTGGTCTCCCAGAACGGATTTTTAACTTTATTTGAAAACCTCAGTTTGAACAAGGACCAAAATTTGACATTGTATCTAGAAAATACCGCAACCATTAATGTAGAATTGGCAGGACAGCGAAACTTTAATACTACAGATACCCTACTTTACAGCACAAATTATTCTCAAAAAAATTATTCGACTATTCAAGCAATCAATGGCAGTCTTCAAAATGTAAATGCAAGCTTGCCTAACACAAATGGGTCTTATGTAGATGCAATATTTTTTTACGGCATTGGTTTAGCAGATTTCAACAAGGCCAAAGAAGCCTCTACAATTAAAGATTCTGTATATCAAAACATATCCATCGCTTTGGGGGGGTGTTTTAGAACCGATAGTTTAGTGTTGACCATTGACTAATGAGTGATTTTAAGGAATATTTTAGGTTCAGTTCTTCAGAAAGAAAAGGCATATTGATCCTCATGATACTCATTTTTATGGTGATGTTGGCCAAATGGGCACTTCCTTTTTTTGTAAGTGCTGAAATAGGTCAAAATGCAGATTTACAAGATTTAGTAGCATATGCAGAAAAGCAGATTGAAGATTCTGTCAATACGGACATGATTCAGAAGGGAGAAAAACCCGATAAGAATAAAATGGTGGAGTACTTCAATTTTGATCCAAACGGTCTTTCTGTGGCGAATTGGGAAAAAATGGGTTTAAGCGAGAAACAAGCTGAATCGATTAAGAAATATGAGAAAAAGGGAGGAAAATTTAGAAGTAAGCAAGACCTCAAAAAGATGTACGTAATAACGGAGGAATTTTACAATAAAATTGAACCCTTTATTTTACTTCCTGAAACTCTTATCTTCGAGAATAGCACAAAGAATAATATTATGCGGACACCTCGTTTTGCGAAGATATTTATCAATACTGCTGATAGCGCAGCTTTTGAAAAATTGTATGGAATCGGAGCCGTATTGTCAAGTCGGATTATACGCTACCGGGAGGCTCTTGGCGGATTTTATGATAAGAATCAACTCAAAGAAGTTTATGGTGTTCAGGATTCGCTTTTGAAGCAGTTGGATAGTTTATTGCTATTCGATAGAGTTGAGTTGAAAAAAATCAACATTAACGCTGCAAATGCTGATGAGCTAAAGCGCCACCCTTATATCAATTGGCAAGTGGCCAATTCAATTGTAAAGATAAGGGAGCAGCATGGTTCCTATAAAGTCATGGATGAGATTCAAAAATCTAAATTGATCAATGACTCATTGTATTTAAAACTAAAACCCTACATCAAACTTTAAATGAATGCTTACAGAAAGAATTAAAGACGAAATAAGAGATGTACGCGATTTTCCTAAAAAAGGAATTGTGTTCAAAGACATTACACCTATTTTGGAAAACACAGAGCTCACTCGATCAATAACACAAGAATTTGTGGCTTCTTTAAAACAGGAGAAAGTGGATGCTATAGTAGGCATTGAAAGCCGTGGTTTTTTCTGGGGCTTGCTCATTGCTCAAGAATTGAAAGTTCCATTCATCCCGGTGAGAAAAAAAGGCAAGTTGCCGTACAAAACAATTTCACATGCTTATGAGTTAGAGTACGGAACTGCTGAAATTGAGATGCATGAAGATGCCATAAAAGAAGGAATGAATGTAATTGTACATGACGATTTATTGGCAACTGGCGGCACTGCATGTGCTGCTGCTGAGCTTGTGTTAAAGCAAAAGGCGAATGTGATTGGCTTCTCCTTTTTGGTAATTTTGACCTTCCTTTTGGGAGAGAAGAAATTGAAGAATTATTCAACCAATGTTAAAGGAATAGTAAGTTATTAATTGACAAACCTATGAATTTCGAAATAACAGAGAATCAACAAATGATAGAGGGCATGGTTAGAGACATGGCTGAGAAGCACATTCGTCCACATGTCATGGAATGGGATGAATCGCAAGTATTTCCAATTGATTTGTTTAAAACCTTGGGTGAAGCTGGTTTGATGGGTGTTTTGGTGCCAACAGAATATGGAGGATCTGGTTTAGGATATCATGAATACATTACTGTAATTACCGAAGTGGCTAAAGTGTGTGGATCAATTGGATTGTCTTTAGCAGCCCACAACTCCTTGTGTACTGGCCACATTTTGGCTTTTGGAAACGAGGAGCAAAAGCAAAAATACTTACCAAAGCTAGCCTCAGCCGAATTCATCGGTGCTTGGGGTCTGACAGAGCCTAATACAGGTTCTGATGCCATGCGCATGAAGTGCACTGCAAAGAAAGAGGGAGAAAATTGGATATTAAATGGCACTAAATGCTGGATCACTCATGGCATTTCTTCAGATGTATTTGTAGTTATTGCGAGAACAGGAGAATTGTTGGACTCAAAGGGAATGACAGCTTTTATTGTTGACCGTTCGAATCCAGGTCTTAAAGCTGGAAAGAAAGAAGACAAATTGGGCATGCGTGCCTCTGAAACCGCAGAGGTAGTCATGGAAAATTGTTCAGTGCATGAGAGCATGGTGTTAGGAAAGGTAGGAGAAGGTTTTCAACAAGCCATGAAAGTTCTTGACGGGGGTAGAATCTCTATTGCGGCATTGTCATTAGGCATCGCGAAAGGCGCTTATGAAGCCTCAAAAAAATATGCGAAAGAGAGAGAACAGTTCGGACAAGCCATTGCCAATTTTCAGGCGATATCTTTTAAACTTGCAGACATGGCAACGGAGATCGAGGCAGCTGAATTGCTTACACACCAGGCCGCCGATCTTAAGAACAATGGCAAGCCCATGACCAAAGAGTCTGCAATGGCCAAATACATGGCATCAGAGGTATGTGTCAAAGTATCTACTGATGCTGTGCAAATTTTTGGTGGCTATGGATATACAAAAGAGTTTCCTGTCGAGAAGTTCTACAGAGATTCTAAATTGTGTACTATTGGGGAGGGAACTTCAGAAATTCAAAAATTGGTGATTTCTCGAGAAGTTTTTAAATAGGGAAGATGCTTACTTCTCAGTACAAATTCTGCTGAAAATTGGGCCCAGTACATCTTAACACGCTAGGAATTCTATAATATACCTTAAGATTTTAGCCAGTACTTCTTATAAGTTTACTCTAAATGGCATTTAAAATTAAATCAGCAACTATCATCTATTTTTCAAATAAACCTTTAATTGCATTTCTAATTTGCATAACTTGCTTGATTTGAATAAGTTTACTCCTTCGCTTATGATGAGAATATCCTAAAAACGGCAAAAATTGAATATTGTAAGGAGTACTTGCAGATTCAATTGGAGCAATATGATCCAACTAAAAACTATCAATTGTACGTTCGGGATCTAACCGGCAGAAAACTAATGGAGCAACGGCTTTCTGGGGCTTCAGAAATTTTGGAACTAACTAATTTGGCCAAAGGATCGTATCTGTTCATTATAGTTGAAAACAATGACCAACTGGCAAGAGAAATTCTCATCAAGCAATAATAAGTTATATGAATATCCGTATTGATACCTAATAAGTTTTTACAAATCCAATTAGGAAACCGGCTAGATTTTTTGGTTACTTTTTTCATCAAAGGAATAAAGTAAAAACAAAACACAGAAAGAAAGACACTTGTATTGCTCCTTAATCAGCTTAGGTAAGTAAACGGCTAATCATAAAAAATAATATATTAGTGCGTAATTTAAAGACCTCCAATCAAAAACGAATGTTTCAACAGGCAGTGCAATTTCTTAGTTTACTTTTTCTGTTAGCTGTTCCGGGCAGCCAACTAAAGGCGCAGGCTTTTGAATTAGACAGTACTTTTCAGCCATTTTTGGATATTCGTGCCGAAGCAGGTGCTGCAGTATTTGCAATTTATGAAAACCCACCAGATGGAAGAATTTATGTTGGTGGGCGGTTCAGTATCGCCAATGCGAGCAAGCATTATGATGGCATAGTATGTTACAATCGTAACGGCAGTGCGTTTGCCCCATTTAGCTTTGGGACAGCGGGAGCGTCAGGATTGATTGGAGAGATAAAAAGAATCAGCGATACTGCTTTTTTTGTAAGAAGGAGTTTATCAGTCGGTGGCATTATCGATACCTTAGGCCAACCAAATTATCCGGACGCAAATTGGCGTCCCAACATCGTAAAATTTTCGGTTAAATGTGCAGGGACAGATTCCCCCTATTTATTTCCCGACGGTTCGGCCCTATTCGGCAACAGCAGAGACAATACAGGAAAGCCCTGCATCATCATTGTACCTCCGGATACTTTTCCGGGCAGGCACATTGTAAAAGTAAATTCCCAGGGCCTGTGGGACAGTAGTTTTGTGGGCATATCCGATCATCAGCCCGAAGGATTTTTTCGTTACGACAGCAACCGCATCATGGTATTCGGTTCCGCCAACCGCTTTCGCTATTACAATGGGGTAAAGGTGGACGGCCTCTGCCGCATCTATACCGACGGCAGGCTGGATACCACTTTTACATCTCCTTTGTTGGACACAAGCTTGTTTTCCATGGGCATACCCTTTTTGGTAGAAGAAGACGGGGGATTCTTTTTAAACGGTGCGCTTATTTTATTGAAAGGAGAAAGCAAATACCGGGGCTTGGTGCGCCTCAATGCCGACGGCAGCTTGGATACCAACTTTATGAACTCCTCCGGACCGGAAGATACGCGACATTGGGTGGATCCCTGTATTCACGGTATGGCCAAAACAGAGGATGGCGGTTATCTGGTAGGGGGAATATTTAATCGCTACCAAGGCTACAAACGCAATTCCATTGCAAAGCTTGATTCTACGGGCAAACTGGACACCAATTATTTTAAAACTGGAGGGCCGGACAGTGCATACAATAATGGTATGCATTGGGTATCGGAAATACTAAGAGCCGAACATGGGGGTTATTATGTGGGTGGTAATTTTTTAAAGTGGGACGGCAAGGCCTCCCAACCCATTGTTCGCTTGCAGGACATGAGCGTGAATGTGGGAGTGGAAGAAAACATGGTAAAAAACAAAGCCGAAAATATAAAGTTGTATCCCAATCCGACGCATGAACGGCTTACGATAGAGAGTGCATCCGAAGTATTGTCTTATGAAATATACAACATTCATGGACGATTAATTCGCTCTTCACCCACAGCCTGGTCGGCTAAAAACAAGTTTCAATTGTCCCTGGCGGGATTGCCTGCTGCATTGTACATTATTTCATTTCAGTCGATAAATGGGGAATTGATCAGTAAAAAAGTGCTAAAACAATAAACCTAAGAAAAAGGTTTTTTGATAAAAGTTTATTACTTTTGCACCCCAAAATTGATTTAAAGACATGTTAATTATACCAGTAAAAGAGGGAGAGAACATCGAAAGAGCCTTGAAAAAGTTCAAGAAAAAATTTGAACGTACAGGCACAGTAAAACAGTTGAGAAGTCGTCAACAGTTTACAAAACCTTCCGTAGTACGAAGAGAAGAGATCAAAAAAGCGATTTACAAGCAAAAACTACAGCAAGAAGAGAATTAAGAAAATTTCACTTTTCAAAAGAATAGCCACTTTAGTATAATGCTTAACTTGCATTTTAAAGTGGTTTTTTTATGGCTATAAGTAAGTTTATTTCTTACCTTGAAGTAGAAAGGAGGTATTCTATACACACACTAACGTCATATACCAAAGATCTAGCTCAGCTGCAATATTACCTAGAGGAGGAATACGAACTAACTGATCTGCTAAAAGCAGAAGCACAGATGTTACGCTCCTGGATCATAAAGCTTATGGAGCATGGCTTAAAGGCTAAATCGGTCAATAGAAAAATATCTGCCATCAAATCATATTACAATTATGCGCTAAGGAAAAAGCTGATTGCAAATTCTCCTACTTCAAAAATGGTAGCTCCAAAAATGGAAAAGCGATTGCCAAACTTTGTGAAAGAATCTGAAATGAAGTTACTTCTTGAGGACATAGAATACGAAGAAGGCTATATTGGGGAAAGAGATAGATTAATTATTGAAATACTTTATGCGACAGGTATTCGATTAAATGAACTTATACAGCTAAAGGATTCTGACGTAGACATGTCCCAGCAATCAATAAAAGTGCTTGGCAAGAGGCGCAAGGAAAGGATTGTACCGATATCCCAAAAGATTTTAGCAGCCATAAATTGTTATCTCTTGATCAAGAGAGAACTATTCAATCATCCACATCTATTGTTGACGGATAAGGGGCAAATACTCTATCCTAAATTTGTCTATAGAAAGGTAAATTCTTACCTTGGACAAATAACGACAGCAAAAAAAAGGAGTCCGCATGTGTTGCGTCATACCTTTGCTACGCATATGTTAAACAACGGTGCTGATTTGAATACAATAAAAGAGTTTTTGGGTCATGCAAATTTATCTGCAACACAGGTATACACTCACAACTCTATTGAACAACTGAAGAATGTATATAACCAAGCCCACCCTCGGGCATAAATTGAAGAAGAATTATGAATGTACAATTGAATGTTAGGTCCGTAAATTTTGATGCCGATCAAAAATTGATCGATTTTATTCAAGGTCGTGTGAACAAACTCACAGTATTTTTTGACCATATTATACATGCGGATGTTTACTTAAGGGTAGACAATAATCACGAGATAGAAAACAAGACAGTAGAGATTCGATTAGGCATTCCAGGAAATGACTTATTTGCCAAGAAAACGGCGAAAAATTTTGAGGCTGCAACAGATGAAGTGACAGAAGCACTCAGAAGGCAAGCCAAAAAGCGTAAAGAGAAAGTACGCGGAATATAGTTTGGCATAGGTTTTCAACCCTTTTTCTTCCCCTTGATTTCCCCACTAAAAAAAATCTTTTAGAATAGTTTCGGGATATTATAATCTTTTATAAATTTGCAGACCTTTTTCGGGCCTTATTTTGGGTGCGATAAAAAAGGGAAATTGCCGATGTAGCTCAGTTGGCCAGAGCAGCTGATTTGTAATCAGCTGGCCGGGGGTTCGAATCCCTCCATCGGCTCGAGTTCTTTAAAATATATAAGAGTTGGGGAGATACTCAAGCGGTCAACGAGGACAGACTGTAAATCTGTTGGCTACGCCTTCGTAGGTTCGAATCCTGCTTTCCCCACGAATAAAAAATTAGCGGGAGTAGCTCAGCTGGCTAGAGCATCAGCCTTCCAAGCTGAGGGTCGCGGGTTCGAATCCCGTTTCCCGCTCTTTTTTTGTTTTTTTCTATATCGGTATTTTACTAGCCGATGTAGCTCAGTGGTAGAGCACTTCCTTGGTAAGGAAGAGGTCACGGGTTCAAATCCCGTCATTGGCTCTTAACGAAGTGTCGTGTAAAGAGTGTGAGAAAAGTAAATAATTAAATAAGTATAAATAATAATTTAAAAACAATAAAATAAACCTAAAATCATGGCTAAAGAGAATTATGATCGTTCCAAACCACACTTAAACATCGGAACAATTGGTCACGTTGACCACGGAAAAACTACTTTAACTGCAGCTATAACTACAGTATTGGCGAAAAAAGGTCTTTCTGAATTGAGAGATTTCTCGTCAATCGATAATGCTCCGGAAGAAAAAGAAAGAGGTATTACAATTAATACTTCTCACGTTGAATATTCAACTGCTAACAGACATTACGCTCACGTTGACTGTCCAGGTCACGCGGATTACGTAAAAAACATGGTAACTGGTGCTGCTCAGATGGATGGTGCTATTTTGGTTGTTGCTGCAACTGATGGTCCTATGCCGCAAACTAGAGAGCATATCCTATTAGGTCGTCAGGTTGGTATCCCTAGAATGGTTGTTTTTATGAATAAAGTTGACTTAGTTGATGATGCTGAGTTATTAGAACTAGTTGAAATGGAAATCAGAGAATTATTATCTTTCTATGAGTATGATGGAGATAATGTTCCGGTAATTGCAGGTTCTGCATTAGGTGCATTAGAAGGTGATGAAAAATGGGGAGAAAAAGTAATGGAATTGATGGATGCAGTAGATACTTATATCGAACTTCCTCCAAGAGATATTGACAAACCTTTCTTAATGCCTGTTGAAGATGTATTCTCTATTACTGGTAGAGGAACTGTTGCTACAGGTAGAATCGAAACTGGTGTTATTAACTCTGGAGAATCAGTAGATATCTTAGGTATGGGTGATGAAAAATTATCATCAACTGTAACAGGTGTTGAAATGTTTAGAAAAATATTAGATAGAGGTGAAGCTGGTGATAACGTAGGTCTTTTATTAAGAGGTATCGAGAAATCTGATATCAGAAGAGGTATGGTAATCGCTAAACCAGGTTCAATCACTCCTCATACTGAATTCAAAGCTGAGGTTTATGTTTTGAAAAAAGAAGAAGGTGGACGTCATACTCCATTCCAAAACAAATATAGACCACAATTCTATTTAAGAACTACAGATGTTACTGGAGAGATTTACTTAGAAGAAGGTAGAGAAATGGTAATGCCTGGAGATAACGTAACTGTAACAGTTAAATTAATTGTGCCAGTTGCTTTAAATAAAGGATTAAGATTTGCAATCAGAGAAGGTGGTAGAACTGTTGGAGCTGGTCAAATCACTGAAATTCTTAAGTAATAAATTACACTAGAATTTAGTAAAAGTAGTATAAAGGTATCCACTATTTAGTGGGTACCTTTCTTGACTTTATTTTATTAGTACGCTTTATCGGTATTTTATTTAAGAATGATAAAGCTTTTACGGGTGTAGCTCAATTGGTAGAGTAGTGGTCTCCAAAACCATTGGCTGGGAGTTCGAGTCTCTCCACCCGTGCAGAGAATAAAAAATATTATGGCTAAAATTGGAAATTATATAAAAGAATCAACTGACGAATTGTTAAACAAAGTTTCATGGCCAACATGGAACGAGTTACAAAGTAGTTCAGTTATTGTATTAATTGCATCTGTAATATTTGCATTAATCATATTTGTGATGGATAGTACTTTTAGCAGATTGATGAAAGAAATTTATAAGTTATTTTGATTACTATGGCAGAGAATACAAAAAAATGGTATGTCGTTAGAGCGATAAGTGGTAAAGAAAATAAAATCAAAAAATACATTGAAGATGAAATTCTTAGAAATGGTTTAAGCAATAACTTATCACAAATTTTAATACCAACAGAAAAAATCTTTCAAATTAGAAATGGAAAAAAGATTAGTAAAGAAAGAAACTTTTTTCCGGGTTATATTTTAATTGAAGCAGACTTAAGTGGAGAAATGCCTCACGTTATTAGAAACGTGAATGGTGTTATCGGATTCTTAGGAGCAGAAAAAGGAGGAGATCCACTACCTGTTAGAGTTTCTGAAGTTAATAGAATATTAGGTAAAGTTGATGAGCTAGCAGATAGCGAAGAAGAAATGACTATACCATTTGTTGTTGGAGAAAGTATAAAAGTAATAGATGGACCTTTTAATGGTTTTACAGGATCTATTGAAAAAATAAATGAAG
>OJGX01000582.1_pt1 | contig 17283 bp, 20 predicted proteins | sample 1594661 | NCBI WGS metagenome assembly OJGX01 (sample SAMN05416839, study PRJEB24817) | seawater metagenome | isolation source: Sea water | place: Canada:Atlantic | collected 2013-07 | reverse complement strand
TAGTCTCGTGGGCTCGGAGATGTGTATAAGAGACAGATGATTCCCAGCTTCATTAATCTTTCAATATCTTCTTCATTTAATTTATCTGAATCACCTTTCCATATCTCTACAATATGGGCTGGTTCGTCGGTTTCGTTAATTCCCTGATGCCAAGTTCCTGCTGATATGTTATGCGGGGTGTCAGGATGCAGGGTACTTATTAACGCCCCTTCAAATGGATCTTCTGTGTGCCAATTTGTTATTAGTTTTGCTTCACCACTAACAAGATTCCAAGTTTCTGAACGATGCTGGTGTCTCTGCATACTTAGCTTACTATGAGGAGCGATCACTAATTCTTTAACATGAAAGCCACATCCTTGATATAGTTCCCTATAATGTCCCCATTCCCTGTCTACTTTTGGTGCTTGCCATTCTTTTAAGATCCAACTGCTTGAGTTCATCTTATCTTCGCCGCCCACGCCGTATACAAACTTAACTGGGCTTGATCCGCTGTATATTTTTTCTTCTGGGATATTACCAGCATCACGATCGCCGCCATTAACAAAAACAAGAGTATCTCGGCTGGCTCCTGCATCCAGTGTAGCCAACACTTTAAATATAGCTCGTGAAGCTGAGTCGTCCGAATCATTAAATGCAATAACATCATCTACCATAGCTAGACTGCTGACTATAGATGCACGTTCATCCCAGGACATAAACTCTCTGCCTTTTTTTCGGCGTAACCAATCGTCGCTGTTTAACCCAACAACTAACTTATCACCGTGTGACTTAGCGGATCGTAGATATGAAATATGTCCACTATGGATAGGGTCAAAACCGCCGGTAGCTAAAACTATTTTCATTACTCTGCCTTCTTATAAAGTACTATTGATGTTATTATAATGTATTCTTAAAGAATATTCAATAACTTCCTTTATAATTTTGTAGAAAGTTTTGTAAATCTTCTGGAGTTCCTAAACCCCACATACGTTCAATATTCTTTAAGCGAACTTTACCGCCGGTTTCAATAAACTCATTGTATGCTGGACAGACATAGAACTCGTTGTTTGTTCTAATGTCTTTAGCAATCATACTGTCTACACTATTAACATAATCACAACCACGTGAATAATAGTAGACGCCAACAGTGGCGTTATTGGAAATTGGATCTTTTTCAGCAACTTTATCCACCCATCCATCGTTGTCGGTACGAGCATAACTCCACTTTGGATGGGTACTTTCAAACGTGAGTATTCCTCCCCCCACACCTTCAGTGGAGAAAGCGTAAAGGACTTCGTTTGAGTTCCATTCGACGAATTGGTCTGAGTTCGCGATGATGAGCGGGTCTTCATTATCAATATACTCCCTGGCTAGCATAGTAGTACAGGCCGCACCTTCGGTAACACCTTCTACTTGCACAATAGTACAATCTGGTTTAACTAGATTTAACACTGTTTCCAAATTGTATTGTTCGTAATGTTCTTTCTGCACAATAAAAATATGATGTGCATCAATATTTAAGTTATCTACTACGACCTGGATCATAGGTTTGTTGTCTACTTCAATTAATGGCTTGGGGAATGTGTATCCTGCTTCAGCAAATCTACTGCCGGCGCCAGCCATGGGTATTAATACGTTCATTGATTTACTCTTCCATGGTATATTATGTTTGGGTTGTTTGTCAACTTCTTCTATTCGATCTAAAACTTTACTTAAACTTACATCGTGTGTGTCTTCTACTGCCAGTAAATGTGCGCCTGCATCTAATACTGCCTGTCTACCAATGTGACTATCTTCAATGATAATTGTCTCACTAGGCTTGGCATCTGCTTTAAGCATTACCTGGAAATACATTTCAAAGTGCGGCTTGCCCTTGGCAACATCTTCATTGCTGTACCAAAAATCAAAGTATTCAACAAGCCCTAACTGTAGCAAGCTCATCTTGACTGTATCTCTAACAGCATTACTAGCACAGGCTAACATATAACCTCTGTCTTTAAGTTCGCGGCACATATCAATAAAGTCTTGGCGAGGTTGTACTGTTTCTTTAAGAATTTCAACTGTAGCAGCCTGTTTAGCTCTTGCAATAGTAGCATGAAGATCAGTGGGCAATCCCCGAGTTTTAGTTAACATGTTTAGTTTAGCACGGGTAGGCAATCCATCGTAGGTACTTAAATGCTCTTCTATAGTGATAGAATATTCACTACCAAGTGCTCTGTTAAGTGCTTCATAATGTGTTTGCTTGCTGTCTATTAACACCCCATCTAAGTCAAACACAACTAACTTAACCGTCATCTTTTTTACTTCCTAAGTCTTGAATATCTATGTCTTCGTCCGTTCGACGTTTAGACCTAGGATCGTATGTAGCGACGATCAATGTACAAACTGCTAACATCGGAATAACATAAATCATTTTATCTGTAAGGTATGCCACAGTATAGGTTGGCACTAGTATAATTGCAATCTTTATTAAGTTATTTTTCCACATATTTCTCTATATAATCACTGCACACACCAGCAAAGCCGGTAACGTCAGTGTCCTCTAATTCTGGCAATACTGCTATTGTTCTTATGTTTCCTGGTTTATTGGGATACGCCCAAATCCACCCTGTGTTAGTTACTGTGTAATCATCGTCCTGGTGCCAAAAGCACTGCACTTTTAAGTTAAGCATTATGCGCAATGCTTCCAAGTTCTTAGCATGACACCAAAGCCTTGGGTCTTCAATAAAGCCACTACCCTTGATAGGATATTGCGGCTTATCGTGGCCAAGCCAAAATTCATGATCTATATACCATACGTCTACTTCACAGTCGTATCCAGCGTTGAGTGCATCCTTTATATAAGCAGGATTGTTCTCAGCGTTGGGTATTGGTTTAGAAATGTTTCCTCTATGCGATATAAGTTTCATATAAATACTCCTATAAAGTGGGTATATAATGTCTAACAATATTTATGTAGGTTGGGATAGTCGTGAAGATATTGCTTATCAAGTTTGTGAGCATAGTATTCGTCGTCGTACTAACCAGAACAGCGTTAACGTCAGTCCTCTAAAACAAAGCGAACTCAGAGAACAAAAGCTATACTGGCGAGAGCAAGACAAACTCAGCAGTACAGAGTTTACTATCACACGATTCCTAGTACCACACTTGAATAAGTTTACTGGATGGGCAGCCTTTTGTGATTGCGACATGGTTTGGCGTAGTGATCCCTGTGAGTTGTTTTCCCAAGTCGATGACTCTAAAGCGGTAATGGTCGTTAAGCACGATTACACTCCCCAAGAAGGAACCAAGATGGATGGCCAGTTACAGATGCTATATCCTCGTAAAAACTGGAGTAGCATGATCCTATGGAACTGCGGGCATCCAAAGAACAAAGCACTAGACTTAGAGACTGTTAACACCGCTAGCCCTAGTTTCTTACATCGCTTTGAGTGGTTAGACGACGAGGATATTGGTACATTAGATCATAGTTGGAACTGGCTAGTAGGATGGTATGACGTAGAACATGACGGTGATCCTAAGATTATTCACTATACAGAAGGCGGCCCGTGGTTTGAAGAAACTCGTGACTGTGAGTTTGGACATATCTGGAAACAGGAACTCATTAACTTATACAGTAGTTAAATCTCGCCATGTTGCTTTAGGCAATTTTTCGCTACCAGTATACCAAAGATTGCCATAAAATTGAGTTCTTTGAAACTGTAGATGATCGTAGTCTAACTTTACAGCATGCATTGTTCTACTATTAGGGGCGAACATTGTTATGCTGTTGTTCTTAGTGTGTTTAAATGTAGTATCGGCCCAACTCCACGGAACCCAACAACGATCTACATCTAAGTTATTTTCCCAATACTCATACAAATGCTGTTTATCTTTTGTAAACTTCATAAAATGTGTGTGCAATTCTAAATGTTTAGCTCGTGGATGATTTATGTTAACCATATACGTTGCACATTTACGTCTTATATCTGGGTGCGGGGATATTTCATATCCACTTACATATTTTTGTATTGCTGTTTCTACTCTAGTTTCCCTAGTCTTACTAAACTTATTTTTAATGCAAGCATGCCATGCATCACTATTAAAAAAATCAACAAGTTCTTGTAGTATAGTATCACTGTATGACTGAAGTCTAAAAGCAATGCCTACTCCCTCGAGTAAGTCCTTGTTAGCAGTTTTGTAATCATCATTGCGTTCATTGTACCAACTAATATAACTGTCAACATCTTGAGTACACCCTGGAAAACTCACGGGCTTGTAGTTATATATTTGCTGTAGCTGTTCGCACATCGCTTCTGTGCTAGCAAATTCAGGAACATTTACTTGTGTTGCATTAACAATTTGTGCGAAGTGTTCTCCACTGAAAAAGTCTTCACAGTAAACAAAATCAAATGGGTCTTTACTAACGGGCTGACTGTTTATTTTTTCTATCAAATAATCATAATTACTCATGTGCAGTTACCTTAAAATAAAATTCTCTATTTGCAGTTCGACATTCATCCAGATAATCTGGATAGGTTTCTACAGTAGTAAAATCATAACAGTCTTCTTTTGTTGTTTCAGGTGCTACTCTTTTCAATTCTATTAATTTAAGATCACTCATTGTAAGTATAGTAGGCTGATGTTTGAAAAATAAAAACTTGTTAGTCCATGGTGAAATCAGTACCACAGGTTTGTTACACAACATACTCCAGTATGCTCCATGATAACTGTTTGTAACAATGTATTTACTTCGCTTTATTTCTTTTACTATCTTAGCAATTTCTGTTTTAGGTTGTAACAGTCTTTTTTTACCTGATAAGAATCGATGCTGAATTAATAGTGCTTTTACTTTATGATGTGCAAGTATTAGGTAGTCTTGTTTTATTTCACTTTCAATATCATCAAATACAGGATGCATGCAAGTGACACAGGGAAGATAGTTGTATGACTGATTGTAGTCTCTTACTGCGATCTTATCTTTATCAAACCCTTTAAGATTGTACTGCTTGGCTCGACTGTTTTTAACTAATTTTGCAAATTCTGATCGCGTCAGTTCTTTAGAATCGCTTATGTTATTATTAATGCCAGGTGCCCAGAACCAAACTCTATCTGCGTGTGGTAACAGTTGTTGTATATACGGATCAAAGTTATCATTGCCTAGTAGTCCGCCACCGCCAACAATGATCTGATCAAATTGGCTAAGATCAACAGACGGCACGTCCGTGATGTCAATCCAATCACTATCAACAAACTCATCAAAGTAATGTCGGGGGCAACTCCACCAATCGCCAGGATTTGGTTCCTTATTAGTGGTGTGTGTCACCCTGCTGTCATGATTGCGTTTCTTCTTGGTGTCGTGCGACTCTTTGCGGTTTATAAATAATCGTTTAGGTATCAAGGGCATTATCAATATCCTTTAACATCTGCCATGATGTTCCGCGTTGGATCTCTGAACTACTAAATTGACAGTTACTTAGCCAACTTACTAATTTAATCCTATCTGGTTTTACATCAAACTTGGGATTGTCTGTTCCTTGTGCTAAATCGTTAATAGTATAACTGATCGGATAGCAACAATTATGTTGATTTGTAATTACTGGTAATCCTATTAAGGTTGCCCGTAGTGCAACCGAACTATTATAAGCAACTACTACATTAGTGTCTAGTAAATCCTCTTCTAATGATACACTGTCTTCGCTAACAGTTGTTTCTAGCCTAACTAAATTGCCTAACTTGTCAACGATTGGTTCGTTTGGCTTCTTGCGCACCTTAATGAGACTGTGTAGTTCTGGTGGAAGAACTTTTTTAAGTTCTGTTAATACAATATCTTCCCATGTGTAAGCATTAAAATACCACTGAATAGCATGAGTAGGAGGTAACACTAATATCTTATCTCCTCTTTCTGCTCTAGCTTTCCAAGTGTGCATAGTGTTAGTCTTTGCGAAATTACCTTGCCATCTATCTACAAAAACCTCTCCCTTGGGAACAGCGTTCATGGAGTGTTTGTTTTTAGTAATGCGCATCCAACCAATGCCACCATATCCCGGATTAAAGTAGGAATGGTCAATATAATACCGGTCTATACCAGCGGCGGCAGCCGCCTGCAATGCCAGGCCAGTGCCTCTTAGTATTCCCAGTGATGCAACTGCGTCAGCGTCCTTAGGATGACCATGGTCTAAAAAGTCTTGTATGTTGACAACACGTGGTATCCACTCGACAGTCGGGTGGTTTGTTAGTCCACGAGCAAACTGTTGGACTAACTTGGTTGTCTTTTTCCTGCCTGTTGTATAGCAGATTAAATTCTTGGGTATTGGCATCCTATTGTCCTATGATTGAATACGCTAGTCCGCTAGCGATCTCTTCTTGTGTATATTGTTGATAAGCCAAGTGATTAAACCAAAGTTGTCTCTCAGCATACACGGGAGTTTCAATCTTACTTATATCTTGTTCTCCTACCTGTGCGGCAAAGCTATCTGCTTCACAAAAAATAGGAATACCATATGCTATTGCATCCACTGCACACATACTGGCGGCTGTCACTACTGCATATACATCTTTAATGTCTTCTGTAAACGCAAGAACACCAGCTAACTCTTCTGCCATAGGTCCGCTCATTTTATTGGCTCTTGGTTTGTATCTAACTCTAACTGGCCTATCAGTATGACGTTTTATCTTATCTACTGTTTTCTGAACCCACTCTTTTTCACCTAACCCGGTGCACCAACGAGTCATTGTATCACTGCTTGGACATACCAGTATCTCTCTACCGTTTTTCTTCCAGGGCTGTATCTCTAAGTTCCAGAAATTAAACCTATCATTAGGACGTTCTACAACACTGGCACAATGCACAGAGTTTTTACTTACACGCCAATACCAGTTATCGGCGTCAGGCAACCAGCGTCCGTGATACGGCATATCCCAGAACCACCAATCAACTTTGTCTTGGCGATGTTCTTCAATCTGCTTCCAGTTGTTCTGTATAAATCCCCAGTAATGGGAACCGTGTGGCCACCCTTGCTTAATACTATCCATTACCCAGTTACACTTGCTGTCTGGGTTTTCTGTATTGTAATTTAAGTTTAGCATCTTAGAGTTGTGTTGCCCATTGACTAAATGCTTCAAGATTATTTACGTACCAGGGCCGGTTATAATCATGATTAGAAAGGGTCTCGTCAACAAACCTAACGGCCCCAGGATAGATGTTTATATGTGAGTCTTTCATTTGGGGGCTTGTGCATATATGTCTACTGTGTGCGGGCCCTGGAAAAGGAAACCCTGGCGAATGTATTCCGCCTACTGCTAACGGTTGGTCTATACGCCATAGTATATTTGTTACCCCTGCACCAGCAGTGCTAATATACTTTTCCATGCGACTAAACATGCTAATCTTTTCACCTAGATTGTAATTCTCTCCAAATACCTCTGCATATCCTAGACCCAATAATATCTTAACCATATCGTCTTCGTTGGTAATACCACGCTTGACTGTGTTATCTTCTCCAATTATTAATTTGCGATCATTTAAGGGATTGGCGTGTGCTCGCCTACTCAAGTATACCTTTTCATGAACAGGAACATCTGGATATCTTTCTCTGCTAACTTTAACTAGTTTGCGTATTATATCATACACACTGCTTGGTGGCCTTATCCTGGCTCTATTTTCAACATCGTTTACGAGTGTGTCACTGAAATAAACACGCTCATAAGAACAATTCTCGTCACTGAACTCGTATTCTATATCCAATAGATCCAGTAGCTCTGTAACAAACGGTGGCTGGGTCGTGCCATTCTTACGAGTGTGTGGATTAAGAATAAATTTTAAGTCAGGCTTTTGTTGTTTAAGTTGTAAATAATTATGTATTGGTCCTAGCCCATCGTTTATGCAATGATAATAATTTCTCAGAGGAGATGTATACCAATAAAAATATTCGCCAGGAGCATGTGTTTTAATTTTTACTATAAAGGGAGTATTGTTTATTATTTTTTCGACTCGACTAGAGTTTTTTCCCATAGCGACTATTATTGGATTACCGTTGTGTAGGAAAACCTCAGCCTTTCTTGAAGTGCAAAGGTTAAGTATTTGCAGATTATCAAACTCTGCAATTTGATTTTTAAAAAAAGTAGTAACTAATGTCAAGTTATTTCACCATGGTTGCCATAATATTTGCCATCGCCTAAGGCGGGTAGTTGCTCTAATTTGTATTTTTTACCCGGATACATTATTATATGATACTGAACAATTCTTTTTCCTGGAGTAGTAATATCATCCCACTTGCTCGCTAACTGCATTGTCTTCAGTGCATCACTTATTTCTCGATAATTGTGTTGCGGTGGCACCCAACTAACTACTGATTCTTTACGTTTACGAGTTAATAGTATGCCTAAAAATTTTACATAATCATCACATTTCCATCCTATATCAAAATTAGTTCTATGCAAGAAAAATGCACCGTATGTCCGTCTTTGAAGTTTGCGTGGCAACTCACCACCACTATTCGTAATATTCCACTTAATACACGGCAGCTTCTTCATGCCTGTTACGTGTCGTATGTCTTGAAACCATTTTATATTTTCAGGATGGATTAATCCGCTGTCAACACTCACATCCGTGATGTTACATTTATGTCCTAGGGCTTTTAACATCCATGCTAATATACCAGGCCCAGTGCCAACATCTAAACAACTCAGACTACTAGTAGAATCTAGTATACCTGCATTGCGAAGAGCATTATACTTTTGTTCCCACAATAAATCAAATCGTTCAAAATACTTTTCACTCTGTTTATATCCAAGTAACTTATAATAGTTAATAACTGCCCATGCGTTGTCAAGTGGGTAAGACTCTTTAGATATTGAGTGAATTACTTCCCTAGTAGTTCGCACCAGTATGGTCCTTTTGTCTTATATCAACATTAGTCTCGCTGTATTCTGTTTTTAGTTCGTCGACAACATCATCAACATATCGTCCTTGCATGGGTATTTTAAACGGAGCATCAGTTGTCTTCATATATGCAGACACAATACTAATGTTCTGTGCGCTTTTATCGCGCTGGTGTAATTCGTCATATGCACGTTCTAAATCACTAAGTGGGTTACGTGCTTTCTTTTGTTCGTAAAATCCCCAGCTTTCCATGTCAATTGGTGCTTCTATATACTTGCCAGTGTTCTGCGCTAGCCAGAAGTTACACCATTTATATCCGTTTGCCGCGGCTATGTCACGGAATAACTGAGGATGGTAGTTATAAAAGCCGTGGTTAATCCAGGGAGCGAATGGCAACACACATAACATTACGCCACCAACTTTACATAAGTTGTGCATGTTTTCAAATACAGTGCGCTGATCAAAGATATGTTCTCCAGTACCGTTGTTAGTTACTAGATCAAATTGCTCAGTGTAGTTGTATTTGTCTTTAAGGATAAAGTTCAAATCCATTGCAATGCTACGCAACTCTGTGTTAATGTCAATAGCCAAGTAGTTACTAAATCCTAAATCTTCAAAGTATTCCCATACAAATCCAACTGGCTTACGCACAGATTTACCAGCAACTTCACTACACTTGCTGGTCCATGCCTCTGTGTATCTAAATCTTTGGTTGCCCCATTCAACTACCGTGGGGTTAGGGTGCAAGTGTTTTACTATACTGGCAGTTGCTAACTGCATAATATTATTAAAGGCCATTTATAGTTTCCTGAAATGGTAATACTCACGTTTTCCGCCGGACCTAGCAAGTCCATGTTCAACCTGTTCAAACTTCGTAGCAAATGCTTTCAGCATCCAACTTGTGTGTTCTTGGTTGTTTGGTCGTTCATGCAGTTTTTGTGTTTCATGCACTACAATACCGCCTGGGGTTAGTAACGCAGCATAACCATCTACAATCTCTTGTTCAGTAAGCCCACCAAAGTCTCGTAACTGGATACTAACAGCTAAACTTAATACTACGTCAAATTTGCCAGCAGTTGTCTTTCTAGCCAAAAACTTGTTGAAGTCTACTTTAGCCCATGTTACATTACTAGGTTTGCCTTCTGCAGCTGATGGTAACGCAACATGTGGTTCGACCCCAGTTACTTTTTTAACCATTGGCGCCACTAGAGTAGATATGTAGCCGTCGTTGGCACCAATATCCACAACGTTTTTATCTTCAGTGCATACGCTTGCTAAGTTCATACGCTCGACTCTATCAATAGCAGCTTCCATGCCATAGCGTTTTTGATATTTCTTCCATTCATTAACGATCTTATCGCTGGGTTTTGTAAATTTGGTCATGTTCTTCCATACCTCTCTGGGATTCTGTTTAACGAGTTTTTCTACTTTGTTTTTATCTGGGGTTTTTGCGCCTAGTTCTTCTTCATACGACGGGCGTGGATTCATTAATACTTGTGTTAACAATTCTTTAAATTGATCTGCATTATAGTTAGCATATAAATATTTTAGTCTGTCACTTATCTGTATTTCTGCTTCGCTGCCTACTGGATTAGCCATTTCAAAGTCGATTAAAGAAAGTTCTCCGTCTTGCATACAAAAATTACTTAGAGGGAATATCTTTTTATCGTTTCTTTTCGCCTGCGCAGGATCCATGCCTACATAAAAATATTGTATGTTAGCTTCAGTTAATGCATCTACTATAGAATTAACTTGATCTAAGCATAACACGAGATTGTGTTCTTGCCAAGTGTGAAATAAACTTTCACCGCAGTTTGTCATTTGCAAACTTAAACTCGCTTGATCACTATCTATTAACTGTGGAAAATGCAGTTTGCCTTTAAGTCTTTCTAAACAAGTTTTTTCACGCAGCCAACAAAGTTCATAACTCCCTCTAGTAGGTTTGATACTTTTGTTTCTAAGATTAAATACCTTAACGACTTCTTCATCGCCCATGAGGACTCCGCTAGTTTTTCCAACACTATACTTCACTTATTTTTAATCTCACGTACTTTCCACATCTTACCAGTGCCGTTAAACTCGCCGATAATATTAATGCTACGTCTGCGCTGCGTTGGTTGAAGACGAGGAGAAACACTGTGTACACTATCTTTAACATTTAAGAACATACAAAAGGTATTACGGTTATAAGGCACTGTTTTAACAGGCGAATGTAAATCATCGTCTACTTGTCTACCCAGGCTCTTGTTTACTTCCTTGATCTCTCCAGTTGTCTTGTGTATAGTAAAATTGCCGCCTGTTGAGTTATCAGTTCTAGGACGCATGTATAAGAGTCCAGCATATATTTCCACAGGATTGTCAACATGCGGAGTACGACTTGTTCCTGAGGAATCCACAGGTTCATGTACTACAAACTGACAGTCTGTTACATAATGTCCACCAGTGTCTACATCACGTACACTAACATCTTTAGTTAACATGTTGTGCATAAATTCATCGCCGTATACTTCTACTATGTGAGGCTCAAATACCTTAGCACATTCTTGGAAATACTCTGGGCTAGTGTGATATGCAAAGAAGTCTTGCCATATAGCAGGAGGCGCTTCTTGTGCGCACTCTTTTGCCTTGTAGCGATAGCATATACCGCCATCATGCGGTGTTGTGCTACATATTAACTCCTCTGGAAATGTCGCATCCAGCTCATCGTATATACTCTGTGGAAGTGCTTCATCAATACAAATATGTGGGTATGGATGGGCAAATACAGTGTTTACGTTTTGCAATACACTTAGCTTATTCATTTTTTAATACCCTTGATATTAGCGCCAGCCTTTAGACCACTTCTTTTTATCATTAACAATATTATGACCTTGTTCAGCCTGTTTTAGATATTCATCGTAATCCATACCAAACTGTTCTTTTATTCTAGCAACTTCTGCGGCATGTTCTTCGTCATATTTTTTCCAGTATGCTATTTCAAATGCGTAACTTTCGTGATACCACATTTCTATCTTTTCATCTTCTAAAACTGGAGGATGTTCGCCTGGTAGTATCGTATTCCATGTATCAACAGTGTCGAGTATATCATGTTTGCGATCAATCTTACCTTCGCGCCATAGTCTTTTGTATTCTTCTAATGTATCAGGTCTTATTCCTGCTTCAAGACGTCTGTTACGTTCTTCTACTAATAGTTTTCTTGATTCTTCTGCTTTTCTCAATTCCCAAAGCATCCACTTCCCAGCGCCTGCTGGGCCAGCAAATGCTTGAGCCTTCATAGCAGCATTATCAAACCACGTCATAGGATTATACCAAGCCATTATTTCTTCTTCCTTCTTCCACTTTTCATTTTTTAATACCATCACTCTTTTGTTGCCGAGTCGCGTCATATTCGTGCGGGTTTTTTAGTTTTTCTGCTTGCATCTGTGCTTTAGTAACTTGTCGCATGTCATTCCACCATTCTGCAGTGTGTGCAAAGTTCCCTTGAAGATCGCCCTTGTTGCTTCTGCCAAGCTCCTTACGGAACCCTTTTAAGTGATCCATAACAGCCCCTAGTGGACTATTAATAAAGACATGCCCTGAGGCTTCTGGGCCGCCAATATCGTTAACTTTAGTTCCCTGTGCTTTATATTTTATTACTAGTTCGCCAAATATGTAACTATCGTGATACTCGCCGTGATTAAAGATGTCGTCGCTCTCGTAAATCCAGCGCCATTCTTTCATAAACTCTTTAAAGTCCGGATGCCGTGTATTAAACATCATCCAACCACACTCAGGCCAAGTTTTGCGTCCCAGATATGTAACTAATTCATCTTGTGCTGGAGCCATACTCTGCAAAAACTCCATGGTAATAGGGGAATGTGTTCTTACGTCACCATCACACCATATTACTACATCTGCATCGGTGTTGTCAACCATGTGCCATATTGCAAAAACTTTATTAGCAAACCTGCTAGCATCCCATAAAAAACTCTTCTTTGAGCTATCACTGTTCCAACCATGTGCATGTGGGTTATCTTTGTGCTTTTCTTGCCAGGACTTTAAGTCAGGCAGTGTAGTATGTTGATCTAATACTCGGATGTTATCTGCATTATAAGTATTGGGCTCGTGTTCTTCTGCATAGATAGAGACAGATACTTCAGTTGGCCAATTTTGACAGACCCCTTGTATAAAATGATCGCCGTATTTTTTATAACCCATTTTATGCCAGGTAGTGCAAACTTCAAAATTCATGTATTAATTCCTTTAATAAATATATGCGTATATAATAACAAGAGTATTTATAATGATAATTAGCCACTTCCCAAATAACTTACCTGCAAATCAAGACATGGTATACCCACAGCTCATTGATGCTATCTCAAAAACAGACACGCTCGCTGTCGATAACATGAATGCTGATGCTGCACTTATATGGAGTGTGCTATGGTTTGGACAGATGGGTAAAAACAAAGCGGTATGGGATCACTATCGCGAACAAGGTAAGCCAGTCATAGTAATAGAAGTTGGTGGGTTAATACGCAATGAAACCTGGAAACTAGGCATTAATGGTATTAATCGTGACGCTGATTTTGCACTAGACGTGGGTGTAAATCCTGATAGGGTCAAGAAGTTTGGGATTGAGCTTCAGCCCTGGGTTACAGACGATAAGCCTTACATCTTAATCTGTGGGCAACACGCTCACAGCCAACAATGGGCAGACATGCCAGACATGGAAACCTACTTTAGAGAAACAGTAACTCAGGTTCGCGAGTATTCAGACAAGCCCATCGTGCTTAGAAGTCATCCGCGGTTTAGAGAAAATTTACATTTTCCAGTAAAAGACGCAGAATGGTTTAAGCAACAAAATTGTGAATGGAACATTGCTAAACAAGTGCAACAGACCTACGATAGCTTTGATTTAGAGAACCAACTTAAAGAAACGCAGTTAACGGTTAGCTATTGCAGTAACGCTGGTATTAATAGCGTAATACAAGGTATCCCTAGCATAGTAAGCGAGCATAGTTTAGCTTATGGTGTGACTAGTACCTTTGAAGAGTTGAGGAGGCCCGATAGAGAAGATTGGTTAGTTGATATGTGTAATATAGAATGGTTTGCTGATGAGATTGGTGAGCAATGGTTAAAGATTAGACAGAAATTATAAGTAATAAATATTATTATGAAAACTGAATTACCATATACTCCTGATGCATTTGCGGCCATGACAGCCGAGCTTTTAATGCCCTTTGTCGGAATGCTAATAATTGTAATCATTTCTCTTATGATTAAAGACTTTGCTACAAAACTTAGCAAAGGACTGGCTTTTTCTATGAACAAACAGTTTAGAGAAGGCGATCATGTGTTACTTGATGGTGAACGTGCCTTAATTGTAAAAATTGGATTGGTACAAACAGTATTTGGTGTTAACAAAGATACCGGAGATTATATCTGGAGATATGTCCCTAACGAACGGATTTCTTTCTTAAAATTAGAGAAGGTGGTGTTTAGTGCCACTCCGGAAGCAAATGGATTAAAGATCCAACAGAACTGTGAAGACATTCAAGAAATTAAAGAAACAGCAAACCGTTAACTATGCCAACGATAATCAAAGTTTGTTCCGTCAATCCATTTAGTTACTAACCCTTGATCAGTTAAGTAATTCCTAGTAGTAATAATATCATTGATATTGTCATTAAACATGCCTAGCTCTGCTAGGTGATGCCAATTCATTGCTGGATCATGCGGCTCAGACACCTTGTATGTTATTGCTTCAATCATGTCTGTATATGGCAGTTTCCTAAAGAATGCATCATTACAATCAAACCCATTTAGCGCCAGCAAATATATTAACTGAGTTAGAGTGAATGTTGAATAGTATCCGACCTTGGTGTAGTTTTTAAACTTATTGTGTACTACATTAACAGTGCTTGGCACACGCAGGTATAACATGCCATTGTCTTGCATAATGTTATTTAAACTATTAAGAAAGTTGAGAGGACTGTGGCTGTACTGCATTACATCACTACACCAAGCTACATCAAACTTTTTATCCAATCCAAAATTAGTAACCTTATTGAAGTCACACTGAGTGGCGGTAATATTTGGATAGGCAGGAGACGAAGAGATGTTTAACTTGTCTATACCAGTGCAGGAAATATTAAGAGGAGCACCTGGACTTCCATCATCTTCATCATTGGTTAAACTAGCCCAATACTTAAGATCCAAGTATTCATTACCACATCCAATGTCAACGACGTTCTTGATGCTAATCTTGAACTCATAATGAGCACTAAGACTAGCTAAAGTTTCCAAACTATGCTCGTGAGATTCTACTTCACTTCCAAATATCATACGCTTAACATTCCAATCAATGAGTATTCTCTAGCCTGTCTCCATTTTGTATTGAAGAGCTCTAGGTTATTTTCTACATTAGTAATATTTTTCTTAGTAGGGTTATCAATGGCTTTTACTAACAACTCCTGTGCATTATCTAACTGTTTTTTTGAATTGTAGAACAAATTCTGAGTGTCTCTGTACCTGCCCCAAGCCGCCGCACCAGTCGGTGCCGATGGTGCAATAGCTTTTAGTGTGGTTAATACATCTGTGTTAAAATTATACTCTGTGTCATCAATATGGGCAGAGAGTGTTTTAAGTTTTTCACTATAATCCATTAAACCTGTACATCTTCCATACCAGCAGTGCGCAGTCTAACTATATGCCCTAGCATGAAGTTTTTAGATTCTGTACCTTTCATAACGCCTAGCCACTTATTCCTAAGCAGGGCAATTTCATTAATAATACATTCAAAGTCTACTACCTCATCTTCGCCATCTACATACTTCTCAGCGTCACGACTTGTTAGTGCCCTGGGGTAGTTTTCCAGGTACTTAACAAAGTGCTTTCGCCTAATTTTGCGAAGTTGGATATTGAGAAAATTAAGGACAGCTTCTACTTCCTGAAGTTGACTAAATCGTACTTCAGTAATAGCAGGAAGTTCTTTAATTGATTTCTCAACTAGTCCATGTATTCCTATTTCCTTCTTTGCAGTGGCCAACTCTGATTCGTAGTGTGCTAGGAAATTAGGAATGTTACCAAGGTCTTGAGTAACTTTACTGTACCAATTTATCATAGTAGTATTATATATTTCCCAAGGAGTTATGTCAAATACTTAAAACTATATTGTGTAGTTCATCCATATGACTTTTAGGATTAAATCCACGAGATGGTTCTTTATGTGACTTTAAATAGTGTTTCCAAAACGGAGCATTAAATTCAACTACGAATTTACTATTATTCATCCATAGTCCTGCTTTGCTTTCAGGCAATAATTTATTGTTCTCATAATAGGCAGTTTTCTGATAAAGATATTCTACATCTGAGCATATATCAACGCCATCAATAGATAGCTGGGTAATTAAAACATTCTTATCAGCAACTATGTTTCTTTGACTGTCAAGTATAGTATCATGTTTGGTTTTATTTACTAACTGTATTGAAAACTCTTGACTGCATGCGTAATCATAATTAATATCGAACTCATAATGATTTATACCCGGAGGAACACTTCCGTTAAAGACTTCTTTTGCATTCCAAGTAATGCTAACAACTGGGTCGTCAGTTCCTGTGTTGCTTTCTAACTGTAATTTTATACGTGACCCAGGGTATGTTTCTTTAACAAGTGTGTCTACATAGTTAGTTATATTACTCATTAACTCTATAGCAGGCTCACTTCCTTTGGGCTTATCCTTAAAGAACTGTCTAGCGTCCTTCATATCAGCACTAATTTGTTGTATCTGTGAATGGGCGACTTTCCACAACGGGATGCCACATTCTTTAAAAAACGACACAATACAGTAATATCGTGCCATTTTCTCTCTATAAGTAAGGCCTGGATTATCAGGATGCCAATGTAATTGAGTAAAATTATTCTCAGGGTATTCCAACTTACTGTTAAAGCTACTTGGCGTGTCTGTTAAAACACTATATGCATTGAGGCTTAATCCAGATATATTTCCACCAGCAAAATTAGGCCCAAACTTAACAAAGGTAACAAATTGCTCTAAGAAATCTTCATATCGTTCACTCCAGTGACCGATAATCATATTTAATATTGATTGTATTCCTGCTTCACTTAGTTGCTCGAGTTCATACATTAATCCATCTACATCAGTTTTTTTATTCATATGTAGTAGAACATGATCACTACCAGCTTCAGCACCAATAGTTAAACTAGTGCATCCGCTATCTTTAAGTTGCTGATAAAAATTAGACCCGTATGCTTTACTACGTTTTCTAGGTCGAGCAATCCAATTACCATTCCAAGTAATGCGTTTGTCGTTCGTTGTATTTTTATTGTGATTAGCCAGTATCCCAGTAAATTCATTAAGACTTTTCATATTGCCGTTAGCAATACTATCTCTGTCTCTTATACACATCTCCGAGCCCACGAGACTAGGCATGATCTC
>OJGX01000574.1_pt1 | contig 17408 bp, 2 predicted proteins | sample 1594661 | NCBI WGS metagenome assembly OJGX01 (sample SAMN05416839, study PRJEB24817) | seawater metagenome | isolation source: Sea water | place: Canada:Atlantic | collected 2013-07 | reverse complement strand
GGCTCGGAGATGTGTATAAGAGACAGCCCGCAGCGACTTCAATTCAATACGGCCCGTTCCCCGAAAAGATTCCCCAAGAGACGCCCAGCTTGAAAGATCCGTCGAGGTTTGAAGCTGATATGCTCGTCCTTGTTCCGTCGGGACTTCAATCTCAACAGCCTGATGAATCCTCAAGGACTGCGCTCCTACCGAAGCGGCAAGAAGGAAAAATCCGAAAGCGATGATCGGAATCCGAATAGTGCTAGGCATGGTCATTTCTATATTCGTACGGCCATCAAAATCTCTCAGACAATTGAATTGAGCCGCGCGCTTTAAGCATCAGCTATCGCGTCGGTCCAGGCAAGCAACAAGCACCCCTACCCGATCGCCCTAGTCCATGGGCGATGAAGAACGTAATGCTATAGGCAAGAATCAATTCATCCATTACGCTCTTCTCTGTGACGCAGAATAGCTCAAGGAATGCACGGTTGCCGCTATGTATCTCCGAGCTAAAAGAACAAGCCCCAATGATCGTCCATTCATCCCATTCAATCAAGCTGGCGCAACTCTCTCTCACTCAAAGGCGTCTAACAAGCATCCTCATCGGGCTCCTGATTTCGCTGTGCTTCCAAGGAACACTGAGGAGCAAAACGTATTCAGAGTTGGGAGGCGGCTTCATCGCCGACCATTGGACCGTCGACGACGGCATCCCCGGCACGCAAGTCCTTTGTACGGCTCAATCCACCGATGGTTACATCTGGATTGGAACCTTCTATGGACTAGCACGTTTCGATGGCGAAGAGTTCAGCGTTTTCGACGCGAACACGCCGGGAATTCCGCCTGGGAGAGTGATCAATATCATCCCCGGTCCAGACGGGTCACTGTGGCTCAACGTGCGACACAAAATAATCCACTATAGCGATGGGTTCTTTCGGCCATCAACGATTGCTGCAAACAATCCCGAAACGAACATTTCACTCCATTCCCTCCGTCCTGACGGCACCTTGGTGTATTCAATGTTCAATCGTAAAACACGGCAGCGCCGGCTCATGTCGATGAAAGATCAACGGCAAACCCAGCATACAACGAGAAGCCCCGACAATGAAAAACGCTCCTACCTCTTTTCAGCGGCAACCGATCAACAAGGGACGACTTGGTGGAAACATCGCAACGAGTTGGGCGTTCTAACCGAGAACGGCGTTTCCCTTCGACGTGTCTTCAACAATGACGAGCTCATCACAGCGGGCCCCACCCCAGCGAATAAGGGAGGCGTTTGGTTAGCGGTCGACGGGAGAATCATGAGGGATGATGGGGACAGGCTCATACTCGACGAAATCCTTCAGCCGGAGCAAACGCAGAAAAACGCCGGCACGATCCTTGAGACAATGAACGACTCAGTCTGGGTGCGAGCAATCGCACGCCCCCACTTCCAACATTACACCCGTAAAGAAAACAACGATTACGCCCTCCGGAATACCATGATGAACATTGGAGCACTCCCGCTCATCGATGCCGAAGGGACACTCTGGGTGGCAAATAAAACTAACTTCAAGGGACTTACTAGAATTCGCAAACGCAAGTTCCACCCGTGTAGTGCGATACCATCAGAGATTAAGAATGTTCGCTCGTTTCTACAGAAAACCACGGGGGAACTTCTTCTTGGCCTGACAAAAGGAATTTTGGAAATCCCTGCAAATCAGATTTACGAGTCAAGTTTAAATCAAACGACTCGATTTGGCAGAGGAGACGTCTGGACGCTAACCGCAAACCGAATGGGGGAAGTATTCGGAGGCAAGTATGCTCCCATCCCACCAAAACCAGGCCAAACTACTCCCTCCCCAACAGTGTTTTCACTCAAAGACCAAGAGATCATTCCAATCGATGCTCTCGACGCCGCACTAGGCCGACGAACCGTGGCGACGTGCTACGATCAGGAAAACAGGCTTTGGATCGGCAGCAGTGACGGAGGCCTCGCAGTCAGAGAGGGCAAACGATGGATGGATCTCTCAGACTATGAAATCCGCCCAAGAAAAGAGGTATTGAGCCTTGCTTGCGATCGGGATGGCGCGATGTGGATAGGAAGCGGAGATGACGGCATCTACCGATTCACCAACGACCACTTCGAACATATTTCTAGAGAATCAGGACTCGGTAACATTCGCGTGAGAGCAATTGCGATTGGACAGTCCGGTGACATCTGGTTCGGCACGGGAGGCAACGGAATTTATCGATTTCGCAAGGGCACTTTTCAACAATATTCCGCCGAGCAAGGCCTTCCAAGCAATGAAATCAGTACGCTCATCGATGACCATCTTGGCAGTCTTTGGTTTGGGTCCTTCAACGGGATCCATCGAGTCTCATTCGAAAATTTTGATAGAGTCGCCAACGGAGAGAACTCCCATCTATTCGCCAATTCATACTCGATGGAAGACGGTCTTCCATCGCTCCTATGCAACGCCGGTCACCCATCCAGCATTCGTACAATCGACGGCAATCTCTGGTTTACCACGAGCGGCGGGCCATGTTATGTAAACCCGAAAACCCTACCACTGAACAAAACCCCTCCCAAAGTGCTCCTTACTACGCTCTACCTCGACGGCCGTCCCAATTTAATCCCCCCGCATGAGAACAACCCTGTTTTCAGCGTTGCATCCCACATCGACAGAATCGAGATTCGATTCACGGGGTTCAACTTCTCGGCCCCTGACGAGATCCGCTTTCGCTACCGATTGAAAGAGATTACTACAGATTGGACTGACATCGGCGCACAACGCTCGGTCGTATTTCAGGATTTGGCGCCCGGAAATTATCAATTTCAACTCTCGGCAGCCAACAACAGCGGCGTTTGGAACGAAGAAGTTACGGAAATGACAGTCAAGGTAGAAGGCCCCATTTGGAAATCCGCTGGATTCCAAGCAATAGCTGGACTCGTACTATTAGGCCTGATCTCAGTGGGATTTCTCGCTCGAATCTCCCGAGACAAGCGCCGGAAATCGCAGCAAGACCAATTCACACGCGATATTATCCAAAACCAAGAAACCGATAGAAAACGGATAGCGCAGGAACTTCATGACAGCCTCGAACAGAATCTCTTGGTCATTAAAAACCACGCAGCACGTACACTTAGCTCCTCCCCTTCGCAGCAGGAAAAGATGGTGACAGCGCTCGAGGAGATCTCGGACATCAGCCTCGACTCGATCCAGGAAGTTAGAAGTATCGCCAATAATTTACGTCCCTATCAAATCGATCGACTCGGCCTCAGCAAAGCGATTCAAAGCATGCTCAACAAGATTGCCGATTCCAGTGAGTTGAACATTAGTCACGAAATCGATCCCGTTCCAAAAGACCTATCCCCAGATCTACAGATCAATTTATACCGAATCATCCAAGAGGTGATGAACAACGCCTTAAAGCACGCTCAGGCAACTCAAATTATCGTCACCCTGCTCGCGTCAGATCAGATGCTCACCCTAAGAATCAAAGACAATGGCAACGGCTTTGATCCCGATTCCCAGCAAGAAAAACAAGAGCATGGACTAGGGCTCAGCGGCATCCGTGAGCGCTCGGCGATGTTCAAAGGAAGCCATCGCCTCATTGCATCCAAAGGCAACGGCACAGAATGGATCATTCGATTTCCGCTCAAGAAACAATCCTAGCCTAGAGCCCATAGAAAGGGCACAAGCCTTTTCGATCAAGCAAGCGAATCGAGGCGTTCGCTCCTCCGAGCCCACAATCTGAACAAGACTAAAAAGCCTGCCGCAACCAGAGCAAAGGCCTCAGGCTCAGGCACGGCAGCGATCGAAATTGAACCAGCAGTTTCCGAGATCGCGACCGCATTGGCACCCCCATCTAAAAACTGCGAATTCCCATTCAACGTTCCGTTAATCTTCAGTGTCCAGCTCGCTCCAAGCGTATTGAAACCGGTTGTATCAAACGTCACCGTGGCCATCAGCAGACTTGAATCCGAAGCCACGGGAACGGACACCGTTCCGGAATCTAAAGTAATCGACTCCACCCGAACCTGATCCAAGCTTGGGGCCGTGACTTGAGTCGCAGCCACCCCACCAAAGACCGTATTGGTTTTTAGATCAACATTGGTAATCGATGGCCCATCAACCGAGCCACCAGTCGCCTCCGGACCTCCATCAGCTACCTGAAGGTTGAAGTCGAGACCAGCAACTTCCTGGGGAGCGATCGTATTACTGAAATAGAGCTCTACCATTTGATCAGGCAGTCCTGGCGCCAGCTCATAGTCTCCCACAACGATAATAAACGCCGCACTGACCTTGCCGAAACTGGCAAGCAGTAGGAATAGCAAGCAGAACCAGCGCACGACGTTCGGCACTAATCTCAAGCCAATGAGAGCTTCTGGTGAAGCAGGCTGTATTCTATTCATCTTCTGTATTCTTCAAATTAAATTGATAAAAACGACTTGGAGACTCGGTGAAATCGTTGATAACGAACCACCCGGGCGATACTTCCACAACCTCGGTGCTCAACTCAATCCAGTCAGAGTGACCGAGGACGTCCTTGTAAAATCCAGAGTAATCTCCTCCGACGATTCCCCGAAAGGAGATCCTAATCTCTCCCGATGGATCTACTGAAAGGGCTGGAGTCCCCGACGAAGCTCTGGAATCTTCGATATCCAGCACGTCAACAGTTTCCGCAAGCTCGACTCGAGCCGGGAGCGATGCGTCCACTTCAGCTTGACCACCGGCATCTGAATCGGCGGCAATCAATCCGGATAGATCAATAAGTTGAAGTTCATTTAGAAAACTCGTCATATGAATTCGCGCCAACAACACATCGGCCCCATTCACTTGACTGTCTCGGTTGATATCATGGGGATCCGTGATTAGAGCGGGCGAAACAAAAGATTTTGGATTGTTTCTAATCAAAAGCACATCGGCTGAAGTCACCCTAGCACTTCCCGCGTCATTGGCTGTTTCCCCGATGGCATTCCCAAAGTAGAACACGTCGTCAGCCGCAAGGCCCGTGGTCGCATTCGACAGGACAGTGATTTGCATCCACTTCCCGTGAGGCGCCTCGTTGGCATCGTCGACGCCGTCCCTATTGTTATCAAGCCATACCAGAGTGATACGGTCAGAACCGCCGGTCCCTGCGCCCGCACGAAAGAGCAGCTGAGAAGGTACTGGCCCGGCGCTCCAATTCGCTGGATCGTTGTCATTCCCGACCTTGAAGCCAAAATCAGCAATACTAATCGTGTTGGGAATATTCTCCACATCGATTATAACTCCATTGAGGCCCCTACTATAGTTGGTAACATGGGCATGGGCCCCAATCTGACCATTCCGAAGTGCACTCTTATCTGTAGCGATCGCTGAATCATCATGCTCATTGATCCCACCACCGTTTTGATCAAAGGAAGAATTGTTGTAAAAGACGTTCCGCCCTACGATCCCTGGAATGCTTAGAGGTGTGATGGTGACTGAAAACGTCCCGGGATTATCTGAATAGGCTAAACCATCCGAAGCATCCCACTCAAACGAATCCTCCCCAACGCTTCCTTCGTCTGGTAAATACTCCAATCCTTGCATCTCGCTAGGGATAAGTTCATCGCCATCTTGTAGGATCACATCACCACTAATCAGGGTCCCTTTCGTCGGCACCTTATTCAATCGAATCCGGGCAAAACTAGGACCATCTCCATCCTCGCGTAGCGCAGCAAAATCGGCAGCTTCAAGCGAGATTTTCTCGCTCTCGGAAATCGTGAATGCCTTATCAGCAATCACCGCGTGCTGGTTATAGCACCATGACTGATTCCCGATGAGATCTAAATCTCCGTCACCGTCAATATCGCCAAGGGCAAGCCCTAGATTAGAACTTCCTTCAACACGAGCTCCCGCTTCAAAATCTCCGGCTCCGTCATTGATCCAGAACTTGTATCCTCGATCTTGCCCACTAATAAGCATGTCGAGATCACCATCGCCATCGATGTCACCAAGCGCCATGGCATCCATCACCTCGAGACCGAATTGATCACTGACGTTAAAGGCTCCTTGAGAATCTTGAATCCAGACGACATAACCCGTCCCATAGAGACTCATCGCATCGAGATCGCCATCACCATCGAGATCAGCCAGTTCGATCTTTCTTTGGTGCCTCGACGGCATGGTCGGAAGTCGCATTGCAGTGAAATCCCCGGATCCGTCGTTGGTCAATTGGTACCAATAGCCATCGAGTTCATTGACCACAATGTCGAGATCACCATCCCGGTCGACGTCACCAATGCTCGCATCGACTGAAACGCCCCAACCAGTACTACCACCGCGATTGATATTCCCTAGCGCTTGCCCCCCATCGGTAAAGGTGGCATTTCCATCATTGAAGTAGACTCGATCCGCTCCGTCGTAATTCGCAAGGAAGAGATCGAGATCTCCATCAGAATCAAGATCACCCAATTCGGCAGCGTAGAAGACACCGTTCAAGAACAGCTGCCCCTGATCCTGAAACCCACCCTGACCATCATTTAGATACACCTGTGTCCCATAACTCCCCAGCCCTGCCAAGACGACATCCACATCCCCATCCCCGTCCACATCACCTAGATCCACATCTTTGGGCTGGCTTGGCGATCGGCCCAATCGCTGCCCCGAATCGCTGTAATTCCCCTGACCATCATTCATAAGCACTCGATCAAAGCCAGCACTTGCCACGAAGCAATCAAGATCCCCGTCCCCATCAAAATCGCCCAAGACGACCTTTTGCCCGTCGGCATCAGCCACGGGACCTAGAGGCGGAATCAAGGCTCCGGCAGAACTATCAACACCTGCTCGGAACTGCCAGGTTCGAGCATTCATCGGCCCACCAAGACGGTTCTTCAGCGACCGAGTCGACGTGATAGAGACACGCTCACCTGCCTTGAATCCTTTTTTGGGTTGAATCTCAACCATCTCTCTGACTCCCGTGACAGACTCGAAGCCCCGATCCCCAGGTCGAAATCCACCACTCTGCGACAAGTGAACACGGATACTGTCTTCATCCACTGTATGTGAAGCCAGATCCAGATCTCCGGTTAGGGAGAGACTCGAATCTGCCGCAATCATCGCCCCACTCTCGGAGGGAGTAACGTTGATAATATTTCCGGTGGGCAGGACAAAAACAACGAAGGTCTCCACTGCCTCATTTCCAGCGAGATCGCTTGCCGTCAAAGTAATGGTATGAACCCCAATCTCGAAGGAAGTTCCCGAGCTCGGACTGGAGACACTGCTTGTGACGGCCACGTTGTCAGACACGACCGGGCTCTCCCAAGTAACCACAGCATTTTCTCCACCGGAGGCAAGGATCAGAGTAATATCAGAAGGAATACTCTCAAACACAGGACGTTCCTCGTCCACGACCACAACGTCAAAACTATCGGACACTTGATTTCCAGATACATCGGTCGCGGTCACATTGACCGTTGTCGTTCCCAGCTGAAAAACCGATCCTGAAGGATGACTATAATTAATGACAACTCCATCACCGTTATCCTGAACTTCCGGAGTCTCCCAAGCGACACGGGCAGTCGAAAGCCCGGGATCCGTCGGCACCTCAATCGTATCGAGCCTCTCGACAAAGGTGGGAGCCTCATCATCCGTCACTCTCACCTCGAACGAACGGCTTAGTTCATTGCCTGCAGAGTCCTTTGCCGTGTAAGTCACAGTCGTAAGCCCGATCGGAAACAAATCACCTGAACGATGAGAGCTAGTCAAGGAAGCAACCGCCACATTGTCGCTTGCTGAAGGTTCTGACCAATCAACCTTCACGCCTTCGGCGCCGACCATGACCGGGATTGAGATATCAGCTGGAAGTCCAGTGATCGTAGGTAGTTCTTGATCGATAACCGAAATTACCAGCGATCGTGTGACAACATTATCGGCCGCATCCTTCGCGGAATAGACAACAATATTACGTCCAAGAGAAAAAACAGCCCCAGGCTGATCGGTGGCTGTCGATGAAACAATTCCTACATTGTCTTCAGCAATAGGCACCACCCAAGTCACTGTAGCTGATGAAAGTCCTGCATCGGTTGGGACATCCATATCTGCCGGAAAGACCGGATATTTCGGAGCTTCACGATCCGCCACTCGAACCGTAAAGTCCGCGTCCGTTCGATTTCCCGCTCCATCGACCGCAGAATAGGCGACCACCGTCTCTCCGACAGCAAAGGTGTCTCCTGGAGTGTGACTTGCAGTCAGCTGCACGGAACCAGAATTGTCTGAAGCCACCGGAGCCACCCAGGTCACCGTCGCGGTCGGCAGACCAGCATCGGTGTCCTGACTCATATCTGACGGCACGCCAGTGAACACGGGGAGCTCTCGATCGATCACCGACACCACAAACTCAGAAGTCGAACGATTCCCCGAAGGATCCTCAGCCCAGTATTGCACTGTGGTATCACCCGCTGGGAACGCGTCACCAGGCACGTGGGTGCTTCCCTCCAATTTGAGGCGATCATTATCAACGAATAAGGGTGGCACCCAGTAAGCCTGTGAGCTTACGCCTCCAATCGGAAGGTTCACGCTGAATGAAGATACTGGATTGACAACCATCGGAGATTCTTGATCCAGCACCGTTACCATAAAGCTCGCCGTCTCCTCATTACCCAAAGCATCGCTGGCAAGGTAAGTTACAGTCGTGTCACCGATGGGAAACAAGTCTCCAGATGTATGATTCGAACTCAGATTCGTCAGCCCTGAATTCGCATTCAAGGTCGGCGGAGACCATGAAACGGGCATCATCCTCAGACCCGGACCGGCGACGACGGACGCATCCAGCGGCACATCAAAGATGGCCGCATTCACGATATCTCTCACTGTAACCCGAAAGTTCGTTACCGTGGTATCCTGCCCCCCCCTTGCCGTACCACCGCTGTCGCGCACGGTGACAGTAACCTTGGCCGTTCCAATAACCCCAGCCACAAAATCAAAACGAAATCTGCCGCGTCGATTTATTAGATCATTCTGAGTGACATGCCGCTCAACAGATGCAATCAAATTTGGATTATCGTGTTCAACTTCAATCGTCCAGGATTGGCCCTGCTCAATCGTAGTCGGATCGAAGTACCGCACCCAGGGATTCGTTTTGGCAATATCAAAGGTCTTATCGTCGATCGAGCTCATAATAGGTGGATCGTTTACATCGAGCACCTTGATATTCACTTTCCGAGAGGAACTAAACAACTGCGCAGACTCATCCCGAGCTTGCCACTCGAGAAATGTCTCCGCTCCAAAACCAGGCGCCTCATAGACAAGTTGAGACAGTTGATCTGGATCGAGTAGTCGCCCAGATGAGATTGTGGCGCTTCCTATCTTCAATGTTCCTCTGTCCGGCACAGAAACAATTTGAATCCCTTGAAAAACGCCGTCATCCATTACACGTTCCTCAAAGAACGCCCGTGTAAATTGAAGCGATTGCTCTTCCAAGACTTCAACATCGGATTCAGAGGCCAAGGGAGTTTGCGAGTAACGGCTCAGAACCAGGTTCCGATCCGTATTCGTTCCAAGATCCATTGCAAGGACAGCATCCATATCCCCGTCCCCATCAATATCACCCAGGCTTTGCCGCTTGGCTCCACTCAATGTAGAAAGCTGGACAAACTCCCCACCTCCACTATTACGCAGCAGTCGAGACACAAAGTTCCCAGAGAGCGTGTTTTCTATGGCCATCACGTCGCCACGAGTATCACCATCCAAATCCACTACGGTAGAGCCCTTTGCCATACTTCCTGAATACAGAACTCTCCCATGAGAGAATTTCGGAATGCGATCTCGGCCCAAACTACCGTCATTCACATACACTCGAGTCTCTGTCCCCATTGGATTCCCACTGATAAGATCCAAGTCTCCATCACTATCGACATCCGCTAGAAGAACTCGTTGACTCGTTAGCGAAGAACTCGGCAAAGCTCTTCCGAAGAATCGTAGCTCGGAAATCATCAAGTATGTGTCATAGCTATCCCCATTCAGAGTCATACGCAGTTTTCCGATCGATTCGCTAGGAGAAATGACATTTGAGACAACCTCGTTATTGCGAAACGACTGATTCGATTGCTGATCTAATAGAACCCAAGAACCATCGACAGAATACAGGTTCCAACTAGTTGGTTCCCAACTATGAATTCCACAAGCGACATCGTATCGACTTAGATAATAGGATGAGTCAAAGGTTATTTCCACGTCCACACTCTCAACGATGGAATCATCATCACGGAACCATGCGTCCGTATCCAATTTGCCATCAATCATGTGGGAAACGTGTCCGCTATGAGTGAAACGCGAGGAAGCGATCGAGGCGCCCAACTGCGTCACATTCACCTCCTCTATCGCGATTTCAAAGGGCCCCAGAAACGTCATGCCAAAACGATTGAGATACGCAAGATCAGGCAGGCTTTCGTCGAGATCATTGACGCGGGTGAGAAGCACATCAAGATCGCCGTCAAGGTCCAGATCACCCGCCTCGACACTCGTAATGTTTTCATTTGTCGAGGTTGACCAGGCGAGGCTCAATGAACCCAGACCGTCGTTTAGCCAAAACTCACTTGCTGCTCCATGAAAAACGGTAAATACGTCTGGATACCCATCACCATTGAAATCGCCGACGGCCATATCTCGAGCATCCCCAGTCCCAAGCGCGTTCGCCCTTGAAACAAACCCTCCACTCCCATCGTTGATCCAAATTTCTGCAGCTACTCCCAGCTCAGTGAGCAGCAAACTATCCAGATCACCATCGCCATCAAGATCAACGAGTTCAACACAGTTGACCTTTGATGATCCGATTGATTGCCCTGAATCACTGAAGTTGCCACTACCGTCATTCTTCAGCCATCGATTACCACCTGATGGATCACCGAGCCAAAGGTCCAAATCTCCATCGTTATCTAGATCTCCCAAGGCTGGAATCAGATCGAGGGAAGCGATGAGTGTTTCAAATTCAGGATCGAACCCACCTTCACTACTACGATTCGGGGTTTGAAAGGTCCACACATACGGCTCCATGGCATAGCCTCGGTTCGAGGTTACTTTGTCTGAGAAAGTGACCTGAACGGTTTCCCCCGGAAAGAAGGATTCGAGGTCTTGGATTTCTACCGAGGAACCAATGCTTTCAATTGTTTTTAAGCCAGAACGATTCAAAGCGAGGCGCCCCGACTGAGAGCCATAAACAAAGACCGAGCTATCATCGAGACTAGCCCCATCAATCGTCTGATCAAATTCTACAGAAACTGAATCAGAGTCCCTGGCCACAATTCCTCCAGCGGGAGGAGACGGAAGAATGGGGACGATTAACGGAGTCACAATGACTTTGAATTGCTCCGATGCCGTATTTCCTGCGAGGTCGGTCGCAGTGTAGGTAACCACAGTGGTCCCAGCCCCAAACACAGCATCCTGGGGAGCATTGTTCGAGAGCGAAGCGACACCATAGTTGTCACTCGAGACTGGTTCATCCCAGGTAACTAAAGCGCTCTGTTCACCTCCAGTAGGGTAGAGATAGATTGAATCAGGCATTCCCGTGATCGAAGGAGGGGTCGAGTCGACGAAGAGATCCCCCGCTCCACTTATCACCGCAGCACAACCGACAGTACTCGAAACGACACAGCGATAACGACTCTGATCTACGTTCAAGCCAGGCGACACGATTGTGAGCGTATCCGAAGCGACATTCTGGTAGGTCGTCGACTCTACAAGATCGTTCCATCCAGCTCCATCATTAAGGTCCTGCTGCCAGAGAAACGCATCAAAACTTCCCTTCGCCGTAACACTGAGCACGGCAGAACCATCGGGCTGAGAATAGACACTCACCGGTTGATCGATGATCGATATGGCCGGGATGCGGTCCTCCTGCAGCTCGAAAGCACCCATATCCGGAGCCCGTCCTTCGAATCTTCGTTGATTACCCAAGACATCTCTATCAGCACCAACAAGAACGTTCGAAACACCTTGATCAATCACCGGCGAACACCAGTTAATCTCGGGTGACACCGAGACTGTCGGTGCCGCGTTGGGATCGCTCATCCGAACAAAAAGCGGATCCAGCGAAAGATTTCCGGAGGTGACGAACTTTGTGAACGACGTCGGCGTATATGGATCCAATCTCTCCTCAATCAAGGCCTTGATCCCAGCGTAATTCTGTAGTGAGGAAGATATAATCGTCACCTGTTGCCGGATCAAAGATTGATCACTAGAGACATCAAAAGCACGAGCCCCGCCGATTCCAGTTGTGTCCTGGTTATTCCAAATGAGCGAATTGTACATCTCAAAGTTGCGAGCCTTATTGGAGACAGCCCCGCCTCCCCATCTCGCTCGATTCGCTAGGAATGTACAGCCAACAATGAAGTTCTCAGAAATGCTGTTTCCTGCCAAACCAAGGTAGACTCCACCGCCGGCACCGCTCGCAGCCCGATTCCCCCCAAAGAAGCAATTCCGCAGATTCAGCTCGCCGTCTTCCTGATCTACAGCCAACGCCCCTCCCGCACCGGAAGCTTGGTTACCGACAAAGGAGCAGGAGAGAAACTTCAGATTTGAAGGAGCCACAAATGCCTTAGTTTCAAAACTAGCCGCCCCTCCCCGGCCTGAAAGAACTCGATTCCCCTCAAAGACACAATGCTGGAACGTTTGACTCCCCATATGAATTCCGAAAACAGCGCCTCCACCCGACTGAGCGGTATTGTTTTCGAAGCGGCAAGCTTCAAAGAAAGGACTCGAGTCTTGTGTAAATCCCTCTACTTCTCGATCTATGTAGATCGCACCACCCTTGCCAGTTGAGAAATGCCCTCGGAAAACGATATTTCTGATCGTCGGCGAAGCCCCATCGACATGCAATCCGCTCCCACCAGGGCCATATCCCTCTTCAACGATAAAGCCATCCAAAACTGCCGAAGGGCCTAAGGTCTTCTGGATATCAGGTCCCGAAGCAAATACCACGTGTTTACTATTGTCCGTGTTGTCATCGGCCACGCCGATATCACCACTGAGGATGCTATGATTCGTCCCCCAATTTCGTTCAGTTGCCGCCTCTTCATTGCCGATAAACCCTCCTAGCAGAGAGACATTCGGATACATCATGAAACTCGCATCACGGTTTCCAGAGTTGATTCCAGACGGATAATAGGTTCCAGCAGCCACCCAGATTTCAATCTCGGTATTGCGCGATGCAGCCACCGCAATCGCCGTATTCAGATTCGTAAAAGCATGCTGCCACGAGCTTCCATCAGCGTTTCCAGTCGCATCCAGATCCACAAAAACCGTCGAGAATCGAACTCCCAATTGAGCATTTCCCGAAATCTCCTGACAAGCAAACGATGCCGTTACAACACACCGAAACTGTGTCAGATTTAACGCAGCTGGAGCATCAGAAACAGTCAGACTTGAACTGTTGACACCGGAATAGGGCACCCCTTCGCTGAGATCCACGAACACACCGTTCCCTTTGTCATCACCTTGCCACTGGTAGCTCAAGTCGTCACCAAGCGCCGTGACCGAGAACGAAACCGTATCGCCTTCCTGGGCTCCTCGAGATATCGGAGATGCACTGATTGACAATCGAGTTTCAGGGATTTCACTAGCCAATTCGTACGCCCCCAGATCCACCACATCTGTTTCCGCAAGCCCGTCGAATAGTCGTGCCTTTCTAGCGAGATCGAGCGAACCGAGAGGAATCAATGCATTATTCCCCTGATTGATCCCGTATGAACATGGAGTCAATCGATAGTCGTCTTGTAGCGGAGCAACAAAATCTGGAGGAGAAGCGATATTCCCCAGCGACTCCGTGATTCCAAGCACCATCGAGTGACGAACCGAGATACCATTCCCTTTCAATTGGGAGTCGAAGTTATTCTCTCCGCGTGCCACGTTGTTCCAGAGGATTGAATTGTGGATCTCAACCGGTCCAAAAGGCGTTGGTGACAACTCAATTCCTGCGGCACCGCCGGCAGAACTGTTGTCTACGATGGTGCAATTTATGAAGCGAGTCTTGCCTAGAGCATCAACATAGGTGACTGCGATACCTCCCCCATAGTGCCCACTGGAACCTGTCGCATGATTCCCCGCAAAGAGACAGTTCTCAAAAAGGGCCGGTGAATTACCTACCGACAATCCGCCACCCTGGGTCGCTTGACTGTCAAGAAACTGACATCGACGAAACTCCGCCTGCCCCAAGTAGACGTAAACAGAACCACCTACTTGCGCTTCATTATTCTCGAACACACAATCACTGACGATTGGCGAGGAGTCGACACAGTGCATCGCACCACCCCGCCCCGAAACCACATTGTTTCGAAAATGGCAATTTCGGATGGTGGGACTGGCGGCAAAGTTGTAAATCCCGGCGCCGGCTTCCCCGTTACCGGCTTCGATGACAAAGCCATCCAGCACCGCACTCGCATTGATCAAGGAACTCCCTCGGTTGTGAATAATTCGCTTCGAGTTATCGCTTGCCGAGCTACTGTTTCCAATATTTCCGGAAAGAATAGTGGGATAAGCCTTCCAGTCTCGATCACTCAACGACTCGTTGTCATTACCACCCTGGAATCCGCCGTAAATTCTGAGATTGTTTTGCAACTCAAAAGAGTCTCCTCGTGCATTGTTCAGTGATGGATAATATGTCCCCTCAGCAACCCAAATCTCACGGAGCCCAATAATGGGTAATACCGCGAAGGCTTCCTGAATGGTTCTGAAGGCGGATGTCCAGTTCAATCCATCCCCCCCCGCAGCAGCAGCAGCGTCTACTTTCAGGACGGGCAACAGTCGTAGGCTGGCACTATCAGAAACATACTCTGGGGAAGTTCCAGATACTCTGAAACGATAGCGTGCTCCTGCAAGATCTGCGTCTGGAAAAGCCACCTTCAGCGTCGAACTGTCAGCCCCCAATACAACCGAGTGGACAGAGTCCGCCACGATGTCTACAAAGGTCCCATCACCACGATCGATTTGCCAAACAATACGACTTCGGAAACTCGGCGTCACCACCACCTTCAACTCTCCACCGCCAACTAATGGAGCGAAGCTTGGAAACTGGACCACCTCCAGGGCGCCAGCGACTACCCCGTCATACTCATAGGCTCCCATATCAACCGTTCCCGTATTCGCCGGCAGAATTCGGCCTACCCCAGCCAAATCAGAGATATACCCCGTAGGTAAGCGGGCATTATCCCCTCGCCCAATGGCGCCTGAAAAGGCGCTTAATCTGAAGTCATCATTCTCAGGGTCCGCAAATAAAGGGGCGATCGCAGAGCTGTTTGCACTCTGGTAGCGACTAAGGCCCTCGACAATACTGTTGAAGACACTGGCATTCCCAGTGAGCTGCTGACTCTCGAGATCCGCAGCTACCCCGGAAGCACGATTGTTATGCAAAATGGAATTTACCACGGTGAGATGCCCTCCCGGAAAGACATCAATACCAGCGGTCCGAGATTCGGACGTATTCTCAGTGACGGTCGCATTGGTCAAAAAAACATTCCCGGAAAGAACAACAATACCGCCTGAACTACTAACCGCCGAATTGTTGTAGATCAGTGCCCCTTCAAGGCGAAGATTCCCTTGTTCAATCGCGGCTGCGCCCCCTCGCCATGAGGCCTTATTCTCACGAATGACCGTGTTCCTGAGCGTCAAGTTTCCTGAATAAACGAAGATTCCTCCGCCAAAGTCTTGCTGATAGCCAGATCCACTGGCATTCCCCCCCTGGACAATCACCCCATCGAGAAGAGTCCCACCAGATCCACCAGCCGAACGGTGCTCAAGGACGTGATAGGAGTTATCTAAATCGACATCAACGGTTCCAATGTCACCGCTAAGAATCGTTGGATTGAGATTCCAATCGCGCGCGGACCGCGTCCCTTCATCTCCTCGGAACCCGCCGTAGACACTCACCCGTTGCCCGAACTCAAACGAAGCCCCGCGCCCAGTGTCTCCCCCATCCGTAGGATAGTAAGTTCCTGCAGCCACCCAAATTTCGCCATCACTCGAGGCCAGTGATAAGGCTTTCTGGATCGACTTCACCGCTTGTCCCCAACTCAACCCATCATTGTTGTCATCCCCCGTCGCTTGACTTACCCGAATAGCCGGCGCCACCTTGAGTGTCACCGGAAAAGACGCAAATGCGGGTTCCGTTCCATTCACTCGATACCGATATTTGAATCCGTTCATCAAGAATGACGGCAGAACAACCCTTAACTGAACCACCTCTCCATCGACAGACAACTCATGAAAGGCATCCGCAACTAGATCCTCAAAACCAGCACCGCGATCGACTTGCCAAACGATACTTGCGGCACTCCCCTCAGTCACCCGAAGGCGAAGCACTGTTTCCCCGTCGACGAATTCGATGACGGAATAGCCTTCAATGATTCCTAGCGAGCCTGGAGAGTTAGACTGCACCTCGGAGGCACCGAGATCGACATGGGCCCCAAAGAGGCGGGCCTGATTCCAGGCATCCATCGTCTGACCGCTTGGATCCTTTCCGGCAGCACCACGATCAATGGCTGGCGAGTAAACCGATAGCCGAAGGTCATACTGAGAAGGATCCACGAACAGCGGATCCAAGGCGATATTGCGATCCCCCGAAAGCCTATCCAATCCGTGAACGATCGAGTCCGTCACCGCGGCCCCGATGACCTGGCCTTGCTCCACAGTCACGCCTTCAGTGGCTGTATTCCCCCAGAGAATGGAATTGGCCACCTGCACTGAGCCTGCCGTTTGACCAAAGACGGCACCTCCAAGAGCTCCCGATTGGTTGAGAGAGAAAGTCCCATTGATCACGGTTGACAGTGCTTCGGAATAGATGGCGCCACCCACTCCACCACTCTTATTCCCTTGAAAAACCGAATTCACAACAAGCGGATTGCCAGAACCATAGTTCGAGATTGCCCCACCCTTATTACCCGATTCGTTATCGTAAAAGTGACAAGCCGAAAAAATAGGGGCTGACGTCCCTTGGATATCGACCGCGCCCCCCGACTCGGAGGCATAGAGACCACGAAAGACGCAAGCACGAATCAGGGGACTAGCATGGAAGTTTCTCATTCCGACGCCATTCGTTCCATAGCCACCCTCAATGACAAATCCATCTAGAATGGAACGATTCCCTAGGTCCTGAGCACTTCCGTCGTTATCGATAACACGCAAGCTATTGTCGGTTCGCAAATTAGGATCTCCGATTTCCCCACTCAGTATTGTCACGAACTGATCAGGATCACGGGAAGCCGCCGACCACTGCGCTGGAATTTTCCCACTCTCAAATCCTCCGAGAATGGTGACACCTGGCAGCATTCCGAAACTTGCTGCCCGGTCTCCGGAATCAATTTCGGTCGGCGTGTACGTTCCCGCTGCCACCCATATCGTTCCTCCATCGGAAACCTCAGCAAGCGCCAAACGAAGCGATTGATACCTGTCTCTTATACACATCTGACGCTGCCGACGACTCCTTACGTGTAG
>OJGX01000572.1_pt1 | contig 17436 bp, 15 predicted proteins | sample 1594661 | NCBI WGS metagenome assembly OJGX01 (sample SAMN05416839, study PRJEB24817) | seawater metagenome | isolation source: Sea water | place: Canada:Atlantic | collected 2013-07 | reverse complement strand
CGAGATCATGCCTAGTCTCGTGGGCTCGGAGATGTGTATAAGAGACAGCCGTAGACCTGAGCGATGAAGAGAACGACGCAGCCCTCGTAGAGTGCTGTTCCACTCATATTCATGGTCGCTCCGAGCGGTAAAACAAAGCCACTGGTGCTGTTCGAAACCCCAAGTCCCTCGCGAGTGACCTGAAGACTCGTTGGCAGGGTGGCGTTGCTTGAACTCGTCGAAAAGGCAGTGATGAGAACGGCACGAATCGACCGGAAGAAGGCGATCGGAGAGCGCTTGGTAAACACCTTGAGCCAGACTGACATGGTGCCGAAGAGATGGATGAGCATGATCAACAGACTGGCGACGACGAAGTATGTCAAAGAGACGAGAAAGTCGAGTCCGACGTTGACGATGGCGCTGAAGATCAATGCTGGGACAGCATAGGGAGCAAGGAGTAGCGCGAAGTGGACGATTTTTGTCATCAACTCGGCGATAATACTCAGGAACTCCTCAAATCGTTTTCGGCGGTCTTCAGCCATTTGAGTGCCTGCCGCTCCAAGCAATATCGCGAAGAGAATGAGGGGAAGGATCTGAAACTGGACGACCGACTGTACTAGATTGCGGGGCATGAACATTTCCACCAAGGTCTTGAAGTTGATACGTTCTTGGTTCTTATGAACTTCCTCCACATTCTGGGCATCTCCCACAAATTCGTTACGCAGTTTTTCCTGGGTTAATTCGTCTAGCGAACCTCCAGGATTCAGCACGTTCATCATGATCAGCGCGAGAAACACGCCGATGGCCATGTTCATGAAGAAGAACCCGGCTGTACGCCCTGCCAAGGAACCCAGTTTAGAGATGTTGCCAAGTTGGACGATTCCTAGTGCGAGAGAAGCAAAGACTAGGGGGATAACGACGAAAAACAGGAGGCGAAGAAAAACTTGTCCGAATGGATTGAAGACGTGCTCCGCCGCTCCCTGAGCGAAGCTCAGAATGCGCGGGTTGGAATTTCCTGCGACTACGGTGACGATACCGAGAATGATTCCGATCACGAGCCCCCAAAGAATTCTGGAGGCGAGGTGATGCGATGCCTTTTCACTACTCATACGATTAAAAGGTAGGTAATAAATCTAAATACTGTAAATGACAAAATCCTCACGCCGGGGTGTTGGATTGCTGACTCTATCAGAGGGCCGTGGACGAGATCGATCTAAATTCATGTTTTGTCGATCGATGCATCGCTTAGTCGGGGCGCGAGTTGCTGGCTGAGCCTCCGATTGACAGGCTACACTGAGCTCTCTAGCTTGGCGTCGATGTTCGATCTCGTGTCATCTTATCAGCCTGCCGGAGACCAGCCCCAAGCGATCGAGGCCTTGTCAAAGGGCATCGTCAAAGGCGAAGCCCATCAGACCCTGCTCGGAGTGACTGGGTCCGGGAAGACTTTCACGATAGCCAATCTTATCGCCAAGATGAATCGCCCAACCTTGGTGATTTCCCATAATAAGACCCTCGCTGCCCAGCTTTACTCCGAATTTAAAGGGTTTTTCCCAAATAATGCGGTTGAGTATTTCGTAAGCTACTTCGATTACTATCAACCTGAGGCGTACATTCCTCAATCTGACACCTTCATCGAGAAGGACTCGAGCATCAACGATGAGATCGAGCGGATGCGCTTGTCAACGATGAGTGCCTTGTTCTCTAGGAGAGATGTCGTCGTTATAGCGAGTGTGTCGTGTATTTACGGCATCGGGAGTAAGGACGATTATGAGGCGATGTTAATCTCAATCAAGGTGGGACAAGAGCTTTCGCGAGAACAGTTTTTAAGTCGGCTTATTGAACTCATGTACGAGCGAAATGATGTGACCTTAAAGCGGGGCCATTTTCGCGTGAGAGGGGACACGGTCGAACTGATTCCTGGTTATCTTGAGGAGGGGCTACGAATCGAGTTTTTTGGCGATGAGATCGATCGCTTGACGCGTTTTGATCCGTTGACGGGGGATGCTATCGAGTCCCTGCCTTACGTTACTGTGTATCCGAGTAAACAATTTGTGACCTCTCGCGACAAGATGAAGCGTGCGATTCTAACCATCCGCGAGGAGTTGGGGGAACGGGTTGCTTGGTTCGAGAAGAATCAGAAACTCATCGAGGCCCAGCGGATCAAGATGCGAACGGAGTACGACCTGGAGATGATGGAGGAAATGGGGTTTTGTTCTGGCATTGAGAACTACAGTCGTCATATCAGCGGGCGCCCACCGGGTTCTCGACCGCATTCGCTAATGGATTTCTTTCCGGAGGACTATCTCTTGGTTGTCGATGAGTCTCATGCAACGGTGCCTCAAATTGGAGGTATGTATGCTGGGGACCGATCTCGGAAATCGACATTGGTCGAGCATGGTTTTCGTCTGCCAAGTGCTCTTGATAATCGTCCTCTCAATTTTGAAGAGTTTCAGACTTTTCAGCATCAGACGATCTACGTGAGCGCGACGCCTGCCATGAGAGAGTTGGAATGGAGTCGGGGAAAGGTGGTGGAGCAGATTGTTCGGCCCACGGGACTTTTGGATCCGGTGATTTCGGTGCGTCCTTTGAAGGGACAGATTGACGACTTGATTGATGAGGCGCGAAAGCGAGCGGATGCGAACGAACGGGTTTTGGTCACGACTTTGACTAAGCGCACGGCCGAGGAGTTGACGGACTACATGGCGGATATTGGAATTAGTGTGAGGTACCTGCATAGCGAGATTGATGCCATTGAGCGCGTTGAGATATTGCGGGCGCTTCGGAAGGGTGAGTTTGATGTCTTGATTGGAATCAATCTCTTGCGTGAGGGCTTGGATCTTCCTGAGGTATCCCTAGTAGCCATCTTGGATGCGGACAAAGAGGGCTATTTGAGATCGACGACGAGTTTGATTCAAACGGCCGGACGAGCCGCTCGACACCTTGAGGGGCAGGTTATTCTTTATGCCGATGTCGAGACGAAGAGTATCAAAGCATTCCTCGAGACCTCCCGATATCGACGTGAGCGCCAGTTAGAGTACAACAAGAAGCATGGGATCACGCCGAAGCAAGTCACTCGCGCTGTCGAAGACAGTCTCTCCTTTCGTGGGAGCGGGCGTTCTGAATCGGAATCTATGCTGAAAGATGCTCCTGGAGGGCTTGATGTCGTCGAGACGGTGAAGGAACTGGAAGAGGAGATGATTGTCGCCTCCAATAATCTGGAGTTTGAAAAGGCGGCCTTGCTGAGGGATCAGATTCGAGAATTAAAGAAAGCGAACGGCGAGTCTGTAGAAGGGGCGGCAGCCCGGTCGATCACCTATGGTAAAAAGAAGCGCCGTCGTCGAATGAAGTAGTGTGGGAATAATAACCGAATTCATGTTTCTTACCGTGAACGCATTCAATTCATGAAGACTTTTGGAAAATCGGTTGTTTCTGTCCTCTGTGTCGGAGCTGTTCTCTGGTCCGGCATTCGCTGGTATGAGTATTATGTCTCGGTGAGTCCTGTGGAGATCTCCCATGGCGGTTCATTCATGATGCCTCCGAGCGATCCCACCGTGTTCAGTCCGTTTCAAGTTGTTCCTCCCTTTCCCGCGATTACGAATGCTCCATTTGTGGCCGGGACGCAAGTTTCTGGTGAGGTGACCGAAAACGAATTGGTTCTAGGAGTTGAGATCAACGGCGAGGCGCGGGCTTATCCCATCAACATGCTGACGGGACCTGATCGAGAGATCATCAATGATCACTTGGGAGGTGTCGCCATCGCTGCGACCTGGTGACATCTCTGTTTTAATGGCGTAGTTTACGCCAGATCGGTCGGTGATCAGGAGCTAAATCTGCAAGTCTCTGGAATGTTGTGGAATCGAAGTCTCGTCATGCGGGACCTCGAGACCGGGTCGCTTTGGAGCCATATTTTAGGGCGCTGCATGAAAGGCGAACTCGAGGGGGAAGAATTGCCCTTCGTTCCCGGGACGGTAACCACGTGGAGCGATTGGTTCGAGAAACATCCTGAGACAAGTGTGCTCAACATGTCCCGAAAGACCTTCGACTACCAGCGGTTTGTCTATACGGAGCCATCCGACTACGTCATTGGGATTAAGGTGGGACAAAGCGTGAAGGCTTTTACCTTCTCTTATCTGGTCGAGAATCCGATTGTTCAGGAGAAGATTGCTGGAACGCCGATCATCATTGCGTTCGATCCAACAACGGCGCGTGCCTTTGTCTTTGATGGGTTGTTGAATGAGGAGGAAATTCAGTTTGATGATCGCTATGTGGACGGGTTGTTGGTGGATCAATTGACAAAGAGTCGATGGGATCCATGGTCGGGCTCCGCCATTTTAGGGAAGCTCTCTGGAAAGACGCTAACGAGCCGATACGGGATTATCTCGTTCCGCAAGGCATGGGCCATATTTTATCCGGACAGCCCGATTATCGATCTGGAGTCCGATGGCTCCGAGCTCAATTGAATCGATTTCGGGGCCAAGCGGAAGCCACGGAATTCGGAAAAAAAGAGGTGGGCGGCATGAGCCGCTCGATGCTTCTATTTCTTATCTCTTCGCGGGAAGAGAGGTACTGGTTTGCCGACTTGATGGCCCTCGGCGAGGCCTCCCCAAGCGGCGTCTGCGAGGCGGTCAGGACTTGCTGAGAGATTCAATTGGTCAAAAATCTTATCGGCCGTTGTCGGCAGGGTTGGCCATAGGAGAATCGCTAGGATACGGGTGGTCTCAACCATGGTGTAGAGAATCTCGTCAAGACGAGCGGCCTGTTCCGGTTGTTTCGCGAGTTTGAAGGGAGCGGTCTGATCGATGTATTGATTGGCGCGGGCTATTAAGGCCCAGATACTTTGGAGCGCGGCTTGGAGCTCATGTTTGCTGAGCTGTTCTTTGACTTTAGCGACAGATGCCTCAACTTCGTCTGCTAGTTCCCGGGACGGTTTTGGGAGTTTACCATCTCGATAGCGATTGAGCATGGAAAGGGAGCGGTTAACGAGATTACCCAGGCCGTTGGCAAGCTCGGCTGAGTAGCGAGCTTCAAAGCCTTGATCGGTCCAATTTCCGTCAGGACCAATTCCCAGCTCCCGGACCAGGTAGAAGCGAAACGCGTCCAGGCCCCATTCATCAATAACTCCAATGGGGTCAACAACATTGCCGGTCGATTTACTCATCTTCTCGCCATCCTTCTGCCACCAACCGTGGACGCAGATTTGTTTCGGCAAGGGGAGATCCATGGCTTTCAACATGATCGGCCAATAGACCGCATGAAACTTCAATATGTCTTTGCCGATGACGTGGACGTCTGCCGGCCAGAGGGAGAGTTCATTCGAGGTTTCGTCTGATGAGGCTCGAAGTTTTCCAAGGGCAGGATCCCCTAAGGCAGCGGGAATGCTTGCATAGTTTACCAGGGCATCAAACCAAACGTAGGTGACGAAATCAGGATCGAAGGGGAGAGGGATGCCCCATTCTAATCGAGATTTGGGACGAGTGATGCAGAGGTCCTCGAGCGTGTTGTTCTTCAAAAAACCGAGCACTTCATTCCGTCGATAGTCAGGGTAGACGAAGGAGGGATTGGACTCGATGTAATCAATCAACCATTGCTGATGTTTTCCTAGCTTGAAATAATAGTTTTCTTCGATTAGCTCGGTCACCTCGCCATACATGGCATCGAATTGGCCGTCAGGTCCCTTGTCCTTCTCGGTCAAAAAGGTTTCTTCCTTGGTTGAATAGTAGCCTTGATAGGAATCTTTGTAGAAATGGCCCTCGTCATTGAGCCGGTTCAATATGGCAGAAACGGCCTTCTTGTGCCGCTCGCTGCTGGTGCGGACGAAATCGTTGTTGGACAAACCGAGTTTCGTCGTTAGGTCGCGCCATGTTTCAGCAAGCCGATCGCAGTAGGTCTGAGGTGGAAGTCCGGCGGATTCGGCCGCTTGTTGGACTTTTTGACCGTGTTCATCGAGTCCAGTAAGGTAGAACACTTCTTCTCCGAGACTTTGATGAGCTCGAGCCATGACATCGGTAATGACCTTCTCATAGGCGTGCCCGAGGTGGGGCTCTCCATTGACATAGTCGATCGCTGTCGTGACGTAGAATCGTTTGCTCATTCAGCCGCTAGTTTGGAAAAAGGGCCGCATCGATCAATCAAATTCACTAGCAATTTCCTGTGAGACGGCAGATTCCGTGAATGGAAACCCTTCGATGTGCTGTAAAATGCACAGTTGTCGGGGGGGAGTATTTAGGTTATTCCTTTCCTTACCCAGAGACCGCGATGCCGTAGTTTTGACGCCATTCGTCGAAAAGTACAGTCGTTTTTGGGCGATTTGGACGACGTCCTCTTTTGAACACGTGAAGCATGGTGGTTAGCCCGTCAAAGCCTTTGCCTCATGAAATATTGGCTCAAAACTTATGAAAATTGATCTTAAAGTAAACAGGATCCCAACGATAGCTTCGCTAAGGCAAGGATTCACATTGATCGAACTCCTGGTGGTGATAGCAATTATCGCAATCCTCGCGGGGATGTTGCTACCGGCACTCGGAAAGGCAAAAAGCAAAGCCCAGGGCATTGCCTGCTTGAACAATAACAAGCAAATGATGCTGGCTTGGCGTTTTTACGCGGATGACAATGATGGGAAACTGGTTGCTGCTAGCGGTAGTCAGCATGCTCCAAACTGGACTGCTGGTTCATGGCTCACGCTGGCAAATCCCCGTGACCCCAATAATTGGAATCATGAGCTTTACACCAAACGCAGTCCCCTTTGGGATTATACCGGTGGTTCGGTTGCTATTTGGAATTGCCCTTCGGATAAATCGTTTGGCATCAATGACCAGAATGTTCAGGTCCGTCGAATTCGTAGCATGTCGATGAATAACTGGGTTGGCGGTCCTCCATGGAGTGCCTCCGGACAGGGTTGGCGAACCTTCCGTAAGGATTCCGATTTTGTCGCTCCTGGACCTTCGCAGACCTTCGTGTTGGTTGATGAGCGAAATGAGAGCATTAATGATGGATACTTTGTTGTCGATATGATCGGCTACCCTAACTCACCGGGTGCTTACAAGATTGTGGATTATCCCGGGCGTTATCACAACAATGCGGCTACCTTTGCATTTGCTGATGGGCACTCTGAGATTCATAAGTGGTCAAATCCAAAGACTCTTCCCGGATTCAAGAAAAGCAATCTGGCCTTGAATGTTCCTTCTCCAAACAATGAGGACGTTCGTTGGATGCAGGAGCGCAGTACGCGAAAGATCAACGGCGGTCTCTAGACAATCGAATTATACGAGCCATTGCGGCCGGATCACCCTGGGGAATCCTCCTCAGGGTTTTTTTGTGTCCAGGGAACGTTTGACGATTTTTGGAAATGACTCAGAATACGGCCCATGATCCTCGCTTCTGAAATGATCTGTTCTAGCCGTGTGTCTGTGAGACGCTTGTCGCTTACCTGGATGCTGGTTCTGGCAGCGTTTTTTGCGTTGCTTCGGGAGCCGGTTCTCACGGCGGCGCAACCAAACATTCTGTTCATCTTTACGGATGATCATGGGGCTCAATCGATTAGCGCCTATGGGTCGCGAATTAACAAGACCCCGCACATCGATCGAATCGCCAAGGAGGGAATGCTTTTTGAGAATTGTATGGTTTCAAACGCCATCTGCGGCCCAAGCCGAGCGGTGATCTTAACGGGGAAGCATAGTCACCTCAATGGATTTACGGACAATGGAAGTACTTTTGATGGTTCCCAGCAAACTTTCCCCAAGCTACTTCAAACGTCGGGATATCAAACGGCAATGATTGGGAAGTGGCACCTGAAATCAGATCCCACGGGTTTCGATTACTGGGATGTCCTCATTGGGCAAGGGCCCTACTACAATCCTCCGATGATAAGAAACGGGACGCGGGTTGCTCGAGAGGGATACACGACTGAAATCTTAACCGACTTGGCTTTGGACTGGCTCAAGGATGGCCGAGATAGAGACAAACCATTCATGTTAATGTATCAACACAAGGCGCCGCATCGGAATTGGCAGCCAGGTCCAAAGTATTTGAGAATGTACGATGACGTCGAAATCCCGGAACCACCAACCCTCTTTGATAAATGGGAAGGACGTTCCAGTGCCAATCGTGAGCAAAAAATGACGATTGAACACGATATGAACGCGTCGGATTTGAAATTGGTAGCTCCAAGAAACCTGACAGCGAAGCAACGCGCCGACTGGGATGCTGCATATGTCCCTAAGAACGAGGCCTTTCGTGCGATGAACCTTTCAGGACGGGATCTCGTAAAATGGAAGTATCAGAGGTATGCGAAAGATTATTTGCGTTGTGTTGCGGCCGTTGACGATAACATTGGGCGGGTGCTTGATTACTTGGATGAGAACGGATTGAGAGAGAATACCATTGTGATCTACTCATCGGATCAGGGGTGGTATCTTGGGGAACATGGCTGGTTTGACAAACGATGGATGTATGAGGAATCACTGCGAATGCCCTTTCTCATTCGCTGGCCAGGTGTCATTTCGCCTGGGTCCACGAATCGTGATCTCATTCAGAACATTGATTTTGCACCGACTTTTCTAGAAATGGCTGGGGTGCCGATTCCTGAGCCGATTCAAGGACGAAGCATCGTGCCGTTGCTCCGGGGAAAACGGCCGACAGATTGGCGGGATTCGCTCTACTACCACTACTACGAGTTCCCTGGGGCGCATAGCGTTCGACGCCACTACGGGGTTCGCACTGAACGGTACAAGCTCATTCATTTTTACCGCAAACAAGAATGGGAACTCTTTGACCTCGCCACGGATCCTGACGAAATGAGAAACGAATACTCGAATCCAAATTATCGGGATACCGTGACGACCTTGAAGGGTGAGCTAGAACGTCTGAGAAGCCTGTATCGAGTATCTGATGAGGCTGACGAAGCGATTGATAAGAGACGAAGCAGCCGCCGTAGGAGTAGGTGAGAGGGGCTGCTGAATTGTTCTAATCTGGATGATCGACGGCGCGGTGATTCCAAACGACGCTCGGTTTTTGTAGTTGCGATTGTCGTTTTATTGGAGAACAAAGAGATGTGGTCAGAGGGCTTGGTTCAAAAAATCGAACGGAGTGGATCTAGCCGATGTCTGAGTCCTTTTAGAACGTGTAGAAAGAAAGAGAGAGAGAATGGATTTTGGTTTTATCCTCATCATGATCATTTCAGCCGGCATTAGTTTGCTGGCCCAGAGCTACGTGAAAAAGATGTTCACGAAGTACAGTCAGGTAGGAGCGATTGGCGGCAATACGGGGGCGCAAGTAGCTGCCAAAATTCTTCAGACGGCTGGGATCTTTGATGTATCCATTCGTGAACAGCAAGGCATGTTGGGAGACCACTACGATCCTACTAAGAAGTGTCTTGTGCTTTCCTCGGAAAACTATCACGGACGATCGCTGGCTGCCATTGGTGTTGCGGCTCATGAGTGCGGGCATGCGATTCAGCACCAACAAGCTTATGCTCCGCTGAGTATGCGAATGGCAGCTGTTGGTGTGACAACCTTTGCGAATCAAGCTCTAAGCTATTTATTCTTCTTCGGAATGTTCACGGGATTTCTCTCAACGTATGTGGGCGTCGCGGCGATGGCAGCCTGTTGGGGGGTGATCATGCTCTTTAATCTGGTCACATTGCCGGTAGAGTTCGATGCCTCACGTCGAGCAAAGATCGTTCTGAGTCAACTTGGCTTCACTGCGACGCCGGGTGAGAATGTGGCGGTGGCGAAGGTGTTGAATGCCGCCGCTCTGACCTATGTGGCGGCGTTTCTAACATCGCTGCTCTATTTTCTCTATTTTCTGCTGCCACTTCTCACGGGGCGAAGCGACGATTAGCCTGCGAGTCATTCTTTTTAGTGGTTCGTTGCTCTAGTCAGTTGAGCTCCAGGGACCCTCTGGGCGCGTGTTCGGGGCTCAGTACATGTACGTATTCACTTTGATCCGGGAGGTGCCACCATGGTCTCAGTAACGATTACTGAGATCGAAGTGATGACAAACGGCGTCGAAAACACCTCAAAGAGAAAACGGGTCTGCGTGGTTCATACCGGGGCGGAAGAGGTGTTTACCTATCGACGCCTGGTTGGTTATGGGAAGATGGATGAGTGCCGCTATGCCTTTAGTGAGATTCTGGATAGCCGGCTTTCGGTTCAGGGTTCAGATTTAGAGGAACAGCGGGCGCGATTGGCGGAAAGGATAGCCCACGAAGAGTATGTGCTTTTGTTAGCCGGCGAGAACACTGCCAGGCTATCCGGGCTGGGACGACAGGCCCTGTTATTAGCTTTGTATATGAAGCGCCCGATCATTGTTGTTAATCTAGATGGGTGCCGCCACTGCGATCCGTCCCGTCTTCCGTCTGAGCTGGATGACCGATTGATACTTTGTATTAGTTCTGAACTTCCTGTTTTGGAGTTTGCTCTCGATTCTTGGCGGGATGAGTCTTTCCGGCTTTTGTCCATGGGCCAGTCCCATGCTGCCGTCTACCCTAGTAATCTCTACGAAACCTTACTCCAAGTAAGTGCCTCCTCCGGTGACGATCCCCAAGCAAACCGGATCGCTCTCTGATCGGCTGACCTTATCTGCACACCGTGTGCTTCCTCTCATTCTCTGTTCCGGTACCGTTCTGTCTGGGCTTCACTGGTAGCGAAATGGGATAAGAACGTCGCTTGATTTGTCACAGTTCTTGATCGAGACTCCAGGCATGGCTTTGCCTTGCGACTATCATATGCACACCCCCCTTTGTCATCACGCCAAAGGGGAACCCACTGAGCTTGCTGCCCGAGCGGTGGAGTTGGGGATTCCAGAGATTGGTTTCTCGGAGCACAATCCGATGATTCGGAATGATTGGGATGACTGGCATATGGAACTCGAGAACCTCGGTCTCTACCTTGAAAAAATTCGAAAGGCACAAGAGGCCTATCCGCAGCTAAGCATCAAATACGGGCTGGAGGTTGATTTTATTCCTGGGCATGAAGATTGGATTCGGGAACTTGCTGGGAAACACCCGTGGGATTACTTCATTGGCTCAGTGCACTACATTTCGGATAGCTTCGACATTGATAACCCGACAAAATTGGATCAGTGGAAGGAGCGGGATCCTTATGATGTGTGGGCCGCATACTTGGAGCGCTTGACGCAGGCGGCGGATTCGGGGCTCTTTCAGATTATTGGGCATGCGGACTTGTGTAAGAAGTTCTGCTTTTACCCTGATCGTGATGTGATGCCGCTGTTCCAAACCTTTTTGAAAACGGCCCAAAAGAGAGGGGTTGCCATCGAGATCAATACCGCGGGCTTACGTAAAGATTGCCGTGAGATGTACCCCAGTCCCGCCATTCTAAAAATGGCCAGTGAGCTTGGCGTGCTCTTGACGTTCGGCTCGGATGCCCATGCGCCCGACGAGGTTGGGGCTGACTTTCCGGCGGCGATTGAATTTGCCAAATCGGTTGGGTATCAGAGCAGTTGTCGATTCACGAAACGCGTCTGTGAAAGTGTCCCGTTGGCCTAATTTGGAAACTCTTGGTTTTTTGGGGACAACAATTTGTCCAAGGTCTTGCGTAGTGCTTCAATTCTCCGGCGGTTAGCACCGAGGTCAGAGTAGCCGACGCGGGATGCCGAACGAACGTGGATGAGATCTTCTTTTGGCATCAGTTGGAATTCGAGATCATCGGTGAATCGAAGCCAGCGAGTGCGGTATTCCGCGTGGAGGTAGGTCGACGTTTCCGACACGACGACGTAGCGCTTTTCGCGCTTGATCAGGGCCTTGAGTGTTCGGAAGGCTTCAGTCGATTGCCCATAGCCGGTTAGCGGAGCGATATTGAAACGTGTCGACTGGTCAACACTGCAGACGCAATTCCTCTTGTTCGTGGGGCATTGAGCCAATGGTTCATCTCTCATACTGATCTACCTTGGCTGATGGTTGCTTGTTGAATCCAATTGAGATAGGCCTGACTCCCTGAGCTTATCTCTATAGCGACAAACTCTGGAATGTCATAGGGATGTTCCTGTTCAATGAGGCTGCGAAGTGCATCGATATTCGGCTCGGTTGTCTTGAAATGTAAGAGCTGCTCGGTAGCGGATTCTAGTTTTCCCTCCCACCAGTAATGAGACTCAACGCCGGAAACAATATTTGCGCAGGCAACGAGGCGTTTTGAGAGAGCGGCTTGCGCCAGATTTCGAGCGGTTTTCAGATCTGGTGCGGTGACGAGAACAACGAAATATCGAGGGGGACGATGGGGCATATGATTGAGTTTCCTTGTGAACGAACGCCCGTGACTCGCACTCGGTGCTTCGAGAATAGGGATCATCCGGCCACATTTTTGTCGAATTGTTCCTCTGTTATTCTTCGAATTCCCGTTTGGCAACCACTTTTTCTTTGAATTCTCTGCGAATCCCCATAAACATCCGCCTTCATTTCGCTTGCGACTCGTCGTCAGCGGAATGAGGCAAGCTCATGAAACGTACGCACCATTGTAACGAAATCCGGCCGGAACACATCGGTCAAGAGGTCACTTTGAACGGTTGGGTTCACTCCCGCCGGGACTTGGGTGGTGTCTTGTTTATCGATGTGAGAGACCGCGAAGGTCGAACCCAGACCGTTTTTGATCCCTCGGACGTCGCCAAAGAGCTCTTTGACGTGGCAACGAGCCTCCATAGTGAGAGCGTAATTGCGGTGAAGGGAAAAGTCCGGCAACGCCCTGATGGCACCGATAACGACAAGATTCCGACCGGCCATGTCGAAATTTTGGTGTCGGAGATGGAAGTGTTCAATGCGGCTGATGTCCTGCCTTTTCCCGTAGACGATCCTGAAGTTGCGGCCAAGGTGCATGAGGAACTCCGCTTGAAGTATCGATATCTCGATTTGCGGCGCCCTGAATTGGCGCGGAACCTCCGGATTCGCAGCAAGGCCGCCACGGCCACAAGATTCTTTCTCGATGAAGAAGGGTTTTCGGAAATCGATACGCCTGTCCTATTCAAGTCGACTCCTGAGGGGGCTCGTGAATTCTTGGTTCCTAGCCGTGTCCATCCCGGTGAATTCTATGCCCTCCCGCAATCGCCTCAGCAATTCAAGCAGATACTGATGGTTGGAGGGGTTGAAAAGTATTTTCAGTTGGCCCGATGTTTTCGCGATGAAGATCTGCGGGCGGATCGGCAACCCGAGTTTACGCAGATTGATATTGAGATGTCTTTCATCGATCGCGAGGACATCTATGCCTTGATTGAAGGATTACTTAAACGGGTTTGGAAGAAGACCTTAGATCATGACATTAGTGCTCCTTTCACTCGTTTGACCTTCCACGAGGCGCTCAACCGCTTTGGTATCGATAAGCCGGACACGCGTTTTGGAATGGAACTTGTCGATTTTACGGACGATTTCAAGGAGAGCACATTCAAAGTTTTCAGCGGAGTGATTGGCAAGGGAGGGGTCGTTAAAGCCATCAACGCTAAAGGGTATGCGGATGTCACGCAGGGGCAGATGGAAACCATGACCAATGTGGCGAAAAGTTTTGGGGCGAAGGGGCTTGCTTTCATTAAGGTTGAGAATGGGGAATGGAAATCGCCCATTGTTAAGTTCTTTAGTGACGCGGAAAAAGCCGCCTTACAGGAGAAACTGTCGATTGAAGAAGGGGACTTAATCTTATTTGCTGCGGATGAATGGCTGAATGCGTGCGAGATCCTTGGAAAGATTCGCCTCTATTGTGCTGACATTCTGAAAGGCCGAGGAAAACTAGAAATCGATCCGAATCGATTCGATTTTCTCTGGGTCACGGATTTTCCTCTTCTAAGTTTCGACAAAGAAATGAACCGATGGTACTCGAGTCATCACCCCTTCACGGCGCCTGTGGTCGAAGACATTCCTTTTCTAACCGACGATCCGAAGAGAGTTCGCGGGCAACACTACGATATTGTCGTCAACGGTGTTGAACTGGGCGGAGGTTCAATTCGTATCCATCAACCTGAAGTGCAGCGTACCGTGTTCGAGAAAGTCTTGGAACTCCCTGAGGACGTTGTGCAGGAACGCTTCGGATACATGCTGGAGGCCTTTCGTTACGGAGCACCGCCACATGGGGGGATTGCCTTAGGCTTTGATCGTTTGATCGCGTTGCTCTGCGGGTGCCAAAGCATTCGGGACGTGATTGCGTTCCCAAAGACGGCGAAAGCCACGGACTTGCTTTCGGAATCTCCAGCGCGTGTCGAGCCCAAACAACTCAAGGATCTCCACATTGATCTGAGAGTCGCGCCAAAGAAGGAAGAGTAGTTTCAGTTCTCCCCGGTAGCTGGAAGGGCCTCCGGTGGAGTCTTTTGGGCAAGAGTGAGGGTTTCGTTGATCTTCTCGAGCAGGATGAGCCCTTGTTCGCTGCCGCCGCGGGCTGCTTTCTCAAGGTAATCGCGGGCTTTGGCAATGTCTTGGCTCACAAAGCGACCTTGGGCGTAGTAGGTTCCAAGAGCTGCCAGGGCATCCGGGTGCTCGAGAAGGGCCGCACGCTGAAACCACTCGTAGGCTTTCTTGGCGTTTGGAAAAACCCCTTGTCCTGTTTCGTAAAGTCTGGCGAGGTGAAACTGTGCTTCTGCGTGCCCTTTGTCGGCAGCCACCGCGTACCATTTTGCGGCGGTTAAAGGGTCCGGGGCTGTTCCCTTGCCTTCCTCAGTCAGCACGCCGAGGTTGAAGAAGGCCACGACATTATCCTCTTCGGCAGCCGCCTGAAACCAAGTAATCGCTTTGGTGAAGTCCTGGACCTGGATCTTATCCGAAGCCAGTGTCGATGCGAGGAGCATGATTGCATTGAGATGCCCTTGGGTGGCAGCCTGTTCGAGCCAGTGGATCGATTGAGGGAGGTTCTCTGGGATTCCAAATTGTCCTTGCAGGAGAAGTCCCGCGTTAAACTGTGCTGAGGGATCTCCTAGTTCAGCAGCCTCAAGAAACCACTGAAGGCTTGTAGCGTAGTCTTGGGAGACGATTTCCCCCTGGGAGTAGATGTGAGCCAGTCGAATGAGTGCGGGAATAAAGTCTAAATCGGCGGCCTTTCGATACCAGTCCAAAGCTTTGGTGATGTCCTCCGGAGAGGTGCTTTGCTGATAGATGACGCCAAGATTGTAGAGAGAGACGAGATCTCCAGAGCGTGCGGATTTCTGGTACCATTCCACCGCCTTTCCCAAGTCCTGCTTGACCGATATGCCCTTGAGATAGCGAGACCCGAGTTCGGATTGAGCTCTTGGGTCTCCCCGCTCAGCACTCCGTCGAAACCAATTGAAAGCGTTCCCTTCACTGGCATTCGCTCCGACTCCGTTGGCATAGAGGCGAGCAAGCCGATACTGTGCATCTCGATCTCCGTTCTCGGCTGCTTTCAGATACCATTCTGAGGCTTCTGATGGATCGGCCGGCCCCCCGTCACCCGCCTCAAGCATTAGGCCGAGGTTGAATTGAGCCGTGGGATCGTTTTGGTCAGCCGCGGCGCGGTACCATGCCCTAGCTGAATTTTGGTTTTGATCAAACCCTTTTCCCTCGGCATAGAAATAGGCGACTTTTAGCTGGGACGGAACGTGATTGTTTTCGGCGGCCTTCTGATACCAGTCTGCTGCCTTGTTCTGATTCTTCGCAACGCCTTTACCTGCCTCAAACATTGCCGCGAGATAGAACTGCGCTTTGACGTTCCCTTTCCGTGCGATTTTCTCGTAGTGCCGAGCTGCCTCGGCGAAATCTTGAGCGACCCCTTGTCCGGTGGCATAGGCTCGTCCGATTTCCAGCTGCGCTTCTTGGTGTTCTTGTTGCGCTGCTTGACGGAGCCACTTGATTGCTTCGTGTGGATTGGCTTGGATTCCGAAACCGTTGATATAGGCGGAGGCGACTTGGAATTGATCCTCGGCATCACCCCGTTCCGCGTTGAGTCGCCTCCCCGCGAATAGCATCTCCGGATCCATCATGCGAACGAGTTCTTCTCGCCGTTGGATGGCTTCAGCATGGTTTTGATCTGCGGCGAGACTGAACCATAGGTAGGCTTCTGAAAAATCTTGCTGAACCCCGGAGCCGGTCATGATCGCTGAGCCAAGGCTAAACTGAGCTCGCGCGTCTCCCTGGGCCGCTGCTGAGGCGTAGTAGCGAAGCGCTTCAGCTTGATTTGCTTCTACTCCGAGTCCGTTCTCGAAGAAAATGCCCATGTTGTATTGGGATGTGGGATCACCTAAGTCTGCAGCCCGTTTGAACCACTGAGCCGCTAAGGTGTAATCTTGATCGACCCCCATACTCTGGACGTAGAGGACCCCAAGATTGTATTGAGCTTCGACATGATCCTTTTCCGCTGCCTTACGAAACCAAGAGGCGGCCTGTTTGAGGTCCTGTTTGACGACGTTGCCGTTAAAATAGGCGAGGCCTAAATTAAACTCTGCTGCTGGATTGCCCGATTCGGCAGCTTGTTTAAGGGCATCAAAGGAAATCGGCTCAGGGGAAGGGGATTGTGCCATACACAGAACAGTCAACAAGTGGGCGCCGACAAACGAAAGCGACCACTTGAATCGACTGAATGTCCCCCATATGGATGGCCACAGCTTCATCAATGATCTGATGTTAAACCGACACTTGCGTTTGTCGTCAACTGGATTGATCGGAATTTGAGGGGCTGCTTCGTTTCTAGGAAACGGATCCAGGGACCATTTCGATCAATTCTTGTGTAGTCTGGGGTTGTATTCGCGGGCCTTGCGTTCCTAAGATCCTTCGTCAGAATCTGATTGAATGTTCAGTTAGCAGAAGAAAGAAATACTATTATGGCACTGAGACTCGGCGACCAAGCTCCTAATTTTTCCGCAGACACGACAGAGGGGACGATAGATTTTCACCAATGGTTAGGTGATTCTTGGGGGATTCTGTTTTCCCATCCGGCTGACTACACGCCCGTTTGTACTACGGAATTGGGGACGGTTTCAAAACTCAAAGACCAGTTTGCCGAGCGCAATGTCAAAGTGATTGCAATTAGCGTTGACGATCTAGAATCTCACAATGGGTGGATTAAGGATATCGATGAGACGCAGAACACGACGATGAATTTCCCGATCATTGCCGATCCAGATCGAAGCGTCGCAACCGCCTACGATATGATCCATCCGAATGCCGATGACAAGATGACGGTTCGGAGTGTCTTCATCATTGGTCCAGACAAGAAGATCAAGTTGACGCTCACCTACCCGGCATCAACCGGCCGCAATTTTCAAGAACTGCTTCGAGTCGTCGACTCCCTTCAATTGACGTCAAAGCACAAAGTGGCGACACCAGCAGATTGGAAGGACGGCGAAGATTGTATCATCGTACCGGCGGTTTCGAATGATCAAATTCCGGATCTCTTTCCGAAAGGGCACCGGGAAGTGAAACCCTACTTGCGATACACCCCTCAGCCGAATAAGTAGTTGCGTGCTAGATTGCGTCTGTCTCTTATACACATCTGACGCTGCCGACGACTCCTTACGTGTAGA
>OJGX01000565.1_pt1 | contig 17521 bp, 11 predicted proteins | sample 1594661 | NCBI WGS metagenome assembly OJGX01 (sample SAMN05416839, study PRJEB24817) | seawater metagenome | isolation source: Sea water | place: Canada:Atlantic | collected 2013-07 | reverse complement strand
GACAGATATATCATTTACCTAAAGGCATTAATTACATTTGAAAAAATGCCAAATAACTTTTCAGCTCCTTCAATTTTTAATTCAAAACTTGGATTAATACGCTTAGAAATAGTCTTTGCTATCATTTTTGAGCAGTTTTTTGCACAGTTGTTTTCAACATTTCAAGAAGTAGTTTTTAGTTATACAATCATTACTATTTCGTGCATTAGTTATGCAACCATTCTGCTTTTAACTTTTATTCTTGATTGGTTTAAAAGAAATATTCGCACCTTAACTAACCTCATTTATCTTTCGGCAATATTTTACGTTTTTTATGTTGGGTACGAGAATGAATACAACAAGGAAACCTTTTATGCTGTACTTCTTATTTTTTCATTTATAAGTTTTACATTTTCTAATCTCCAACCATTTTGGAGGTTTAATGTGCTTGTTTTTACAACACTACTTATTTCATTAATCGCCTTGGAATTTCATCCAATTACTCCTTTAAATATACTTATACCTGCTTTTATATTGATTGGTTTTGCAGGGTTTTCATTGACCAAAGCGAGGATTTATTTCAGAGAAAAAATAAAACAAAAGGATGTATTGGTAGAGCATATATTTAATCAATCAAGAAATGGATTGTTGCTGGTTCATCCCGCCAATGGAAAAATATATGAGGCCAATACAACCGCGGCTGAAATATTTGAATTCAAATATGGATATGAATTAAGAAATAAGTTTATTCAAGATTTGGTTATTGATGGAGAGTTAGTATTTGAGACTGTTGAAGAGCTTACAAAAAAAAGTACTCAGCTAAAAGATCAAAGAATTTTAACCCTGTCAAATAAGCCTTTTCAATACAGAAATATTGAAATGTGGTTAGTGCATATCGATGTATACAAGAACTTAAACGATTTAAACCTAACAGCAGAATTTGATAAGCTCAAAATATCTTCAGAAGAAAATTATGAGACGCTTTTTAAAAAGAGCGCATTTTCCATTTGTATAATGAACAAGGAGGGATTTATTATAGATGTGAATGAAAGTTTATGCAAACTTTTTGAATATAAAAAGAGCGAAATATTAGGAAAGAAGTATTCAGCCTTTGATTTTGAAAATTATGATATTGAAAGGGAAGAAATAAATAAAAAGGCTTGGTACGGAGAGAATATAACTTTCCATAAAAAAATCATTACCAAGAATAAAAAAGTAATGCATTTGGAAATCATCATCCAGAAAGGGAAGTATTTTGGAGAAGAAGTGTTGATTACCAACTCAAAAGACATTACTAAAAACATTGAACTAGAGAAAGCGCTGAGACACAACTACTATCAATATTCGGTATTGTATGAAGAGTCGCCAATAAGCTTAATTATCTCTGATTTGAAAGGAGTCATAAGTAAAACAAATAAGTCTTTTGAAGAACTCCTTGGGTATTCAAAAGAGGAATTGAAAAATAAGAACGTAAGTGAGATCTCGTTTAAAGAAGACATGCTTATAAATCTGGAATTGAGAAAGAAATTACTCGATGGAGAAATCCCATATTTAGAAATGCGAAAGCGATACGTGAGAAAAGACAGAAGCATCGTCAGTACGTTGCTAAAGATAGTTCTGCAAAGGAATGAAGCAGGAGAACCAATCAATCAACTCGCACAAGTTGTAAACATTTCGGACATAACAGATGCAGAGAACAAATTAATAGAGTCAGAGAAAAGTTATCGAGATATTTTTAATAACTCTCATGAATTGCTCTACATATTGAATGAAAAAAATAAATTCATTGATGTCAATCAGACTGTATTAAATAAGTATGGATTGTCAAAAGAGGAAATAATCGATCAAACCCCTGAACTATTTTCTGCAGAAGGTATGAACGATTTAAAAAGGGTGATGGAACAAATTGAAATGGCTTGGAAGGGACAAGGTCAAGACCTTTTATGGTGGAGCAAAACAAGCAAAGGAGAAATATTTCCAAAACAACTAAACCTAAGGAAAGGAGAATATTTTGGAAAAGCAGTATTGGTAGCAAGCGGAAGAGACATTACAACACAAATAAATTATGAGAAAAAACTAGAATCTAGTAGATTAAAATACAAAGAACTGATCGATTCTTCTGTGGTAGGTGTAGCCATTTTGGAGAAGGATAAAATAATATTTGCAAACGAAAAATTAGCCGAAATAACGCATTATAAAAGTGCTTCAGATATTATAGGGAAAGAAAGAGTTGATTTTATCGACATGCATAAATTGCCTGTGATTTCAAGACGAATGGAACGTTTGGGAAAAGGAGATGAGGTAGAAATGAGTGAATTTGAAATTAAAGACGCTTACGGCAACAAATTTGAAGTTGCAATAAAACCAAAAATAATTGATTTTGAAGGCAAGGAAAGCCTGATGCTTTCAGTGTTGGATTTAAGTGATCGAAAAAAAGCAGAAAAAGCTCAAAAGAAAATTGTTGAGACAAAATCAATGAATGAATCACTAAAGATTCAGTTAGACGCTAATCGAAAAATTCAAAGAGAACTAAAAGACTCTCAATCTTACACTGAGGGAATTATCGAGAGTTACCGAGATTTAATCTTCACAGCAGACATTGAAGGAAAAATAAATAGAATAAATACAGCAGGCCTTCAACAATTGCAGATTAAAGAAGAGACCTATTTAAACCAACCATTTGAAGTAATATTTGAACTTGAAAACGACCAAACAAGAATAAAAAAAGCCATCAGAAAGCGGAAAGAATTCAATGGAGAAGCAAGTTTGTTAAGAAAAGATGGCTCCTCTTTTCATTCTTATTTATCTATAAACCCATTGTATTCTACCACACAAAAGTATCTGGGCATTGTTTGTGTTTGCAGGGATATTAGCGATATAAAGGAGAAAGAAAAGGAAATTACTGCTCAAGCAAACAAGCTTTATTCAATTATTGAAAGCAGTTCTCACTTCTTTTTTACGTTGAACAAAAAACTTAAAATAAGCTCTTTTAATTCTTTATTTAGAGAGGACATAGTTAAAAATCTAGACATCGAAGTCGAAGAAGGGTTTAGTTTCAAGAAACTGTTTGATAATCGGGACAAAGAATCAAAAATTGCTCAATTAGATAAATGGAAGAAGAAAATTGATGAAACCTTTAATGGGGCTTCGACACGCATAGATGTAAAGAGAAAAGGAACTACAGGGGAAACTTTCTATAGAGAGATATATTTAAACCCTATTTTATCAGAGAAAGGAACGGTAGATGAAATATCAGGCATTGGTCACGACACAACAGAGAAGAAGCTGTACGAGCAAGAATTACAAAGATCTGTTGAAGAAAAAGAAGTGTTGTTGAAAGAGGTTCACCATAGAGTAAAGAACAATATGCAAGTGATTTCAAGTATTCTGAACCTACAGAGTCATTATATTAAGGATCAAAATTCTCTCAATGTTCTAAGGGAAAGCCAAAGCAGAATTAAGGCCATGGCATCAATACATGAGCGCCTATATAGCAACGAAAGTTTTTCAAAAATCAAGTTTTCAGAATATGCAGAAAATTTGGCAAAAGACTTGGTTCAAACCTATGATTTAGAGAGAGTCATTAAATTAGAATGCTCATTTGATGAGGTATTCTTAAGTTTAAACCAGGCAATACCTTGTGGGCTGATTATAAATGAACTAATTTCGAATGCGCTGAAATATGCGTTTAATGGGAAATTAGATGGTAAAATCACATTAATTGTCAAAGATTTGGAGAATAAAATTTTACTTAGCGTTAAAGACAATGGTGTAGGGATACCTAAGGAGATAGATTACTTGAATACTGACTCATTGGGGCTTCAATTGGTAAACACCTTGGTGAAGCAAATTGAAGGAGTACTGGAGTTAAATATATCGGGGGGTACAAATTTTTTAATTCGGTTTCAAAAACTTTAATCTCATGAAAAAAAGAATTTTGATTGTAGAAGACGAGGCCATTGTTGCGAAAGACATTGAAGCGTGTTTAGTGAAAATTGGCTACGAGGTGTTAGGCAGCTATGCAAAGGGAGAAAAAGCATTGGATTTTATGGCAAAAAACTCTGCGGATTTAGTGTTGATGGACATAATGCTTGCAGGTGAAATTTCTGGAATAGACGCATCAGCGGCTATAAAACGAAACTATGACACACCTGTTGTGTTTTTAACGGCATATGCAGATGAAAAAACGATTGAACGAGCCAAAGTAACAGAGCCTTATGGTTATGTGATCAAGCCGTTTAAAGAAATCGATTTAAGAACATCCATCGAGATGGCGCTTTACAAACACAAAAAGGAAAAAGAAAAACTTGCAGGAATTGAAAAGTCTGGATTTGCAGAAACAGATGCCATCTCCAAAGAGTTTATATACGTTAAATCACAATCAAAATTGGTGAAAGTCCAAAACAGCGATATACTTTTTGTGGAAGCATTAAAAGACTATGTAATTATTCATACGAACAATGAAAAGTATACTATACACTCTACAATGAAAGAGATTGAAAAGAAATTGCCCGAAAGCACCTTCATGAGAATTCATAGATCGTATATACTGAACTTAAAAAAGATTAAGAGCATTGATAGTTCTATTGTCATAATTGAAGAAGGCAATAAGAAAGTTCCGATTGGGGGCTCTTACAAGGAATCACTGTTTAAGCGATTGAATCTTGCTTAATTTCTCATAACGCCTTATGTCTGTTTCAGGAGTTAATGGTGTGCGGTTTTCTATATGATCAACTAATTCTTTTGCAAGTTTTGGGGCAATTAAACAACCCCTAGATCCCATTCCATTAAAAAGAAAAAGGTCTTTGTGTTCAGGGTGAGCACCAATTAGAGGTCTTCTGTCTTTCACAGCGGGACGAAATCCTGCTTCATGATTCTCTATATCGAATTCGGCTTGAGTTATTTCTTTTAAGGAGTCCTTCAACAAAGATTTGGATTTTTCTTCAGGTTTTTCGTCTTCCCATTCCCATGCATAAGTGGCACCTATTTTATATCTATTATTTCCTAAAGGCAAAACAAACATTTTCTTTTTCATTGCACACTCAGACCTGTAATTCATAGAAGTCACAGTAAGTAGCTCACCTTTGTTGATTCTATATGGGAGATAATTGAAATAGGGGTTGTTTTTTATTCCTATGCCTTCGCAAAAAACAACCTTTTTGAATTTAACATCACTGAACACCTTTTCATCTATTGATGCATATTCAAACTTTTCATCAAGCAGCAATCCATTTGCTTTAAGGAAAACACAAAAATCTTCTAAAAGCTGCTTCACATTAAGCCAATAACATTGCTTTACTGCGCCAAGTTTAAAATCTTTTTTTGGACGCATAGATTTTGTCATTATAGAAAAACTTGGCTCTACCCAACCATCGACTTCACCGGAGGCCATCTTCTTTTCCCAGAAGAGCCGTTCATCTTTAGACTCTATGAGCTTTTTGAATGCTATTTTGTGATGATATTTCTTACCCCCCAGAACAGCGCCTAGTTGTGTGTAAAAATCTATGTTGTAGTTTAAAAATTCTTGTGCACGCCAAGAAGGGATTAGTCTTCTTAGTGCTACAGGATTGATTAAACCAGCAGCCACCTTCGAAGCAGTATTTGGGCGAGAATTGTCCACAACCGCAAAGGAGATGTTTCTTGACAACAACTGAAACGCAAGAAATGTACCTGCCAAACCCTGTCCAACGATAAGATACTCTACCTTTTTTCGCATTAAACAAAGGTATTTAAACCAGACAAGCTTGTGAGTGCAACCTTATAATTGACTAATTTTGGATCAAAGAAATTAGATGGAACCCTATCACATATTTGAATCCGCACTAAGTATTCAGCAAATTCTGTTGATTGTATTGGTTTTAGTGCTCCTCTTTGGTGCAAGAAAAATTCCCGAATTGATGAAAGGAGTGGGCAAGGGGATTAAAGAATTTAAGAATGCGTCCCAAGAGGATGACAATCAAGAAGAACAGAAAAAGTAGTTTTTCTTTGGCTAGTTATTCCTCATTAGAACATCTCCAAGAAGAGATACGGCAAGGTTCAACAAGTTGTATAGAACAACTGAATCAATATCTGGAAAAGATTAAAGCCAATCAAGAGCTCAATATATTCATTGAAACATTCGACCAATCTGCAATGTTAAAAGCAGAAGAGGTGGACAAAAAGTTTAGTGCAGGTCAAACTGGTAAGCTCGCAGGGTTAATTGTTGCAATAAAAGACAATTTGTGCTACGAAAACCACGGGGTCTCGGCTTCCTCGCGCATGTTAGAGAATTTCAATTCTTTGTATTCTTCAACTGTTGTAAATAGACTAATAAAAGAAGACGCCATTATAATCGGCCGCACCAATTGTGATGAGTTTGCAATGGGATCTTCTAACGAGACATCATATTATGGCACAGTGAAAAACCCACTTAACCAAGCACGTGTTGCTGGAGGGTCAAGTGGAGGTTCTGCAGCAGCCGTTGCAGCTGGTCTGTGCATGGCTTCCTTGGGTTCAGACACAGGGGGGTCTATACGTCAGCCAGCTTCTTTTTGCGGAGTAGTTGGCTTAAAGCCTACATACGGAAGGGTCTCTAGGCACGGTTTAATTGCTTTTGCTTCCTCTTTTGATCAAATAGGTCCGATAACTCGCAATATAGAAGATTCAGCTAAAATATTGGAAGTAATTGCAGGCCCTGATGAATTCGACAGCACTTTAAGCAAAAGGCCTACTATTTCCGCTAAGAACTGCTTAAATGAAAATAAAAAAAGCTACAAGGTTGCTTATTTTGATTGTTACACAGAACATGACGGAATTAGCAAAGATATTAAGGAAAAAACCCAGTCTATTATTGACGGACTAAAGAGTGAAGGACATCAAGTAGATAAGGTGTCATTCACCTATTTAGACCAATTAGTTCCTGCCTATTATGTGCTGACTACCGCAGAAGCTTCTTCGAACCTTGCTCGATATGACGGAATTCACTTTGGTTACAGGAGTGAAGCCGCAACTGACCTAGAGTCGACATATTTAAAGTCTCGCTCCGAAGGTTTTGGCAAAGAGGTGAAACGTAGAATTATGTTAGGAACATATGTATTAAGCAGCGGCTATTATGATGCATATTATGAAAAAGCACAAAAGGTAAGAAGGTTGGTGAAGGAAACAACTGATAAAGTATTTGAGAACTACGACTTTATTTTGTCACCAACAACTCCACACTCTGCCTTTAAAATTGGCGCTCAAAAGGATGACCAAATAAAAATGTACCTAGAAGACATTTTTACGGTGCAAGCTCCACTTGCTGGAATCCCAGCGATTTCATTGCCTTTAGGCCAAGATTTCCAGTCACTACCCTTTGGAATTCAACTTATGGGAAGGCCCTTTGAAGAAGAAGAAATGCTTGCTTTTTCGAAATACTTAATGAACAATTTTTAGTGAATAAATGGATATGGACTGATTTATCAGCCCATTCATTTAATTAATTTTAGGCAACACAACAGCTCACTGTTCCACACGTTTTAAATATCCCTATGAGATTGCATTTGCTTTTACTTTCTATTTTTCTATGCTACAATGTTGTTGCACACGACAAACCGCATGAAGAAAAGGATTCTCTCGTTTTCAAAATTTCCCCTGATGATGAAGTCTTGATGATGATCGATAAGCTGATGCAAGACAAATACTACAATGCCTTTGGGATATGCACAGATAGCTTAGCACTCTTAAATGAGCAAAACACATCAGTGCTTTATGATAGCATTTTAATTCCTCGCTTAAACAAGCTGGACCAACAATCTCCATTCGATTTACGCTATAACGAATACACAAAGGCGTTTATTAATCTGTATGTCAATAAGAAAAGAACTTTAAGCCAGTCGGTTTTAGGTCTTGCGCCATATTATTTTCCAATGATTGAAGAGCTTTTGGACCAATATCAAATACCCTTAGAAATAAAATACTTAGCTGTTGTTGAGTCTGCATTGAGCAACAAGGCAAGGTCAAGAGTTGGGGCACAAGGTCTTTGGCAGTTTATGTACAGAACTGGTCGCATGTACGATTTACAGTCAACCTCCTATTATGACGACCGGATGAACCCCTATAAATCTACAAAGGCAGCTTGCAAATACTTAAGGGACCTATATGCTATGTATAATGATTGGTCATTGGTTTTAGCTGCATATAACAGTGGTCCTGGAAATGTAAATAAGGCGATAAGAAGATCTGGAGGCCACAAAGATTACTGGAAAATAAGGCCGTTTTTACCCAGAGAAACAAGGGGTTATGTGCCCGCTTTCATTGCGGTAAACTACATGATGAATTATGCAGAGGAACATTCCTTGTTTCCTTACAATGTGCAACCGTATGAATTTGCTTCAGATACAGTGCATTTAAAACGCGCCATATCATTTGAACAATTAAGCGATTACCTTCCAATCAGTAAGGAAGAACTTGAATTTTACAACCCACAATATAAACTGAGCTACATTCCCTCAAGTAACGCAAAGAATCCTTCTAGTTTGTGCTTACCAAAAACCACATTAGGCTTGTTTTTGACAAACGAAAAGGCAATTTATGCTGACATTAGGAGGTTGGAGGTAGTTGACAGCATTGCGGGAAAAGAAAAAAAGACCTATGCTCCCGAAATGATTGTACATAGGGTAAGAAGCGGAGAATTTCTAGGATACATTGCCGACAAGTACCATTGCTCTGTAAGGGATTTAATGGCATGGAACAATTTGCGCTCCAGTAGAATAAACCCTGGAGATCGACTGACGGTTTACACAAAAAATCAAGCATCGTTCATAAAAAAAACAACTTCAGTTAAACCAAAGCAATCAATTCAAGAAGGTGACTATAAAATCCATGTAGTAAGGTCTGGTGACACCTTGTGGGATATTGCAAAAATGTATAACGACACATCAGTGAACGAGCTAAAGCAAATGAACAGCCATCTCAACTTTCGTCGCCTAAAACCTGGAATGAAAATTAAAGTCAAACATGCAGGTTAAGGTTGGATTAAACCTATTCATTGTTTTATGGTTTATTGCAGGCTGCAATGAGATAAAAAAAGACAAGAGTTTCCTCCCTGGAAGCACTGGCAAGTATGGTGAGGTGTTGGTTGTGGTAGACACGCTTTACGAAAACGGCGCGACAGGGGAAGCGCTCAATGAGGTGTTTAACAAGATCCAAGAGGGGCTTCCTAAGCCCGAGCCGATGTTTCGTATGTCGACTGTACCTCCTGCAGCATTTAAGTCTATTTTGAAACGAGGTCGAAATATTTTACAATTAAGCATAGGCAAGGGAAAGGCTTCAAACACGAATATTGAGCAGGATGTTTGGGCAAAAAACCAGCTCTTGATAAGTATCACTGCAGCCAACGATGCTAAAGCAGCGGATATTTTGAATAGGAATGTTGAGCAAATAAGAGCTCAGTTTAATTCACATGAAGTTGGTGATTTGAAAGCCCAATTTGCAAAGAAACCGGAGAAAAAATTAATGAAAGAAATCTGGGAACAACTTGGAGTTTCTTTAACAATACCACCAGCATTTCTAAAAATGAAAAGCATAGAAAATGGGATATGGCTACAGAAAGAAAAAACGATTGGGGAACACCAAATAATTCAAGGCTTGCTTATATATAAAGAGCCTTATACTTCTGACAGTACGTTTTCACGATCCTATCTTCAAACATCTAGGAATCAATTTACAGAAAGCGCTGTTCTTGGGTATAGAGAAAACTCATTCATGAAGTTATATGAAGAATACCTACCTCAAAATACTGAATTGAATTTGAACGGTCTCTATGCCATGGAGTATAGAGGACTATGGAACATGACCAATGACTTTATGGGAGGCCCGTTTTTACATTACACAATTGTCAATGAGGACAAAAATGAAGTTGTTCACTTAGATGGATTTGTCTTTGCGCCCCAATTTCAAAAAAGGGAACACCTGAGGGAGCTAGAGGCAATGATGAAAACACTAAAGTTGGAGTAATAAAGCTTATCTCACCCATCTTTATTCAAAAAGCGCTTCCAACACCTTTTTTGACTTCAAATTGGACACCTCTGCATCCAATTGGACATCTAAGTAGACCAGCATGCAATTTAAAAGCGCTCTCCTTTCTTGTTTAGTTTTAGGTGGTATACCCTTTAACCAATTGGCCAATAATAGCGAATTGGTTTTATTAAGGTGGTTTGGGTGTAAAGGGTTGTTACTAACAAACTCCCCTTCTTTTAGGTCAAAGAAACCAAATGCAAGATTCATACTTGGCGCTATACCTAAGATCTCAAGAAGTTTATTGATGAATTTAATGGTAAACAAACCCTTTGTATCTTTTTTAATCAAATCGAAGGCCGATTGTTCAAGCAACGAAAATAAAGCATCGTTTTGTTCTTCTTCCTTAATCACTTTTTGAAGCAATTCTGCTATGAAAAAACGTATGGAATTTTCTGTGATTGAAGAAGTGTCAAAAATGAGGTTCTGTCGCAATGAAACCTTTTGACCAAAATAAAGACTAGTTGATGATTTTTTTTTAAGATGTAGTTCAACAGGGGTGAAAGCTTGAAAGCAATTTATTCTTTGTGATTTTTTACCAATGGTAGCAATAAATGAAAGAAGTCCTTTTTTTTCAGTGAATGCGCGGCAAATAATTTTTTTCTCACCATATTTTATAGCATTTAGTATAAATGCATTTGTGTGAAATGTATTCAACGCAAGAATAAAATTTTTCCTATGTGTTCTTTTAGATTTTCCTCATCATTTTCAGCGCTGTTAAATACAAGGTAAATGCCTGAAAATGGTTTTTCTCCTTTCATGGTTTTTCCATCCCACAAGACTTGTCCACCACTAGATCTAAATTCCTGAACCAATTTACCATTTATGTCAGTTATTTTCACCGTAGAGTTGTCCATCAATCCACTTAATGTAATGGGGCCATTATAATTTGGACGAATAGGATTTGGAAAAACCTTAAACTCTGTGAAATTTTCTTTCCCCTCTACCGCACTTCCCCTATACGATATTAGCCCTTTAGAAGTAGAGATAAAGACCTCCCCTGTTGTATTGTCAACATCAATTGCATTGATAGAGTTAGAGTAAAGAGGACTGTTGTCTTCATTGAACTCAAATAGGGTTTCTTTGGCGTCAGCCGAAAGAAGAAACACTCCAGAATTTTCAGTTCCCACCCATTTACGGTTTTCACCGTCAATTGCAATGTCTTTAATTGTGGTGTTTTGCAACACTATTTCGTTGTTTTCCCCATCGAAAAAGATGATTCGATCAAAATCTCTACTTCCTTGTTCAAATACATTCGAAGGGTTATTGTGAACTGAAATACCATCTGAGGTTCCGATCCAGATTAATCCATTTTGATCCATTTCAATTTTTATACCCCGAGCACCTGGAATATTTCCATTTCCTTCCTCAGGACTAAGTTTCACTACACGGTCATCCGAAGTGTTATCAATGGTTCCGTTGTCATCAAAAACGATTATTTCATTTTTTCTTGGGAGTGTAAGCCATTTATAGCCATTTTGATCCACAATGATGTCGAAAATAGCAGTTTCATCGTTGGGGATTTCCTCTGAAAAGTTAAACGATTTCCAGCTTCCGTCAGACTTGAGAACTGAAAGTGCGTTCACATTATAGGTATTGGTTACCCATAAATTTCCAGATTGATCCAATGCAGTTTCACCTACTCCCACCCAATTATCTGAGGCGAGTGCTTCTCTCAGTTTAAGACTAGAGTTGGTCTGGTTGTAAATCTTAAATGGAGTCTCCTCTTCAAAAGTAATAAGACCCCTCCCCCAGCTTCCCATAAAAACACGGTTTTTGTTGTTCGGGTCGACGGTCACGGAGACGACATCAAAAACCACTTTTAATGATGGTTCAGAAAATTGAAGATAATTTTTCCAACGGCCATCTTCATAGGTATAAATGCGCGCGAATTTAAAAGCATTAGCATATGTGAAATCATGACTTCCTGACACTGCCCAGAGTTTACCATTGGTTGACTTTAAGTCAAAAATATCTTCTTCAAAAGGGCCAGAGGGTTTAACGTTTCCCACAATGACACCTGCATTAATATCAATTATGATTAAAGGGTTAAATGTATTTATTAAGTATATAAAACCATTTACTGAAATGGCATCTTGAATGTTGCCATAATTTCCAGTGAATGTATTTAATAAATTGAACGAACTGTCAACTAAATTATAGTTGTTTTGGCCGAAAACAATATAGCCGCTTTTAGTCTTAAGTGTTGCTTTTAAGTCGCTTACACTAAGGTTTGGCAAAAAGCGGTAGGTATTGTTCTCTTTTATAAAAGCCGAATCAAGACCAGCTTTCTTTGTAATTAGTACAAGCTTGTTTTCTGCAAGAAACAGTTTCTGAATGGTAATACCATCCTGAAATTGATTTTTAGACCAAGAACCGAAGTCCAATAAATTGGTGCTTAAGCTTGCACTAAACAACCCATTTTCAGTAGCAGCGAAAATTGTGTTTTCTAGAATGTCAGTAGAGTATACGATGATTTCTTGACCGTTTTCATTGAACCGATAGGTGTCAGCTATTTCTTTTTTTTGAATGTCTAAAAGCACAATGCCAAACCCAAACGATAAGTATGCAATGTTTTTCTTGAGTTTTATTTCATTTACGGTCTTTTGAATTTCAGAGCTTTGTGTTATAAACGGAATGTTTGTCGTTTCTCCATTAGAGATTAAATCAATGTTGCCATTTTCATAAACAATGATCAAGGTGGCGAATTCTGTTGAATACATCATTTTCTGAATATCAACATCATTTAGAATATTTGTGGTTGAATAAGTCGATATAGAATTGTCAGATGTATTGTAAGTGAACAATCCTGTAGTCGTGCCACAATAGATCAAATTGCCATCTGTTGTCGCTGATGAACCGACCTTGTATGACATATGTGATGTCCACGTTCCTATTGGCTTTAATGCCTGGCCATAGGAAAAATATCCCGTAAAAAAACTAAAAAAAACGAAAGCGAATAAGTACTTAATCATGCCCTTTAGAACAACATCTCATTGAAAATATTGCATAAAATTAAGGCTATATTTGTGATTAATAAGGCTCCGTAGTTCAACTGGATAGAATATCAGATTTCGGCTCTGAGGGTTGAGGGTTCGAATCCTTCCGGAGTCACAATAATATGCTGCATGTAAATGCGGCATTTTTATTTTATCCTTTTACTAATCTTCCTTGTAAATTCATTAGCGAAATCTTTACAAGCGTCTTCATGTTCTGTTGATAAAGAAAGAACTGTGTAGAGAATATTCTTTTCATTCATCGGAAATTGACTAAGCTGCCTTATTTCAAAACGATTACAATTTGGAAGCGTCTTAAGGAAAGTGGACAATCTGACTTTGCTAGATTTTATTCTTTTAAATGTTTTAACTAAGTCATTTGAATTAATACTATCACCAAAGAAAGTGAAATACGACTTAATGCCTTATTTATTGAAACTCATAACTAACTCATTGGCCAGCATATTATTATTCTTTATACCCACATTAGAGTTTGAAGTGTCCATATAAATTTTTATTCTAGATACCATGGTGTTCTTTCCTATTTTCCACTTGGTAAGAAAAAAAGAATTTTTTCAAAACTCATTCCTTATTGAATCTTGGCAGTAAATTAAGGGTGTTTGAAGTAATATGAAGAGAGTAAAAAGGAATGATTTAGGATGCATTTAGTCAATTCTTTTATAAACTCGTCTGTCTTCTTCTACAAAATGTCGCCCCAGAATGTAAAACATTGTGCTTGTATATGAAGTTTTAGAATCAACAATGAGGCTACTATCACTGTTTTTCGCTAATCTTGTTTTTCGTCTTAAAGGAAGCTGTAAAACAGATCCAAAGTGTTTTTCTATATATTTTTGTTTGCGTTTAAATTAAATAAATAATCGAAACTATCATACGCTGCATTTAGATTGTTAGCTATTTCAGTGTTTATTGTTAAAACAAAACCAGTTGATTTTGGTTTATTCTATTTGATTTATTAAGTTTTTCAAAATCATAAGATTTTGAAAAACTCAAATCTTCACGGCATCGCTATAATTCTTGGAAAGAGAACCATTAGAAAAATCAAATTTCTAATTTCATTCATAGCAATAAATTTATAAACTATGTTGCTTGTTTTTCTTTAACAAATAAATTTGAGAAGAACAACCACCTAGATTCGCCTTCAAATTTGATGCAAGGCCGTTAATAAACCCTTTTACAAGGCCCGCTCCTCCATTCTTATATCGCTCACTTAGCATGCTTACATAATAAGCGTCAAATTTCATAGGCAACACTTTAATCAATTCAAAATTGTGTCGCCCAAATAGTCGTTCTATATCTTGTTGGGAAAAGTGATAAAGGTGTCTTGGCACATCGTAGGCTGCCCAATATTTACCATATTTTTTTGCATCATAGCTTTTTAGATTTGGCACTGCTATGATTAAATGCCCTTCTTCGGACAACAAACGATATATTTCTTCAATACGATCATTTAAATGGTATACATGTTCCAATACGTGCCACATAGTGATAAAATCAAATTCCCCATCTGAATATGTGTGTAATTTGCTTTCTGGGTGGCTCTCAATGTTGTGATTTGTTTTTGCAGCGTTTCGGCCATTTGTAGAGGGTTCAATTCCCTGAATATCAAATCCATGACTTCGACATTCACTTAAAAATTCGCCAGTTCCTGATCCAATATCCAACAGTTTCCGCTCTTTACTTAAAGAGACAAGGAGTTTTATTTTTTTCTGGATCGTGTAATTTCTTATTAGCTGATAAAGCTTATTGACAATACCCTTGTTTGTATTGCTGTGTGATATGTAGTCTGATGATTCGTAATAATCTCCGATTTCGGTTTCAATAGGAATAGGGTTCGTAAAAGCAAAGCCGCATTCATCGCAGCGCACAATGTTAAATTCCTTTAGACTAACAGTATGATCTTTACAACTAAGAAAAGGAGAGAAAGAAGATGTAAAGCATATAGGGCAATTTGCATAGTTCTTCATAAGGGTTGTTTCACGTGAAACATAAAATTATCTACCAAAATGTATTATTAAAACTGAAATGTCAGAAGGGCTCACTCCACTAATTCTTGAAGCTTGTCCAATGTTAGATGGTTTAATTTTACTTAATTTTTCTTTTGCTTCAGACGAAATAGATTTTAAAGCATGATAATCAAAGTCAGACTTTAGGTGAATATTTTCAAGCTTTTTTAATTTGTCTGCCATCTCCTTTTCTCGTTTAATATAACCATCATACTTCAGGCGTATTTCAGCCTGTTGTAATACATCTTTTTCAAACTTAGAGGTGGTTTTAGAAATGGAAGATAAATTTGAAAAGGCACTTTCAATTGAAACTTGTGGGCGTTTTAAGATGGAAGACAATTTCACCTTTTGTTTTATTGGAGAAGAGCCCATTTCCTCAAGGTAGGGGTTGACCTCCTTGGGACTAATGCTAGATTTGTTGAGATAGTTTACTATTTCATCTGTTGATTTCATTTTTTTCTCCACCAATTCTAGCCGATAATCATTGGCCAATCCAATCTTGTGAGATAGTTCTGTGAGCCTAACGTCTGCATTGTCTTGTCTTAAGAGTATTCTGTATTCAGCTCTAGAAGTAAACATCCTGTAGGGCTCTTTTGTCCCTTTTGTGATCAGGTCATCTATTAAAACACCTATATATGCTTGATCTCTTCCAAGGATAAGCGGATCTTTTTCCTGTATTTTTAAACTTGCGTTAAGACCTGCCATTAATCCTTGTGCAGCAGCCTCCTCATAACCAGTTGTCCCATTAATTTGTCCTGCAAAAAATAAATTTTCAACTTTCTTAGTTTCTAATGTATGTTTCAATTGAGTCGGGGGAAAGTAGTCGTATTCAATAGCATATCCAGGTCTGAATAATTTGACTTTCTCAAAACCTTCAATTTTTTTAATTGCCTTTATTTGAACATCCAGAGGCAAAGAGGTAGAAAACCCATTGACATATATTTCAACGGTATTCCATCCTTCTGGTTCAACAAATATCTGATGACGGTCTCTGTCTTCAAAGCGTTCTATCTTTTCTTCAATAGAGGGACAGTATCTTGGTCCAGTTCCTTCTATTGAGCCACTGAACATTGGTGATCTATCCAAGCCACCCCTTAAAATATCATGAACCCTGGGGTTTGTGTATGTTATGTGACAACTTCTTTGTTTATTTAAAGAGCTTGTTTCTGGTAAAAATGAAAATTTTGAGGGACGTTCATCACCTTTTTGTTCAACCATTTTTTCAAAGTTGAGGGAACGAGCATCTACTCTAGGTGGTGTGCCTGTTTTCATTCTACCATGATCAAATCCTAGTTGAATAAGCTCTTCTGTAAGTCCTGTTGAATTTCTTTCGCCAGCCCTTCCGCCACCAAAGTTTTTATCACCAACATGAATTAAACCATTTAAAAAGGTGCCATTCGTCAAAACAACTGATTTGGTCATTACGGTTAACCCTAATGCTGTTTGGACACCTTCAATGCGATTTTTTTTAACGAGTAGTCCTGTAACAGTGTCCTGCCAAAAATCAACGTTTGGTGTTTGTTCCAATTTTAAACGCCAGGTATTCGCAAATTGCAAACGATCGCTTTGCACCCTCGGGCTCCACATTGCAGGGCCTTTTGACATGTTCAACATTCTAAATTGTATGGCTGTTTTATCAGATACAATGCCACTGTAACCTCCCATCGCATCAATTTCACGCACGATCTGTCCTTTGGCCACCCCACCCATAGCCGGGTTGCAAGACATTTGGGCAATGGTTCCCATGTTCATTGTGATCAAAAGCACTTTGGATCCCGTATTCGCTGCTGCCGCTGTTGCTTCGCAGCCAGCATGCCCCCCACCAACTACGATTACATCGTAAGCACTTAAAATTTGATTTTGTTTCACGTGGAACGCTTTATTTTTAGCGGGCGCAAATTTAGATAAAAATCCTCTTTACTCCTGATTTCTAGCTGTTCTTCGTCGGTTGAATCGTTATAGCCACAAAGGTGTAATAAGCCGTGAATAAGTACCCTGTGCAACTCCTCTTCAAATTGTACACCTCCTTTTTGAGCATTGTCCTTAACGCGATCTGTGCTAATGAATAAATCACCAGAGAGCTTCTTTTCTTGATTGTAGTTAAAGGTAATAATGTCTGTGAAGTAATTGTGTTTCAAGTATTTATTATTCATATCTAATATAAAGCCGTCTGAACAAAAAATTACATTTACACCAGAAAGTTCCCAATGCTCAGCAGTGATACTTTCAGTTAACCATTCCGCCACTTTCTGTTGGTTTTTGATAATTGGATTCACATCCTCAAAGTGAAAATGTATTTCCATTGACTCAGATCAAGAGCGTTGAAAAGAGAGTACCACGATTCTCCCATTTTCTTTAAATTCTATTTCATCGGAGAGGTTGGCCATGATAAAAATGCCGCGACCATCTGGTTTTTCTAAATTGTCGGGGTGGGTAGGGTCAGGGACTGTCTCTTATACACATCTCCGAGCCCACGAGACTAGGCAT
>OJGX01000564.1_pt1 | contig 17552 bp, 16 predicted proteins | sample 1594661 | NCBI WGS metagenome assembly OJGX01 (sample SAMN05416839, study PRJEB24817) | seawater metagenome | isolation source: Sea water | place: Canada:Atlantic | collected 2013-07 | reverse complement strand
TATTTTATATTAATACCGCTTATTTTTTAGGATTGTTTAAATCACATGTAAAAGGTGATATTTTTGAGAAAATTATGATTTCTAAAGATCTAAAAGAAAAACTTATAGAATTAGAGTCTATAAATTCTGTTATTGATTCGTTAAATAAACACACTGTTTTTTCTTTTGATAAGAATGAGATTTTAAATAGTTTCTTAAATCACTCCGTGCCGTATCTAATTAAAAAAATCTTATTAAGAGTTAGTTCAGAAAATGATGATTTTCATGATTGTTTTACTGATTTTTTTGCTATAAATAAAAAATTAAAACGACAATTGGTAGAAAATGTAAAATTCCCTAAAAAAGAGGGTGATCGTTTGCTTCTCGAAGAATATCGTTTACATAAACAAAAATACATTGAAACAACAAAAAATTCTCCTCTCCCTATAAAATCCTTTGAGTATATATTAGGTAAAACCTATAGTCATCCTCATAGATTAGCATATCAACCACTGGTTTATTATATAAAAGAACTTAATGAGGATTTGTTACAGGAAGCATTTAATGAGAAAGAATTTTATGTTGCCTTATATGATCTTTTAAAAGCTATTTCCTATGACAAAGAACATTATAACGATGATGACAATGATTTAATTTATATCTCTTTTAATAATGATGTAAAAGAATATAAATCAAAAATAGCCAGAAACTGGTTTTCGTAGTTTTTTAATTCACTTATAGTTTTTTTGCTTTTTTTAGTTTTGAATAATATAAAAAAACTAAAAAAATGCAACAAAAAAACACCAACGAAACCCAACTCAACGATTTAACATCAAAAAGCCTCAACGGCTGGATACCTCGAAAAGAAATCCAAGCTTTCTTAAACCTTAAAGCGACTGCTATATGTGAGTTTCACAAAAAACACAAGATTTCCATATCTAAAATTGGCAGAACAGTTTATTATCGATTAGATGATATAATAAAACTACTAAATAACAACGTAATAACTCCCTAATTATGGCACAAAACACCAACTGTCAAAACCCAGAATGCGACAAAGATTTCCCAAGAAAAAATAGCAAGAAAATTTACTGCTCTTCCTATTGTAAAAACAGAGCGAACTATATCAAATTTTCTCTTGAAAATGCAGGTGAAATTATATGGCAAAAAAACTACAAAAAGAACGTGAAAATAATAGACGGTATTTTTACTAATGGATTGAGTAAAGTTTTTAAAATCACATTAGAACAAGTAGGGTTTAACGCCAAATATCTCAAAAACAAAAAAAAGACAGATAAGGGAGTTGCTTATTTTGAAGTTGGTATGTACTGGCTTATCGATTATTCTTTAGAAGAATATGAAATTCAAAAAATTCCTACAAAATGAATGAGACTACCTTTAGCGAAGCTTTTATTAAAGCAAACCAAAAAGCCAATATTTTTAATGATGATATTGATCACCCAATATACCTATCGGATATAAGAAGAAAACAAAATAATACTTTTATAATTGTTGGCATAATTGCTATATCATTATATATAGCTTTTACCGTTTACCAAGCAAAAGAAGAAACGGATAAAAAAGCATCGAAATTCAAGCATTATCTGTGATTATTGATGAATAACGATGAGTGATGCTGGAAAGCGTTTGTAAACACTGATAATCGATTTTCAGCGATTTTCAACGATTCATAAAAGCATAAAAAAATTGTATAAAAAGTCAATAATTTTTACTAAATTGGTCATTAAGAAAAAAATATTTTTTTGTATCTTTATGTCATTAAAAAACTAAAAAAATGTTATTTCAGGAACTAGCAAAAATACAGAAGAAAGCTTTAGCTAAACAGAGAGGTTTTACTTATGAAGAAATGTTAGCAATACAAAAGAAATGGGATAGTAAATCAAATGTGAAAAACAAAAAGAAAGCTAAATAAACATAAAGGCCAACATTAATATGTTGGCTTTTTTTGTAATAAATAAAATATTAATTAAATTGCTCAAAAAATAGATTATGGATAATATAAAAAACAAACTTTCTACAAAAGAAGAAATTGAGATTGCTTTATCCGAAGTTAACAAAACTATAAAAGACAATAGAGATTATATAGTAAATTGTAGAGAAGTCGACAAAAACCCAAATACAGAGGAATTAAAGCGGTTAGGTAACTTAATTAAAGAAGCTATTTCTAAGTATAATAAACTAATTGAAAACGATGGAGTACCACTTTTAATAGATAGAGATTTATTAACTATACAACTTGATATTGACCGAAAAAAATATGCCGACTTTATAGAAACTTGTGGTAAAATTGGTAGAGAAAAAGAAGAAGAAATAGAAAAAGCAAGATTAAAGGAAGAAGCAAGGGTAAGTTCATATCATTTAAATTCCTTTATTAGTAACACTAAATAAAAAAATAGACTATGCAAGATTTAAACTTTCAAGAATTACGAAATGATATTTTAAAACAGATTCATACAATAACAGATTTTGAAAATCAGGGGGCTGAAATAATAAAAAATCAACGATATGAATTAGCTGAAAAATTTAGAGCCGAAAGTAATTTACCTGAACTTAGAAGCGAATTAAAAAATAGCATTAAAGAGTGGAATAACAATGTAAATTCATTAGAACTTATTGCTGAAAACATTGAATTTATAAAAGCATCTAAGCAATTTTTAAGTCAGTTTGAAGATAACACACAAGAGTTTAATCAACTAATAATTGATGAAATAGAAAAAATCTCCGAAGCCAGACAAACTGCTTTAAGTAATAAGGATTTTAAATTAGCAGGTCAGCTGGTCGATAAATCAGTTGCTTTAAAGCAAAAATTGGAATTAAAAAGAAAACATTAGAAAAGAAATTATTGCTATTCAGATAAAAATATCACCTTGAAAAACTAAAAAAATAATTACCATTTCATAATTTCTTCCGAAATGTCTGAAGCTCTTTTTCTGAAATTAATGAGCAAACTTGGGTTGTCAGAATTTAGATGTTTGATTTCATCTATATAATCTTTTAGAGCAGCTATTTTCTTACTTACATTATTACACGCTTCTTTTTTCGCTGCTGTTAGTAGCTTACTCTCTTTTAATGCTTCTTTCTTTTCGTTGAATAAGGCATCAACAGCATTAACTATTGTATAAAATTCTTCTTCCATAATGAGCCTGCGAAATTAGAAAGAAGTTTTATATTTATTAAAAATAAAATATATTTCATTTTGGAGAACTTTTTACCTTACTTTCATTATCACAGAAAATATTGAGTTGGAAAACAAAAATAATCACTATTTCATAATTTCTTCCGAAATGCCTGAAGCCCGTTTTCTGAATTAATAAGTAAGCTTGGACTGTTGTAAACAACTAAAAATAAACTAACTATTTCTAATTTGTTTAATAAACATTTATGTTTACTTTTAAATCGTAAATTGTAAAAGCTATTAACTAATGAAACAGTTATTCGAATCCCTATATTTTGCTAAAGACGAAGAAGAAATTCAAGAAATAATTAAAAAGAACATCTCAATATTTGATGATGACAATTGGAAACCACTAGGTCAAAACAAGAGTAATTATGGTGTCGTAAAAAACCAACAATCCAATCCAATTGCTGCTCTTATTGAAAAAGCTACTAATTCAATAGATGCGATACTTACTAAACAATGCCTAGAAAAAGGTGTTGACCCCACTTCAGAACAAGCTCCAAAATCAATGGACGAGGCAATTGAAATATTTTACCCACAAAATAATTGGGACTTAACTACAAATAGAAAAGCACAATCTGAGGAAATACAAATAATTGCAGATGGTAAAGGACCAAGAAACCAAAAAAATCAATATCCTACCTCTGTTATAATATATGACAATGGAGAGGGTCAACACCCTGAAAACTTTGAAAATTCCTTTTTATCATTGCTTCGTGGAAATAAGAATAATATTCATTTTGTACAAGGAAAATACAATATGGGGGGAAGTGGTGCTATCGTATTTTGTGGTAAGAAACGGTATCAATTAATTGCATCTAAACGATACGACAAAACTGGAGATTTTGGTTTCACTTTGATAAGAGAGCATCCTAAAAAAGAAACAGATCAAGCAAAAGAAACATGGTATGAATATTTATTAATTGATGGTAAAATACCATCATTTCAAAGTGACAAATTAGAGTTAGGCTTGGAAAACAGAAAATTTGAAACAGGAACTATAATAAAAATGTATTCCTATCAATTCCCAAAAGGATATTCTGGTTTTGCTCAAGATTTGAATCAAAGTATAAATGAATTTTTATTTAGTCCCGCACTACCTATCCTTACCAAAGATACAGCCTTACGTTACCCAAATAACAAGGTTCTTGTTAATGATCTCTATGGATTAAAAAGAAGATTACATAAAGAAACAGGAGATTACATTGACCAACATTTTTCTGAAGATTATGAAGATGAGTTATTTGGTAAAATGAAAGTTTCTTGTTTTGTATTCAATATCAAAGTTAAAGACTTTGACTTAAAGAAGACAAAGGATGAAATACAAAGAAGATATTTCAAAAACGGTATGAATGTAATGTTTTCTATGAACGGTCAGGTTCATGGTTTTTATACTTCTGAGTTTATTACTCGTTCATTAAAGTTAAATCTTTTAAAAAGTCATTTATTGATCCATGTTGATTGTACTGAAATGAAATATGATTTCAGAAAAGAATTGTTCATGGCTTCTCGTGATCGATTAAAAGATGGTGAAGAAACACAACAGTTGAGACATTATTTAGCAAGTAAATTAAGTGCTATTGATGGTCGTTTGCATGAAATTCAAAAACTCAGAAGACAAGCTGTGAATGTAGACACATCTTCTAATACGAATCAGTTAATGAAGAATTTCACCAAAAACTTACCTTTAAACTCTGATTTAATGAAGTTACTTGGTGACACGTTTAAATTAGACCTAAAGAAAGATAAAAAGACAAAAGGCAAAGAAGAAAAAAGACCTAATAAAGAGAGGGAAGAAGTTCCCTTTATTCCTCAACGATTTCCAAGTCAATTTAAAATAAATTCAAAAGTAAAAGGAGATACAGAGGTTGCTAAAATTCCAATTAATGGAGAAAAAACTATTAGTTTTAATACAGATTGTGAAGATGAGTATTTTGATAGAACTGAAGAGCCTGGAGAGTTAAAAATTGGAGTATTAAGAATTAAACCAAATGAAACTGATGGAGGAAAAGCTCCCGGAACTCCAAAAGAAATTACCGATATTTTTAATGTAAATAAAAGTAGTCCAAATAAAGGAACTATTCGTATAAACTTAAACCCTAAAGGAGAATTAAAAGTTGGAGATGCAGTTCAATTGAAAGTTTCTCTTACTGCTCCGGGTGGAGATTTTGATGAAATATTTTGGGTGAAAATTGCAGACCCAATTCAACCAAAAGAAAAAGCGCCAAAACCTGAAGATGATAATGAACCTTTGGGATTGCCAAGAATGGTATTTGCATACAAAAACAAAGAAGGCAAAGGAGAAAACGCTGTGTCTTGGGGAGATGTGGAAGAAGCCACTAGTATTGATATAGACTATAAAACTGTTATGGTTCCAGAGGCTGAAGGCGACAATCTCAACGGTATTTTTATTAATATGGATAGTACAGTATTACGAAACTTTAAATCTAAATATACAAATCCCAATGAAGAACAAATAGAGCTTTCAAATAGAAAGTATTATACAGCAGTTTATTTTCACACCCTATTTTTATATACAATAACTAAAAATAGAGGCTACCAAATAAAACAGAAAGTTGAAGACCAAGATAGATATGATGATGTAGATGTTGCTCAATATCTTAAAGATTTGTTCGACCATTATTATTCTACTTTTATATTAAATTTTGGAGGAATGGAAGAAATGATGCAAGGATTAGGGGATTAATTTTTTAAATTAAATAGGATGAATTGGATAATAAAACTCTTAATAATTATTAGTTTAGCTGGATGCTCTATAGGAAGACAAAAGCAAGTATGGTTAACAGGACTTCATAATTGTCACGAAGCTGACACAAGAAATGTTGTCAGAGTTTACTTTGATAAATTTGGGAATTTATATCCTAAAAAAGAAATTTATATCCCTTATAAATCTTTTTTTGATGGAAACAAATCTAACGAATACTCGGGAAGTTTAAAATATTATTTTACGGGGCAAAATCGAAATAAAGAAGATGAGGATGTTTTTAGAGTTAGGTCTAAAAACCTAGCAGAAGAGTATGGGATAAATAACCAATTACCATTTGACACAATTTTCAAAAAAAGTCAAGATTTAATAATTAAAGAACATACTTCTAAATTAAAAGAATTAATTAACTCAAATGAATCAAAAACATTAGTGATTTTGATTCATGGGTTTAATGATCCCAATCCAACAGGAGATTATCAATTAATTAGAGATAACATAAGAAAATTAGAATTGGATACTAATTATATTTATTTGGAATTATTTTGGGATGGACTTACTGCTAATGGTGCTAATCCCGGATTATCAAAGATTTGGGGAAGGGCACAATTAAATACTTCATATGTAGCCTATTCCTTGAGAAGAATTATAAATTTACTAGAGCCTTCAACCAAAATAAGATTTATTACTCATAGCTCTGGGGGAATTATTGCTACAAGTTGTTTATTTAACACATTTAGTAAATACAAAAATGTTACTAAATACAACTATTATGATTTATTGATGAACACTCCTGCACCAATTCAAAATGATATTCGAGTAGCTATGCTTGCTCCAGCATTACCTGGAGTGGCTACTTTTATGGACTTTAATTGTAGAGATGGAAATCAAGAAGTGCATCCCGATAGTAATAATATATCAAAAGTATTAGTTGGGTATAATAAAAATGATTTAGCAACGGCTAAAATAGTAGGTAAAATTAGAGCTCCAAGAAAAATTGGTGCTACCAGTTTAGGTTGTGATGCTAAAAATGAAGTTAGAGAAACTATAAAAACATTAGATGAATTGGGTTATTTAAATAACAATCCTATAGTTCCTATAAACTTTACTAATTGTCCAAAAAGTAAGAAACCAGAAGAACATGGTTGTTATTACTATTTGCAAAATAAAGATAAAACAAAAACAATGTTGAACCAACTATTTAAATAACTAAAATAGAACCCTATCTGTGTTAGAAAGTTTAAGTTGGTTCAAAATTTTGAACTTATACTGCTCAGACAAAGTGGTAACTAAAATTTATTAATAAAAGAAATACTTTTTGTGTTTCAGCACATCTAAAACTATGACAATCGAAGAAAAAAATCAATTTATTGAGAAAAATAAATTCTCATTACCAATGAAAAAATTATTATCACTGAAAAGAAATGGTGAATTAAAAAAGTTAGAAGAGGAAGATCTAAAACATGTAAGCGGAAAAATGGATCTTTATTTAATATTTATTCGAGAGTTCTATGCCAGTTCTAGGTCTGTATCTGATTTTAAATTAGGTCATACATACTATGAATTTATAGATGAAAAAGGTAATATTATATATATCCGAACATCAAAAACTATAAAGAAAATTAATTTTAACATAGGTGATTTTTATGTAATCCACACTGATATTAAAGGACAAACTGTTTACGTATTAAGCGATGATATAGAAGTTTTTAGAAGAGGCGGAAATATAATTACTCATAACTTTAAAACAGGCTTATATTATAATCATTCAAAATATATAGAAGTAGATGCTAATTTTAAACCTTTATCTAAATAACTTACTTTTAGAAATATAATTCAAACGTATTATTTTCATTTTTGAAGTTATGAAAGAAATAATGCAAGAATTGGGCATTAATATTAATATACCTCTAATTTAAGGTAAAAAATAAAAAAGGTTAATCTAGAATCCCCTTTAGTTATTGATTTAGAAAATTCAGCTCCCTGCTGACTTCAAAATCAATTTTATACATCAAAGATATTGTATAGGTTAAATATATACCAAACCATTTTTTTTCTACTATTTGTATTCTATTATAATAGAGAAAATAATATGGTAAAATATAAAGTGCTGATTAAGTGATTTTTAAATAAAATAGCCCTTAAGGTCTGGGATGTTTTTCTTTCTTGGATTCCTATGAAGAAAAATAGATAATTTTGGTTAAAGAAATAGTTATTACAATTTAAAAATTTCGTTAGTTTTAACTTGGTTTTTTATCTCTCTTATTTTAATTAAAACATTTGATTTACTAGTTTGTAACTCATGTATTTTTGGAAACATTTCAAAAATTTTGATGATTTCAGAATACTTTCTCTTATTTGAATTAAAAAAATCATAATTTAAGCTAATACTTTTAAATTCAAGTTTTTCTAAATCTATAATTGCTTGCCCTAGATTTAATTGAAAATCTTTATCTCTTTTCAAATCTAATGAAGCAGTCGACTTTATTTCACGTAACCTAGATAATAATAATTTTGCATCTTGGGCATATTCTGCAAATAATTCAGACAAATATTTTTCCAAAGTCGAAAGTCTAAATTCGCTATCTATCCTATATAATAAGATAAGTAAATCAACAGTATCTTCAATATATCCTATTTGCTGGTGTTTAAAATAATCTTCAAATTCTGCTTTAGCTGGGGAATCGTCAGTATGAAAAAATAATTTTACTGGGTAAAAATCTTCAGGTTTTATAGATGATGGTTTAAATCTACTAATATATAAAGCAAGGACTGTTGATCTAAATTCTCCATTATCAAGACTATAATTAGTAGCATTTTGAACATGTTTAATTAATTCATCATCATAATCTTTTTCAATAATATGGTTATAGAATTGATAAGCCCGAAATATGGAAACTTTTGCATCGATTTCCTCCTTCATAGATTTTATATCTTCTTTTCTAGATGAAGGTTCTTTTCGAAATCTTTCAAATTTGACATAAGCATTTTTTCGAATTTCTTCGAATACTTTTTCACTTATGTAAATATCAATTTCCTTGAGCTTTTTTATTAGATATTCATCTTGATCAATATGTATCAAGTTAATTGCAGTACAAGCATCTAATATACATGTGATTGGGTTCTTCATTCTTTCCAGCCAACTACATCACTTTTAAATTCATTTAACACGCTCATATCAATTTTAGACTTACTCTCAAGATCTGCTAGTTCCAAGAGTATCGAAAAGGCTTCATTAAGAGCTCGAAGTGAAGCTCCTTCTTTTTCTTTTATTATCCAATCAACAACATCTTCATCAAAAGGAAAATAAGGATTAGTATCTGTTCCTTCTCGATAAAAGCTAATCAAATCTTTAAGATATTTCTTAAATTCAGTATCATTAGGTAATTGAAACTCTATCATATCTTTTATTCTAGATCTAACTGCTTCACTTATATATTCTCCTAAATCCTCTACTCCAAACAATGTAGATTGTGTTAAATTGATAAAGATTAACAAATTATTAGGTGTGTTATCTAATAACTCTCTAAGAAAATTATTAGCTTTATCAATATTGGTACTACTTAGTATTGCTAGATCTTCAAATTCATCTATCCAAAGAACTATACTAGAGAATAATCCCATTTCAGAAGTCAGACAAGAAAACAAGCCAGCTAAGAAACCTGTATAATCTTCATCTCCATTGAACTTTCTCAAAATATTGGACTCACCCAATTCATTCATGTCTTTTGCATTTGCATTACCATATAAGTAGACCTTAATTATACTTGCAGCAATACCATCATTAAAAAAAGCTTTCAATACAGATTTCATTAAAATATTATCACCGAGTTCATCTATATAATTATTAATGTCTCCACCTGATGCTTGCACCTCTTTTCGCAATTCTTCAATATTCAATTTGTCAATAATTGAAATATAAATTTGATAAACAGGGTCTTTACCTTTAGGAAGAGGAATGACCAAAGAAAAGGGTGATTTATCTTGACCTGATAAATTTTTCAATATATCTTTACGACTGAAGTATCTTGATGCGTGAGTTTTTCCACTTCCATATTCTCCCCAATTTAAGACTAAACTTGAATTCTTTATCTTGATACTTCTTTTAATTCTCTTTTCGAATTTTTCTTTAATTTCAGGAAATCCTGCCCAGAAAATTTCTTCTGGTTTAATAGCAGGTGTCATTCGGAAAGGATTAGACTTTAACTTTAAGTTTTTGGATAAGCTCATGTTATTGTTTTCTTAGTTGAATATATCCATCACCATATTGATGTTGGAATTTGTAAATGTACTTTTTTTTACAGTTTCTAATAATATAATTCTCAATAAACTTAAATTCTACTGGTATTTTCATGTTCAAAAAGATAAAGTACTTCGAGTATAGAATTGCTTGTGATGCAGTTGTTCTATTAGGTGCTAGTGTCTTGAACTTTTCGAAACTTCTATCGAGGCAAAATTCAATCTCTTTTTTTAATTGATCTAATTGTGATTCATCCATCTTTAACTCTAAATTCTCCATATTACTAAATGAATGTTGAATAAATCTATCAAGATATTCCTTTGGGTCTAAGATAAAGCTATTCTCAATATCATACCAGCAGCAGATATTCAAAAAAAGTAAGCATCCTTTTTCCGTCAAAATATAGTTGCCATTTTCCTCTCGAATAATCTCCATATCTAGCATCCAATTTAATCTAGGCATTAGAACATGCTCTAAGTATACTTCGGGTTTTTGCCAATTTGAGATACGATTACGAATCTCGACAAGCTTTCGTCTAGCTAATTCTGAGAACCCAAAATTTAAAAAATAATTGTTAATTTTTTTTAAGACCGCAGATTGGAAGTCGCCTTTTAGTTCCGTATAAGAACATGTTTTTTGAATAAAAATTAATTCAAGGATTACTACAATAAATAAAAAATCCTTTTCAAGTATTTTCTCTAAATAAAACAAACGATCAAAAAATAGAAGTTTAAATTGATTACTTGGTTTAATTTGTAAATCCGATTGTATTTCCTGGAATACTTTAGCTGATTTCCCAGCAGAATAGACGTTATTAACTTTATTAAGTATACCCATATCTTCTGCCAATTCAACATATGGTTTTGCTGAAGTTCCAGATTTAGTCAGATTAATAACACCCTTAGTGTTATCATAAAAATTCAAATCAGCAAATATATGTTCCTTTGCTGAATATCTTTCAAAGCTTTTATTCATCTTGACTAGTGGTACTTTCTGCTCATGCTTAATGAAATCAATAAGTAGATTGAAATACCCTAATCTTCTTACTTTTGTATTAGTTGAAAGTATGTTAATATCACCTGAATCATTTAATGGTTTATTTTTTTGGTAGAAAGACCAATAATAGTTTGGTGCTTGATCTAATACTTCTAGCTGTTCTAGTTTAATTACTATAGTTAATAATTGGTCAATCAAAATAGGATCAATAGTTATTTTGAAAAGATAATTATCCTCTGAATCACACATCGGATCTCCGTTAAACTCTGTAGTTAAAAAATAATTTTTTACTAAATCTGAGTTTAATTCATACAAACATTTCAGAAAAGCGAACATTTTGTAGGCAATTAAGTTTGGCTCAGAATACTCCCCAATATCAATCCTATTCCCTAAGTATTCCGAGTCACAGATAAAAATGGAATGAACATTTTGAATATTGTCAATAATCCTCTTAAGCCCTTCTTTATCTCCACTATATAAATCATCTTTATTTGGTGCAAAATTATTCGAATACTCAACCTCCAATGTAACATAGAAATTAACAAATTCTATAAGGAGTTCTCTTTCACCAATAAGTGAAGATTGATAAGACCTATTAATTAATTCCTGAATCTTCATATAAAACAAGCAGTACAACCATCCGCTTCTGTATCATCCAATATATCCAATAAGTATGGAGAATCTTCTGATTTTTCACGTCCTGTACGCTTTAAATGATCTAATTTTATTTGTTTAACTCTTTCGGGTTGCTTTAATTCTTCCAAAGATTCGTGCTGATTCCAAGTAAATGTATCATCTACATTTTCATACTTCATTGCTTCTTTAAATTTTTCTGGATGTTGTTCTAACAGCCAAACCCATTCTATTTTCTGTTGAAAGAAACAGAAAAAACATCCAGACCTACTTCTAGCATATTCTCCTTTCATTCCATCTACCTCATATTCTTTCTTTTCGTAATATGCGGGTACTCCTACTCCACTCTCTCTTAATATTCTAAAAATATCATCTCTAACCAATACATCCTCATTATTTAATAATGGATAATCTTCTTCAAAAGATAATGGGTATTCAGTACCTTTTAAAAATTGAAAAATAGCGTGATTAAACTCAACAACCCCTAAATCTAATAAACCATTTAACTTAAATTTTATTTGTCGTTCAGTTGCTAATCGTTGATGACGATCAAAGGTAATTTCTGAATTTAATATATCTACAACTTTATCTAGTTTTTGACCCTTAAAAATAGTATTATAATAATCTAAAACAGCTTGCTGATTTTTAGGAGTAAACAATTTATGAAGCACATCTTCACTCCACATATTTTTTCTAAAAGGAAAAATGGATTGAATATTGTTTTTCTTAGAAATATACCCATCTCTATCTTCATCTCCTCTAATACCAACATAAGAAACTGTAGGGGTTTCTGTGCCAACAAAATTTTCAAATGGCTGTAACTTCATCATATTGGTACACCACCTTGCTGTAGCAGATGGTAAATACCCTCTAAAAGATTTGTAGAAAAAGTCAAACGGATTTTCAGATGCAGCTTTAGCATCTTTTGCTACTAATTTTTCAATCTTTTTTCCAAGATAAATTTCAATATTTTCAAGCAATTGGTAAGTTTCGTCAAGCTCTTTTCCCGTATCTGTATAATAATAAACAAAGTCAATTTGAGGGTATTTCTCATGCAAATAGATTGCTAAAGCAGCACTATCTTTACCTCCTGAAATACCCAAAACATGTTTTACTTTATTCATTACTAAGTTCTTCTTTTAAAAGTTTTGCTAAAATAATAATTCTAGTTTGTTTATCCTTACCTAATTCCTTATTTATTATATTAATATTTTTTTGAAGATTTTCAATTTTAATTTTTGGCAACCTCACCAAGTAAGGTTTTAATCCATTTTTTTTGGTAGTAAAATCTATTTTAAAAACCTCTTCTTTAGCACTGTCAAAGTTAATTTTTTCTAATTCTAGGAGATTATCTAATTCCTTAACGATATGTTTTAAATTATCCTTAAAAATATTCTCATCTTTATCATCAATAGATGTGAGAGGTTTTCCAATTAATACTTGTGCTATTGAAGCTAACCAACTATCTCTATCATTTAAAGGTGAATTAATACGTTGGATAAATGTTTTTTGTTTTGATATTAATTGATGTTCTTTTAAGCCAATAAATCTTTTAGACAATTCTTTTTTATACGTTTCAAATTCACATTTCTCACCTATAATTTCAGAAGTAATGAAACTTTCAATTCTGTTTAATAATTCACTATATGAGCCTCTAATTTCATCTAAAGTTTCCTGAAATTTATAAATGTAATCATCAAAATTTTCGTCAGACTTTAATAAATCTATAACATTAAAACCTAAAGCTTTTGGAAACTCTTCAAAAAATACCTTTTCAAGATCTTCCGCATATTTAATTGAATCTCTAAGTTTCAATGCTTCATTTGACAATCGTATTGTATTTTGAGAATATTCAGTAAGTCCTTTAAATGTTAGAAGAATTGGTCGAATACTTTCTATAAATGTTTCCACATTTAAATTAGTACTATCTTCTTGTTTAAGAAGTTCACGATATTTATTGAAAAAAGAGAGTTTTAAATCATTTAATTTAAACGATTTTACCTCATAATCATCAGGAACTCGAGTTGTTAAATAAAGTTCTTGTTGATTAATGTATGGTTTAAAAACACCTTTAGCAAAAAGAGCATAATCTCCTTTACGAATAAATAAAAATGTAGGAACCCAAAAATCTATTATTCCTTGCTTTAGTTTGTAAGGAGCAGAAGTTAAAATTGAAATTAATTCAGAAATACTTTTTCGTTCATCTTTAGCATTTGACAAAAATTCTTCACTCACTTTCCATATTTCATAGATGTCAGAATCACTATCAGGTCTAGTTAATGTATAACCAGCATTTGTTTTTATATGAATTTTATTTCTTTGTAAAAGTGTATAGTAAATTGTTTTTTCAGGAGGAAACTTTTCTTTATCAAATCCTAAATCTTCATCCCTAAAATGATTAACAAGGGCGTTGAAATAATTTTTACGTGCAGATGCTATTGCTCCTGAAACTTTATGTTTATTAAATAATTCATTTTTAATAATTGGAGTTTTAGAATATACATCTTCACAAATAGAAGATAGTTTTTTGTTTAATAATTTTTTATTAGAAATATTAATTTTTTCACCCCTGTAAATCCATTCAACATCATTAGAATTAAATAGCGAATCTAAAACATAATGGTTTAAGAGTGTCGTATTACTTTTTAGTATAGATTGTAATTCTCTCATCGCAACTCTATCTCCATCATCTATAATATTCTTTAATACTTGCTTGGTTTTTTCAATATCAAAAAGAGCTGTCAGAATTTTTTCCGAATTTTTAAAAAATCCGTAAATAATTGCCTGGTTTTGATTTTTTGTGCTTTCTATTATTTTACTTGTATTCAATTTAGAATTAAAAACAAGGTTGATAAATCCATCTATTTCATTTTCTGGAGTAGTTGAAATAGGTTCTTCACTTAATATATATTCAAAAAGTCTAGGAGTGCCCGTTTTATAAGAATTAGCTTTTGCTGTTATTATAGGGAATTCAAAATATGTCTCTAGTTTTGGCACTATATCAATATCTTCAGACACTTGATTTTCAGCCTTAACTAATGCTTCTTCAATATCCAAATCTGTTCCCTCAAACAATTTATATGAAAAATCATATTTTGAATATCGTATAATTTTATTTTTATCTAACTCCTTTATAACTTCATCAACTGATTTTTTTGAATATCTATTTGATAAGTATTCGATTAAAAAATCATTATTTATTTTTGCTCCTTTAGATGCAAAAATTGATAACAATCCTATTGTTTTCAATAGTTCTTCTGCAATTAAATGATTTGAAACATCAATAGTTTCTACTCTTTGTAAGGCATTTTTAATAGCATTCCAATTAGAGTAATCAGACGAGGCTTTTGTTGTTAGAGTGTTATAAAAATTTGATAATAAATAATCATAAACAGATGATATAGAAAAAATGGAATCTTTTCTCGTACTATCATTCAAGCCCAAATTATCGCTCGCTTGTAAGAATGAAAATAAAGACCTCTCATTTTGTCCATACCTTTGCAGAGCTAAAGTTAAAACATAGGCAGAAAATCCATCTAATGGATAAAGAGAGTTTTTTAATTGTTCAAAATAATCATTTTTCATAGAAAAAATATGATTATTTTTTTGCAACTGAACTAGGCGTTTTGAATAATTGTCTTCTTTAGTTTCTCCTAATTGTTCAATAAAATACTTTGATGCAAGGTTTAACAATTGTTCAACAGGTTCATTAAAAGTAATTTCTTGAAACCTCCCTTTTACTTTTTTCCATTCATTTTTTTGATTGTCATTTAGTTTAGTAGCGTAAGAATCTATCCCCTGATGCAGTGTTGTTAAAAATAAAATATTACGATTAGGATCATTAACGAATTCCGCAAGTTGCTGAATAAAATACATTTCCTTTTCTGGGTTATTATTTGCCGCAAATTCTAAAAACTTACCAAATTCGTCAATTGAAATAACTAATAAACCATCCTCTCCTAATTCACTATATTTCTGATATATTTTATCAAATAATAATTGATTACTTGAATAATCATCTTTAACTGAAAAGGTTTCATTAAAAAGTTGAATCAATGATTGATAATCTCCAACAATATTAATAACCTCAACATTAATTGAATTGAATGGAAAAGTTACGTCAAACAACACCTTTTTTTTGGTTATTGTTTGACTAAAAGCCCAAAGAAAAGAAGACTTTCCAGTACCATAAGAACCAATAATATTAAAAGAATGGTACCCTTTAACAAAATCGTTAATAATCTTTATTGCAGATCTTTCAGCGTTCTCCGTAACAATGTACTCCAAGTTTTTTCCTGCATCACGCACGATATTTATTGAAGGGGTATAGCTACTTTTCTTCATAATATTTTTTTAGTATATTAATTCCTTTTGGCTTTTCTTTTTTAAACTGGAGTTCTTTTATACCTGCATCATTTTTATAAACAATACTTGGGAAATTATCACTTATTTCGATTAACTTGTTCTCTAGTTCTTCTTGATTAAACGCAAATAATCTACCTATACCATCCGAATCTGAAAATAAAGATTTAATACTAATTGAATTTCCATAGTTTTCGTTATCCAATATACAGTAGAGTATGATTTGCCAAGGAATGGTATTTTGTTTTGTATTATTAATGTGGTATAAATCATTTTTTTGAGTGTCTTGACCCACTTCAATTAATAATCCTAATTCAGAAAAAAGCCCAGAAAAACTTTCTTCTTTATCTGTTGAGGGCTTTGCAAAATAGGTTCTCGTAAAAACTGAAAAATCTTTAGCAATAATGTTTTCCGTTTGACTCAAATCCATTTCCTTTACAAAAGAAACAAAATGATTCTTCGAAAACTCAGGTTTAATTTTTCTTAATTCTGAAAAAATTAAATGATAAATAGACGAATATTTATTAGAGTTTAACTTATAATGTAACAACCAAAGTGTTGCTTCATCTTCAATAAAAGGATCCCATCCATCATCATCAAAAATATTCTCTGCTAAAGTTGTTAAATTATCTTTTTCATCAACAATATCAAATGCTTTTAACCAAAAACGAATAGATCCAACCATGTTTTTTCCAACACCTAAATCAACACCTGCTTTATCGGTAAAAGATTGTCCTGATTTAATATAATCAACTCCTTTCTTTAACCAAAAAGGTCTGCAATGAAAAGATTCATGTCCAGAAAATTTTAAATTTGAAACCTCCATATAAATTAATTTAACTATACTCAAAAAGACATTCAAAAATAAGGTTTTAATCCTCTTAATCCTTACGAATTCCCTGTTTTTATAAACAAATAAATGTTATCCGAGACTAGTTAAAAAATTTAACTCACATTTCCCTAAAACAACCCCGTATTAATTTCCATCATAGGGATGTACATGGCAATGACAATAAAGCCTACAATAACGCTGATAAATAAAATCACAAAAGGTTCGAGGAGTTTTCCAAACAATTCCGAGCGGTATTCTAAATCTTTAGAATATTGCTCGTCTAAGTTGTTGAAGATAGCATCCAGCTTGTTCACTTCTTCGGCTACTTTTATCAGGGCTATCATTTTCTTCGGGAAAATAGGCATGGTTCGCATACTTTCGTTAAGCAACTTTCCGTGCATCAAATCATCCTCTACTTTCTCAAGGGCTTGTTGCAAAGGGTAATAATCTATCATCTTTTTTACCAACTGAATAGAATTTAATAAGGGATTTCTGGCACTTATCAATAAATTCATGGAGTGACAAAAACGAGTTAAATATATTTTTTGAGCCATCTCCCCTACTACCGGAATTTTGATAATAAGTG
>OJGX01000561.1_pt1 | contig 17675 bp, 6 predicted proteins | sample 1594661 | NCBI WGS metagenome assembly OJGX01 (sample SAMN05416839, study PRJEB24817) | seawater metagenome | isolation source: Sea water | place: Canada:Atlantic | collected 2013-07 | reverse complement strand
GATCATGCCTAGTCTCGTGGGCTCGGAGATGTGTATAAGAGACAGGTATTGTCTACGCCATTGTTTCGTGTGAGAGACAAAAGACAAACTTTTTATTGTTACAGCGAGCAAGAAAGAAGGGATTCTGTCAACAAACTGAAAGGAAAACCGGAAATCACACGATTCAAAGGTTTGGGAGAGATATCGCCAGATGAATTCAAACACTTTATTGGTGAAGAAATGCGCTTAGAACCAGTAGTAATTGGGAAAGAATCGGTCAATGAGATGATGAAATTCTATATGGGTAAAAATACCCCAGATCGTCAAGAGTTCATCATAGAGAATTTGAAAGTTGAATTGGACATGGTAGAAGAAGAGAAGGTATAATTATGGCAGAGGAAGAAGAATATAAAGAAGAAGAACAACATGAAGCCATGGAGAATTCCGAAGGTTTGGAGAATGTCATTCAAGTCTCTGGAATGTATAACGAATGGTTCTTGGATTACGCCTCTTATGTTATCTTAGAACGTGCAGTTCCTCACGTAAATGATGGCTTAAAACCTGTGCAGCGCAGAATTTTACACTCCTTAAAAGAATTGGACGACGGTCGCTACCATAAGGTGGCCAACGTCATTGGCAATACCATGAAGTATCATCCACATGGAGATGCCTCCATTGGAGATGCCATGGTGCAAATTGGACAGAAGGAATTAATGCTTGATACCCAAGGAAACTGGGGAAACATTCTGACAGGCGATCGTGCTGCAGCGCCTAGGTATATTGAGGTGCGTTTGTCCAAATTTGCCTTGGATGTTGCTTTCAATGCCAAAACCACAGAATGGTTGGCCTCCTATGATGGCAGAGGCAAAGAACCTTTGACCTTACCCATGAAGTTTCCACTCTTGTTGGCGCAAGGAGTGGAAGGCATCGCAGTAGGCTTGGCATGCAAAATATTGCCGCACAATTTTAACGAACTCATCGATGCTTCCATTAAGATATTAAAAGGTAAAAAGGCAACCATATATCCTGATTTCCTAACAGCAGGTATGGCTGACTTTTCCAATTACAATGACGGCCTACGTGGTGGCAAAGTAAGGGTACGTGCAAAGATCAATGCTGAAGATAAGAAAACACTAAAGATTAGCGAGATACCATTCGCTACTACAACCAGTGGTTTAATTGATTCTATCCTGAAAGCCAACGATAAAGGAAAGATCAAAATCAAGAAAATTGAGGACAATACTGCAGAGAATGTAGAGATATTGATTCACTTGCCACCCAATGTATCCCCAGATAAAACCATTGATGCTTTGTATGCATTCACAGATTGTGAAATATCCATTTCGCCCAACTCTTGTGTCATTGAAGACGACAAGCCCAAATTCTTGGGTGTCAGCGAAATTTTGCGCATCAATACTGAGAATACCAAGGGTTTGCTCAAACTAGAGTTAGAGATTCGCAAAGGTGAATTGGAAGAGCAATGGCATTTTGCTTCTCTGGAACGCATCTTCATCGAGAATAGGATTTACAGAGACATCGAAGAATGCGAAACCTGGGAAGAGATCATTTCAACCATACATAAAGGCTTGAAGCCTCATAACAATCATCTTATTCGGGAAGTCACCGATGAAGATGTCACCCGTTTAACAGAAATCAAGATCAAACGCATATCGCGTTTTGACAGCTTCCGAGCTGATGAATTGATCAAACGGATTGAGGAGGAGATTGAGCAGATCAAGTTCAATCTTGAGCACCTCACGGATTTTGCCATTGACTACTTCAAAGGCATCAAAGAAAAACACGGCAAAGATAGGAGCAGACGCACGGAGATCAAATCATTTGAAAACATAATTGCCTCTAAGGTGGCTGTGGCCAATGCCAAATTGTATGTGAACTATACTGAAGGTTTTATCGGTCATGGATTAAAGCGTACAGAGTCTGAATTGGTAGGCGATTGTTCTGACATTGACGACATCATCGTATTCCGTCAAGATGGACAAATGCTTGTACAAAAGATTCAGCAAAAGTCTTTTGTGGGCAAGAACATCATTCATGTGGCCGTCTGGAAGAAAGGCGATAAACGCACCATATACAACATGGCCTATCAAGACGGTAAGGCAGGTAGGACCTTGGTCAAGCGTTTTGCAGTGACTTCAATCACACGGGACAAAGAGTACGATCTAACGTCAGCTACTCCGGCTTCCAAGGTTTTGTATTTTTCAGCCAATCCCAATGGGGAGGCAGAAGTGATCCAAGTGCAATTGAGGGCAAAAGCCAAATTGAAGAAATTAAAGTTTGATTACGATTTTGCTGAATTGGCCATCAAAGGAAGAGTTGCCAAAGGCAATACATTGACCAAGCATATCGTCTCTAAAATCCAGCTGAAAGAAGAAGGGACATCCACCTTAAGTGCCCGCAAAATTTGGTTTGACGACAGTGTGCACCGTTTAAATACAGAGGGCAGAGGAGAACTCTTGGGAGAATTTCATGCAGAAGATAAGATACTGACCATCATGCAATCAGGACACTATAAGCTCACTTCGACGAATCTTTCTACTCATTTTGATGAGGATTTGATTTCTATCGAAAAGTGGACCTCTGAAAAGCCAGTCACCGCCATTTATTTCGAGGGAGACAAAGGAGATTTTTATGTTAAACGCTTCTTAGTGGACGATACCGATAAGAAAGTGTTGTTCATCACAGAGCATGAAAAAAGTTATCTAGAATTGGCGTCCACAGAATTCCATACGGTCATTGAAATGAGTTATGTCAAGGCGAGAGGCAAAGAGGCTAAGCCTAACGAGGTCGTGGATTTGCAAGATTTCATCAGTATAAAAGGCATGAAAGCATTGGGCAATAAATTGAGTTACAATAAGATTAAATCTGTTGACCAACTTTCGATTGAAGCTGCTGCAGAAGCATTGGGCAAGACTGTGGAAGAACTTACTGAGAATCCTTTTGTAGAGACAGAAGAAAAAAAAGAAGCTTCCATTGAATCAGAAGAAGGCATTGAAAACTACCCTGAAGTTAGCGAATCTAAAGAAAACGAAAAAGTAAAAGAAAGAGAAGAAAAGACAGCAAAAGATGTGTCGACTAAAGAGGATGAAGATGAGCCTGGTCAAATTGATCTCTTCAGTTAAATGTCTATCACACTCCTCATCATTATTATCACTGTGGCAATTTCACTCTCTGCATTTAACAATACACAGCTTTTTTATCGCCTTGATTTTACACCCTATCAAGTAGAAAAGGAAAAGGAGTGGTTTCGCTTTCTCACCCATGCCTTCGTGCATGCTGATACCATGCACTTGCTCTTCAATATGCTGGTGCTGTTCTTTTTTGGCGACATTTCTCAACGGTATTTTGAAGCCTATGCCCCTGGAAAAGGAGCCTTTTATTTTATCATCCTTTATCTTGGAGGGATACTTTTTGCAGTGCTTCCAACCTTCAAGAAGCACAGAAACAATCCAAGCTACCATTCGGTGGGTGCCTCAGGAGCAGTTTCTGCTGTCTTTATGGCTTCGGTCTTCTTTAGTCCGTTTACTTCCATTTATTTGTATGGGATAATCCCCTTGCCCGGAATTGTCTGGGCCATCATTTATTTGGTATACTCTCACAGACAAAGCAAGCACGGTAGAGATAACATCAACCATGATGCCCATTTCTGGGGATCAATATTTGGTGTGGGATTTACCATTATTGCCGTTCCAAAATCACTGCCAAATTTCTTTGCACAACTCCTAGAACTGCTCCCTTTTTAAAATCAAGAATGAACAATAACGATCACGATTTCTGTTACAACAATAAATTTTACGGACAGCTGCAACCAGCTCTACCAATCAATCGTGCCATGAAATTTGGCGATGGTGTTTTTGAAACCATGCGTATCATCGATGGTAAATTGCGCTACATTGACTTGCACATCAAACGCCTGTGTGCAGGATTAGACATGTTGCGCATAGAATACAGTGCACAGAAAATCAATGAAATCAAAGTGTGCATTGATCAGTTGATTGCGCGCAATGAAATCAAAGCAGGGGGGGTAATCCGCTTAACAGCATATAGGTCAGGTGGAGGACGTTACAATCCTGAAACCAATCAACTGTCTTATGTTATCGAGTCAGAAACTCTTGGAACCAATCATTTTGTATTGAATGCCAAGGGATTGAAAATTGGAGTAGCGGAAAGTGTTGAGATCATCCCAGGTCCTTATTCAGCCATCAAGAGTTTGAATGCATTGCCCTATGTAATGGCAGGTATAGAAAAGAACGACTCATTGAATGATGATTTACTATTGCTGAACCCTGAAAGAATGATCGTAGAGGCAACCGCTTCCAACATATTTCTGGTAAAAGACAAGCGCATTTACACCCCACCAATTGAAGATGGCTGTATCTCAGGAATTGGCAGGCATTTGTTGATGCGACATGCACAAAAAATTGGATTAAAAGTTAATGAGCGTAGCATTCAGTTAAAAGACTTAGAATCAGCCAATGAAATTTTATTGACGAATGCCATCAAAGGCATAGAATGGGTATCTTCTTTTAAGCGAAAGCGTTTTTTCAATAAATGTGCGAAAATATTGCTCAATAGCCTGAACCAAAAGAATTGAATTACGTATTTTAGTTAGTTAAATATCCAATTATTAGATTATTGTTGTAAAATGAAGCAACAAACTTTGCGGTCATATAGTGTTTTTTGCCTTTTATTCATTGGCTTGCTGGTGTTTAGCAGTAATTCTTTTGCTCAATTATTGCACGACAACAGTTGTTCGACAATAAGTACGGATTTTACCTTGGATTGGGATGCCACCCCAACTGCCAATCAATTTAATTGGACACCTCAAGGAGGTACAACTTTTACGGCTTCTAACATTGAAGGCTCTGGCAATCAAATATCGTTTGCAGTTACAGGAGAAACAGCAACACTGACCACCGAAAACTCCATTTCAACACCAGGGATAACGACCAGCTTAAGTGGAGGAGCAGATGCTTTGCACATATCTTCAACAGGTTTAGACGTCGATGAAGAGATTCGATTGACAATGACCTTTACGCCAGCCTTGGCAGGAAATATCTCTTTTGATATTTACAATGTCATTGAATTGTCAGGTGGTGGAGCAGGTGGGCAGCAAATCGAAGTATTTGGATTAACTTCTACAGGTTTTGCAATTATTCCAGAATTGACAGACAATGGATCGCCTTCATGGGAGTTGGAAGGCCCAGGTGTCATTGATGGGAATGCAACAAGCACTGCAGGGACAAATGATCAAGTAGGGGTGAACTTTAGAAGTATTTCTGACATCTCCACGATTACAGTGGTGATGCGAAGATGTAACGCATGTGCCAATGCTTCAAACACAGAATTTGCCATTGGTGACATAGATGTATGCCTTACACCTGATACGGATCAAGATGGCATTGCAGATACTCAAGATGCAGATGATGACAATGATGGGATTCTAGATGTGATCGAAAAATGCCCAACCTCAGACCGCACATTGGCCGACTGGGACAATTATACCTACACCAACGGAGACCCTTCCAATACATACAATTTGCCTGACGGTACAAACATGACCGTAGCAGTCGCCTCCAATGGAGCCTCCATTGTTGCAGGGGAGACCAATACCAACATCACAGGCGGTGAAGCTGCAGGAACCGTTGGCTTGTTTGTGAATGGAAATCAAAACTTAAGGGTCAACAGCATTGATGTGACCTTTAGTTGGGATCAAGCAATTGATAGTTTAGAATACACCATATTCGATGTGGATCAAACTGTGACGCAATGGGTGGATTCCATCACGATAATTGGATTTTATGATGGTTTCGTGGTTTTTCCTCAAATGACCGCTAGTGTCAACAATACCGTAACACAAAACAGGGCAGTAGGTGATGTAAACACGGCAGAAACGAGTGCAGATGCGAATGTAGACGTGGCTTTTTCTGAACCCATTGATAGTATGATAATATTCTATGGGAATGGATCAGATGCACCAGCAGCACCTGGAAATCAATGGATCACCATTTGGGATTTTTCATACATAGGGGATTGTGGTTCCGTAGACAGCGATGGAGATGGAATTGCAGATTATTTGGACATTGATGCTGACAATGACGGAATTGTTGATTATATAGAATGGCAAGCTTCTTCTCCTGTGCCCATTACTCCTGCAGGAGCTGATGCTGATGCCGATGGAGTAGATGATAATTTTGAGTCAGTCGCAGCCCCTGTTGACACAGACGGAGATGGGATTCCTGATTTCCAAGATCCCGATTCTGATGATGATGGCGATTTAGACATTTTAGAAGCATGGGATACAGACAACGATGGCGTTGCAGATACTTCACCATCTGGCACAGATACGGATGGAGATGGTCTAGATGACAATTTTGACAATCAAGTTGGATTAAATGCCACCACCAACATTACGAACAATGGGCAGACCTCTTCTTCCTTTCCTGACTTGGACGATGTGCTAACAGCAGAGCGAGATTGGAGGGAGGACACCGACATTGATGACGATGGAGTCCAAGATTACATTGACATTGACGACGACAATGATGGAATATTGGATGTGGATGAAGGCCGCGGCTCCAACGATCCCAATGGGGATGAAGATGGAGACGGTTTGCCCAACTGGGCGGATGTAACTGACAATGGCAATGGAGGGGATGGTTCTACGACCGATTATACTAATTCTAATGGTGACGACATACCGGATGTATTTGATGTGGACAATGATGGCATACCTAACCATCACGATCCTGATGCGGATGGGGATGGTATTGCAGACATCATTGAAGCTGGAGGCGTCGATTCTGATGGAAACGGAATTGTCGATGGTGTTTTTACAGATACTGATGGAGATGGGTGGTCAGACACCTTTGATGCAGATGATGGAGGAACAGCCTTAACAGATGTAGATCAAGACAGTGATGGCATTCAAAATCACCTTGACATTGATGCGGATGGTGATGGCATAGTTGACATCATTGAATCACAACCCTCAGGAGCTCTTATTTCACCTAGTGGAACAGATACGGATGGTGATGGAATTGATGATAATTTTGATACTGACAGTGGTAACAGTTTGACCACCCCAGTTAACATAGATGGCACAGACAATGCTGATTTCTTAGACACGGACAGTGACAACGATGGAGACTCAGATCAACTAGAAGGCTACGACACCGACAACAATGGTGTTGCGAACACTATGCCTGCTGGAACTGATACAGACAATGATGGATTGGATGATAATTTTGACAATATTGCAGGTCAAAATTCAACGACAAACATTACCAATAGCGGACAAACTTCTGCTACCTTCCCCAACTTAGATAATGCAACAACATCAGAATTGGATTGGCGTGAAATTGACAGAGGAAGTGATTTTGACGGTGATGGAATTGATGATGCAACCGATATTGACGATGATAATGACGGCATCTTAGATACTGATGAAGGTTGCAATACTGCGGCTTCAGGACCTTCTGGTCCGGTAGTAGCATCAGGTGGAGGTAATGGTGTAAGTGCCGGGTCTTTGCCACTCATCAACGATGCAGATTTAACTGCCAACAATGGCATAGCACTCAACCGTGTAGGTGAATACATTGTTGTTGATTTAGGAAGTTCTATACCTTCAGGTACCGCTATAACATTTACATTATGGCAAAACAATACAAGTAACAAAACTTTGCGTTTTGCTGAATTACCCAATGCAACACCTAATTTAGGAGGTGGATCCAATGCACAATCGATCACACAAGCTTCAATAGCAACAGGTGGAAGCGTTACAAGTTTTGTTTATACACTTTCAGCAGTTACACGATATGTTCAAGTAGAAATGACCGTTAGATCAGGCGGAAGAGCTGAAGTCATTGAAGCCACTGTTGGTGCTTATTCCTCATGCGCTCAAGATACAGACAATGACGGAATTATAGATTCATATGATTTGGACAGTGACAATGACGGAATACCAGACATTGTTGAAGCAGGTGGGGTAGATGTAGATGGGAATGGAATTGTTGACGGAACTTTTACTGATGGTGACAATGATGGATGGTCAAACACTTTTGATTCAGATAATGGTGGAACTGCTTTGACAGATGCAGATACTGATTCAGATGGAATAGAAAATCGAATTGACATAGATGCAGATGGGGATGGAATTGTCGACATTATTGAGTCACAACCATCAGGGGCGTTAATCTCACCATCAGGTTCAGACAGTGATGGCGATGGTATTGATGACAACTTTGATTTGAATCAAGGAAATATACTGACTACTCCCACAAATACAGATGGTGCAGATACCCCAGATTACATTGATACTGATTCTGACAACGATGGAGACTTGGATGCTTTGGAGGGATGGGACACCAACAATACTGGCATTGCCAATACGACACCTGCAGGTTCAGACAGTGATAACGATGGGTTAGATGACAATTATGATAATATTGTTGGGCCAAATGCCACAACCAATGTGACTAATGGAGGTCAGACTTCAGCTTCCTTCCCAAACATTGATAGATCAACAACAGCGGAATTGGATTGGAGGGAGGATCAAGACAATGATGGTGATGGTATACCTGACATTACTGATATTGATGATGATAATGATGGAATATTGGATATAGATGAGGGTTATTGTGTGGCGTTTGTGGTAAATGGAGGTCTAGAATCACCTGTCATCGGATGTACAAGTTATTCGATTGTAGATGAGGCAACAGTGAATGGATGGGCTCATTCAGCGGCATCAGGAAATATTATTAATTGTGGTTCTAATACTGGAACTCCTGGAGCTGAAATTGAATTGTGGGGTACAGGGTTCTTGGGTGTCCCTTCCGATGAAGGCTCTCAATTTGCCGAAATCAATGCATACAATTCTGGTACCATGTCTCAAACCTTTGCATTGCCCTCTGTGGGTAATTATATACTTGAATGGAGTATTGCTCAAAGAGGTAGAAGCGGCATTGATTCAATGAACATATCAATTACTGAGGGTGCAAATCCTCTCGTAGATAGTGTCGTTGGTGCAGGAAATACAGCTTGGTCCACTCACTCAGGAACTGCTGCTTTTACTACGACTGGATTATCAGTTGTTTTTGGTTTGGGTTCTGTCACCACGGCAAGCGGGTCTGCATCCGTAGGGAATTTTATAGACGATGTGAATGTATGTGTGAGTACTGATACCGATGGAGATGGAATAGCAGATTATTTGGATGCGGACAGCGACAATGACGGCATTGCTGACATAATAGAAGCAGGCGGCGTAGATGCTGACAATGATGGTGTCGTTGACGGTGTATTTGCAGACACCGATGGTGATGGATGGTCGAATATTTTCGATTCAGACGATGGTGGTTCAGCTTTGGCCGATGGTGACAAAGATTTAGATGGACTAGAAAATCGTATTGACAAAGATTCGGACGGTGACGGAATCGGAGATTTGGTTGAAGCAGGTGGAACTGATGCAGATGGCAATGGTGAGGTAGATGGTGCATTTACAGATGTTGACAGTGATGGTTGGTCAAGTGTATTTGACAGTGATGAGAGCGGTACTGCTTTAACTATTCCAGATACTGATGGCGATGGTTTAACAGATCCTTGCGACATTGATTCAGATGGCGATGGTATTGTAGATATAATAGAATCTCAAGTTTCAGGTGCCTTGATTTCTTCAAGTGGAATCGATACAGATGGCGACGGCATTGACGATAATTTCGATACAGACAGTGGAAATTTATTAACTACGCCTACAGATACAGACTCAGACTCCGATCCAGATTATTTAGACATAAATTCTGACAATGAATTGCAGCCAGACATTGTAGAGGGATGGGATACTGATAATGATGGGGTACCAGATACTACACCTGCAGGAACAGATACAGATGGTGATGGTTTAGATGATAACTTTGACAATATATCCGGACCGAACTCAACCACCAACATCACAAATGGAGGACAATCCTCTGCTTCCTTCCCCAACTTAGATGCAACAACTACGGCTGAACTTGATTGGCGTGAAATTGATGATACTGATGGTGACGGTATAGATGATGATTTAGACATCGATATTGACAATGACGGTATTTTAAATACTGATGAAAGAGATTGTACATCTGGTTCAGCATTTGTTGTTACAAGTTCTGTAGGAGTTACTGCACCCAATGCTGCCTTAGGTTACCCAGATGCATCCTCTGCTTTTATTCCTTTTAATGGGGTATTGGTTCTAGACCTTGTGGATACCGTAATTGCTCAACATTACATTCGATTGACTATGGATAGGAATGGCGACAATCGAATTCTCGTAGAAGGATCTGTAGACAATGTTACTTACACCAATCCAGTCACCTATGGATCAAACAGTGCAGATGTGGATATGCCCGTTTTAAATCAAGTATATAATTTTCTATACGCAGCAGGTACTAATGGCGTAAGGTATCTTCGATTTACACGTGAAGCGAGTAGCACCGATTTGGACGGTGTAACGTTTGAGCCTCAATGTGATCCGGTAGATACTGATGGTGATGGTATTCAAGATTATTTAGACTTAGATTCTGACAATGATGGCATTGCAGACATTGTTGAGGCTGGAGGAGTTGATGCAAACAATGACGGGATTGTAGATGGAGTCTTTTCAGATATTGACGGTGACGGTTGGTCAGATGTATTTGACAGTAACAATGGAGGAACAGCTCTAGCAGTCACAAACACGGATGGGAATGGAGAAGCAAACTACAGAGATTTAGATTCAGATGATGATGGGGTGCAGGATATACTTGAAGCAGGTGGAGTCGATGCAGATAATGATGGTGTAGTAGATGGTGCTTTCGCCGATGCCGATAATGATGGATGGGCTGATACATTTGACAGTGACAATGGTGGTACAGCCTTGTTAGTGCCGAACACAGACGGTACAGGCAATCCTGATTACATTGATTTAGATAGCGACGATGATGGAATTGCCGACATTGTTGAAGCTGGAGGTGAAGATGTAGATAATGATGGTGTAGCTGATACACCAACAGATTCTGACAATGATGGTTGGGCAAATACCTTCGATTCTGACAATGGTGGAGTCGCATTGGACGATACTGATTCAGACAATGACGGAGTGGAAAATAGAATTGATTTAGACAGCGATGGTGACGGTATCTCAGACATACTTGAATCTGGAGGAGTAGATGCAGACTTTGATGGCATTGTTGATGGAGTATTTAGTGATACCGATGAAGACGGATGGTCAGATACTTTTGACAGTGATGACGGAGGTACTGCCTTGGATGATACCGATACAGATGCCGACGGATTTCAAAACCGTATCGATATTGATGCAGACAATGACGGTATTGTAGATATTATTGAATCCCAAGCATCAGGTGTGTTGATTTCTCCTGCTGGTGTTGATACTGATGGGGATGGAATTGATGATAATTTTGATCCAGACAGTGGGAATTCATTGACCGATCCAGTAAATACCGATGGAGCAGACGATCCTGATTATACAGACTTGAATTCAGACAATGACTTTCAGGCAGATTTATTAGAAGGATATGATACCGACAATGATAATTTTGCCAATATATTACCTTCTGGAAGTGATGCTGACAATGATGGCTTAGACGATAATTTCGACAATGTTGTAGGTCCAAATTCAACAACGAACATTACAAACAGTGGGCAAACCTCAGGGAGTTTTCCTGACCTTGACGATGCGGTAAGTGCTGAAAGAGATTGGAGAGAATTTACAGACATTGATACAGACGGCGATGGCGTTCTCAACAGCATTGATGTAGATGATGACAATGATGGTATTTTGGATGTTGACGAAAGAGACTGTTCATCAACAGGATATGCAGATGTTGTTGTATCTCAAGTAGGTGTAACGAGTGCTGCTAATTCCTTGGGAAATCCAGATGCTAGTTCTGCCATATTGCCACTCAATGCGGTAATGGTATTAGACTTAACCGATACAGTATTGACTTATAATTACATGAGGTTAAGAATGGATCGTAACAACAGCAACAGGATGTTGGTAGAAGGGTCCATTGACAATGTTACCTATACCAATGGCGTGACCTATGGAAATACCTCGGCCGACTTTGACATGCCAATTTTGGATCAACAATATGATTTATTGTATGAAGTTGGTGCAACAGGTGTAAGGTATTTAAGATTTACCAGAGAAGCTGGAAGCACAGATTTAGACGCGGTAAATTATGCATTAACCTGTCCTATTAACGATGAGGATGGTGACGGAATTGAAAATTATCTTGACTTAGACAGTGATGGAGACGGCATTGGAGATATCATTGAAGCAGGTGGAGTCGACGTTGATAATGATGGTGTTGTCGACGGTGCATTTACAGATTTAGATGGAGATGGTTGGTCTGATACGTTCGATTCAGATAATGGGGGTACAGCATTGAGTGATCCTGACTCAGACAACGATGGGTCAGCAGATAGAATCGACATTGATGCGGACAATGATGGAATAGTTGACATTATTGAGGCACAGGCAAGTGGTGCCATTTCTACACCAAGTGGTTTAGATGCCGATGGAGACGGCATTGATGATAATTTCGATACAGACAATGGAAATGCATTGCTAGTACCAGTAAATACGGATGGAGCAGATAACCCTGATTACATTGACACTGATTCAGACAATGATGGTGATCCGGATATATTGGAAGGCTGGGATACCAATAATGATGGTCAAGCCAACACAATTCCATCTGGTACTGATACGGATGGAGATGGATTGGATGATAATTTCGACAGTGTTGTTGGTCCAAACTCAACGACAAACATCACCAATGGAGGTCAGACTTCTGCCTCATTTCCAGATTTGGATGAACCTGCTTCTGGAGAAAGAGATTGGAGAGAGGAAGGTGATAATGATGATGATGGCATTGCCAATTCGATAGATATTGATGATGACAACGACGGAATTCTGGATTTGACTGAACAGAATTGCACATCAACCGGATATGGAGATGCCATAATATCTAGTACAGGAGCCACAAATGCAGGTAGAGCCCTAAACTCTCCAGATGGTTTATATGCAATTTTGCCTTTGAATGCAGTATTGGTGATCGATCTTACAGACGTGGTTTCTCAAGGGCAATACATCCGTTTTCGAATGAATCGAAACAACAGCAATCGAATTCTGGTTGAAGGTTCAGTCGACAATATAGCGTATACAAATGCAACATCCTATGGCAATACTTCGGCCGATTTTGATATGCCTACTGTAGGTGTAGATTATGACTTCTTTTATGAAATTGGTACTGGAGGAGCGAGATACATTCGATTTACACGAGAAGCCGGAAGCACAGATCTAGACGGTATAACTTATTCTCCTACTTGTGGTGACCAGGATGCTGACGGCGATGCTATTCAGAACAATTGGGATTTAGACAGTGACAATGATGGAATCTTAGACATTATTGAAGCAGGAGGTGTAGATGCAGATGGAGATGGGGTAGTTGATGGTGCATTTACTGATTCGGACAATGATGGTTGGTCAAATACATTTGATTCTGACAATGGTGGAACAGCACTCGCTGATCCAGACAATGATGGTGATGGTTTAGCATCCAGAATTGACATTGATGCAGATGGAGATGGTATTGCAGACATCATTGAAGCCGGTGGCACGGATGCAGACAACGATGGACGAGTCGATGTAAATACCGATACAGACAATGATGGATATGCTGATACTTTTGACAGTGACAATAGTGGAACTGCCTTGCCTGTTATTGATACAGACGGTGATGGTGTGGAAAATTACCTCGATTTAGATTCGGATTCTGATGGAATTACTGACAATGTTGAAGCGCAAACTACTGTAGCATTTTTAGCTCCACTTGGAACAGATACGGACAACGATGGTTGGGACAATCGTTACGATTCTGACAATGGTGGTACTGCAATTACATTAAGCAACAATGAGGCAGCAGGAAATCCAGACTATTTAGACGATGATTCAGATGGTGATACACAGCCAGATTGGCACGAAGGATTTGACGATGACGAAGATACGGACGCTTTAAACGACCTTGTTTTAAGGGCCTCAAATTTTGAAATCGCCGCTGGAAATCCATTGTACTATGTAAATGCAGATGATGGCGACGGAGATGGTTTTCCGGATTGGATGGAAGATGATGATGCTGACAATGTGCCGAATTTCTTAGATCCAGACAATGCATTTTTCCAGGATACGGACGGCGACGGATTAATCGACTTGTACGATACTGATAATTTTGGAACAGCATCTATATTGCCAGATGGAGATGGTGATGGAGAATATGACTTTAGAGATACGGACGATGCAATTTCGTTACCAATTGTATTAAAAAGCTTTACAGCCACAAAAATAGGTGTTAATGTTCGATTGGATTGGTCAACCTTGACAGAGATTAACAATGATTACTTTACCATTGAGAGAGCTTCAAACGATCTCCAGTTTGAGTCAATATTGCGCTATCCTGGCGCAGGAAACTCTAATGTACTTTTAAACTATAGTTTATTTGATCAGGATCCACAATTGGGATTTAATTATTATAGATTAAAGCAAACTGATTATGATGGAACATTTACCTACAGCCAAATAGAGATAGTCGAATTTGGGTTGAATAATGAGAATATTAAATTGTATCCAAATCCAAATAGAGGCAATGACTTGTACCTTCAGTTGAACAATATTGAAGCAGGAACGTATACCATTGATTTTTTAAGTTCTAAGGGTGAATTGCTCGTTTCAAAACAACTTTTGATTGAAAACAAGGAAAATCAAGAATTCTACCCCTTATTCCAAGGAGAAAGATTTGCCAAAGGATTGTACTTTGTGCGCATTAGATCAGTATTTGGTGAATCAAACTTTAAGCTTGTAATTCAATAGAACATTATCTTTAGTTCATTCAAGTCCAATCTAATTATTCCTTAATTTTGTCGATCTTAATTGTTGGTTGATCTAAGGATTTAATGAATTTTTTTTACAGAGTAGTTTTTATATTCCTATTCTTTTTGAACAATTTGACCTACAGTCAAATTCTGCACGACAACAGTTGTTCAACCATCAGTACTAACTTTTCTCTGGATTGGGACGCAACTCCCTCTGCAAATCAGTTCAATTGGACACCTCAAGGCAATACGAGCTTTACTGCTTCAAACATTGAAGGAACAGGCAATGACATTACTTTTTCAATAACTGGTGCAACAACAACACTAACTACTGAAAACTCAATTTCTACACCAGGAGTTACAAATTCACTGTCAGGTGGTGTTGATGCATTGCACATTTCATCCATTGGCTTAGATGTATCAGAGGAGATTCGTTTAACAATGACATTTTCTCCTGCTTTGGCAGGAGATATTTCATTCGATATTTACAACGTAATTGAATTGTCTGGAGGAGGGGCTGGGGGGCAACAAATGGAAATTTTTGGTTTAACATCAACGGGATTTGCTATGGTTCCTGAATTGACAGACAATGGATCGCCTTCATGGGAACTTGAAGGCCCTGGAGTTATTGATGGGAATGCAACAAGCACTGCAGGAACAAATGATCAAGTAGGGGTGAACTTTAGAAGTATTTCTGATATCTCGACAATTACAGTAATCATGCGTAGATGTTCTGGCTGTGCAAATGCAGCCAATACAGAGTTTGCATTGAGTGACATTGATGTATGTCTTACACCTGATACTGATCAAGATGGCATAGCAGATACACAAGACCAGGACGATGACAATGATGGTATACTTGATGTAATTGAGAAATGTCCAACTTCTGCTCGCTCATTGGCAGATTGGGACAATTATGTTTATAATGATGGGGATGTGAGCAATACCTACAATTTGCCTGATGGCACTAACATGACCGTGGCTGTTGCATCAAACGGAGCTTCATTAGTTGCAGGTGAAACCAACACCAACCTTACAGGAGGTGAAGGAGCAGGTACCGTAGGACTCTTTTTAAACGGAAATCAAAACCTTCAAGTAAACAGTATAGATGTTACTTTTTCATTCGATCAGGCCATCGATAGCCTAGAGTATACAATATTTGACGTAGATCAATTGGGTGGACAATATGTAGATTCTATTACCATTATTGGTTTTTTTGATGGTTTTGTAGTTTTTCCAACAATGACAGCCAGTGCCAACAATACGGTGACACAAAACAGGGCAGTTGGGGATGTGAGCACAGCTGATAACTTGGCCACTGCCAATTTAGACGTAGCCTTCGCAGAACCTATTGACAGTATGGTGGTTTTTTACGGCAATGGCTCAACAGCTCCACCTGCACCTGGAAACCAATGGATTACTATTTGGGACTTTTCCTACATTGGTGATTGTGGTTCTGTAGACAGCGATGGAGATGGCATCGCAGATTATTTGGACATAGATGCAGACAACGATGGAATTGTAGATTACATAGAATGGCAAGGCTCAACAGCCACACCAATCGCACCTGCGGGAACAGATGCTGATTCAGATGGAATTGACGACAATTTTGAAACCGTTTCTTCACCAGTGGATACCGACGGAGACGGCATACCAGACTTTCAAGATCCTGATGCAGATAATGACGGTGATTTAGATATTCTTGAAGCTTGGGACACAGACAATGATGGAACAGCAGATACTTCGCCTGCAGGTACGGATACGGATGGAGATGGGTTGGACGATAATTTTGATCAACAGGCTGGCTTTAACTCTACTACTAACATCACGAACAACGGTCAAACTTCTAGTAATTTTCCAAATTTAGATGAGACACTTACTGCAGAAAGAGATTGGCGTGAAGATCCTGACATTGATGATGATGGTGTACCTGATTATGACGATATAGATGATGACAATGATGGTATATTGGATGTAGATGAGGGCAAAGGATTTAACAATCCAAGCGGCGATGAAGACGGTGATGGAATTCAAAACTGGGCAGATGCTACAGACAATGGCAATGGAGGTGATGATTCGACAACAGATTACACAGATGGAAATGGAGATGGAATTCCTGATGTGTATGACGCAGATAATGACGGTATACCAAATCACCAGGATCCTGATTCTGATGGAGACGGCATTGCTGATATTATTGAAGCTGGTGGTATAGATGTAGATGGAAATGGCATTGTAGATGGGGCATTTACAGATACAGATGGAGATGGTTGGTCAGATACTTTTGATGGAGACAACGGAGGAACAGCATTGCCAGATGTAGATCAGGATAGCGATGGGCTTCAAAATCATTTAGACATTGATGCAGACAATGATGGGATTGTTGATTTGATCGAATCTCAAGCTTCAACCAGCTCTCCAACTGTTCCTTCTGGTATGGATACAGATGGAGATGGGATAGACGATAACTTTGACACAGATAGTGGAAATTCTCTCACGGTACCAGTAAACACGGAGAGTTTCGACAATCCTGACTATTTAGATTTAAATTCCGACAACGACCTAGATTCAGATTTGCTAGAAGGATGGGATACTGACAATGATGGAACGGCAGACACTTCACCAGCTGGAACAGATTCAGATAATGATGGATTAGACGATAATTTTGACAATGTTGTCGGACAAAATTCTACCACCAACGTGACAAATAGCGGTCAAACGTCGAATTCATTTCCAAATTTAGACCTGTCTCTTATACACATCTGACGCTG
>OJGX01000560.1_pt1 | contig 17714 bp, 15 predicted proteins | sample 1594661 | NCBI WGS metagenome assembly OJGX01 (sample SAMN05416839, study PRJEB24817) | seawater metagenome | isolation source: Sea water | place: Canada:Atlantic | collected 2013-07 | reverse complement strand
AGATCATGCCTAGTCTCGTGGGCTCGGAGATGTGTATAAGAGACAGCTTCAATGTTCTTGCAAGTTGCAAACCACCGAAACCTCCTCCGATAATTACTAAACGTGGATAATTGGATTCTGGAATATTCATTTCCTCATGATTATGTTAATTTGCGTTCAAAATTACATCCAATCAAGCGAGAACATTCTCATTGAATAGATGTTATTTTTGCTATTATATGGACATTAAATTTAAAAAAGGTGTAGATTTCTTGAAGGCCGCAGAATATTCAAAAGCCTTGGCTATTTTCAATGGACTAATTGTAGAAGAACCGAACAACGCTCACTACTACAGCGAGCGTGGAGTAGCTTATTTCCACATGTCGTCAAAACGCCTTTCTCTAGAAGATATGGACAAGGCCATTGAATTGGAACCTTCTAAAAGTTATCGCTATTCTAGTCGTGCATATATACGTGGTCATTATGGAATGTTAGAAGAGGCTATCCAAGATTATGAGAAGGCCATTAAGCTGGATCCCGAAGATGCGGTGGCGCACAATAATTTAGGATTGCTGTTGGAACAAAGAGGTTATAAGAAATATGCCAATGTATCCTTCAAAAAAGCAGATGAATTGGCAGGAATTTCAGGAAAAAAAGGCAGAACCGACATTGGGGTTCGTGGTGAAGAGATTGAGTTTAAAAATCTGCAAAAAGAGATCGATGAAGAAAAAGAAACACAAAGTCTTGGGGGTGAAATAAAAAAGCTCTTCACCAAGGAGGGAAGAGCTTCTTTTTTTCAATTTCTAAAGTCTGGATTTAAACTAGGCGAAAAAGAGGGCTAGCCTATTAAAACGGCAAATCATCCTCGTCGTCATCGACACTTAAATCAGCTGTATTCAATGTGTGTGGGGGCTCTTCAGAGGGAGGAGGAGCTTCACCATTGCTTCCTATAGAACCAACCGTCTCTATTTTCCATGCATCGATGTTATGGTACCATTTCCCGTTGTATTCCCTCGAGGAAATATTAAAATACACTTCTACTTCTTGGCCATTTTCAAGTCCATTGAGCATAGCGATTTTTTCTTCTCCAAATAAACTAAAACACACCATTGGATTAAACTGTGCCGCAGTATCAATCACAAATGATTGCTTCTTCCAGTCTTTACCAGCTTTACTTGTCCCACTTTCTACATTTAAAATTTGGGATACTTTTCCTTTAATTGATAAACTCATATTAATTGTTGTCTATGATTTCTATTGATTTTATTTTATCCCCCACTTGAATCTGATCGATGACTTCCAATCCTTCTACCACCTTACCGAAACAAGTATGGTTGCGATCTAAATGAGCAGTATTGGTTCTGCTGTGGCAAATAAAAAACTGAGATCCACCGGTATTTCTTCCAGCATGAGCCATGGATAAAACACCTTTGTCGTGGTACTGATTTTCTCCATCCAGTTCACAATCTATGCTGTAACCAGGTCCACCAGCCCCAGATCCGTCTGGACAGCCTCCCTGAATTACAAAATCAGGAATCACACGATGGAAATTAAGCCCGTCATAATATCCTTCTTTGGATAACTTTACAAAGTTGTCTACCGTTTTGGGAGCATCTTTTTCGTAAAAATCGATGAGCATTTCTCCCTTTTCTGTGGTCATTTTTGCTTGCATATATTCAATATTTTTGATTTGCTAAATTATTGATAATACACAATTAAATATAGTCTCGCTAGATTCAATTAACAGCAAATTAAATATGGGGGTAGATGTAGCTATAGTTGGTGCACAGAAGGCTGGCACTACTTCATTGAAAGAATACCTTGCTCAGCATCCATCAATTCACACACATCCACAGATTGAGTTTTCCTATTTTCGGGATGACGACCTATACAATCGTGGTTATGTAGCTGCTGAAAAAGAATTCTTGACAGTGAATAATGGCTCTCCTTCAAGTATAACTTTGATCAAAAACGTTGGTATTTACAGTTCTGAGATAGCTGTTCAGCGACTTTATGAACACAACCCCAATTGTCACATTGTATTCTTAGTAAGAAATCCAGTATTAAGGGCATTCTCATCCTTCAGCATGGAAAAGTTCAATGGATGGTACAAAGAAGATTTTGAAAAAGTGAAACAAGTCATTGAAGAAGAAAATTATTCTGATGTTAGTTTTAGATTATTCATTGGTCATGGATTGTATGTTAATCACCTGAAGTTACTCTATCGTTTTTTCAAAAAAGAACAAATTAAAATCGTGGAATATGAGTCGTTTGTTCATGACAGGGCAGCAGTATGTAAATCTATCTTGAAGTGGATAGGTTTGGATGAAAATTTTGAGTTCAATGTAAATAAGGTATTCAATGAAACAAAAAAATCAAATTCTGCCATAATTTCTTCAATACTCATTCAGCTTAGGAGCAATAAAAATCCTCTAAAAAAGACTACAAAATTTATTCTCCCCTATTCTTGGTTTACTAAGCTAGGAGGTTATTTGATTAGTCTTAATAAATCGAAAAAGAGGTCAAAACCAATGTCACAAGACATGAACGACTATTTGAAAGCTTATTTTGCACACTATAACCAAGAGTTTGATCGATTGGCCGGTACCAATTTCTCAGACGAATGGAATAAACTATAAAGAATTGATAAATGAAATCAAGCCTTTTAGTGCTTTGGCTCGATGACTGATTTTATTCTTCATGGAGAGAGGCATCTCAGCAAATGTTTTTTCATAACCCTTGGGTATAAACACTGGATCGTAACCAAAGCCTTCATGCCCAGCTCGAAAATTTGTTATCTCACCTTCACAAATGCCTTCAAAAAAATGTTTTTCTCCCTCAATTATTAGAGAAATTATTGTCCTAAACCTTGCCTTGCGGTTAGTATAACTCTCCATGTTTTTCAGCAACTTGTCTATATTGTCTTGAAAAGATTTAGCTTGACCCGCATAGCGAGCTGAATAAACACCTGGAGCACCATTTAACGCCTCTACTTCTAAACCCGTATCGTCTGCAAACACATTTAACCCATACTTTTCCCAAATAAAATTCGATTTCTGAAGTGCATTTCCCTCTAAAGTATCTTGTGTTTCTTCTAATTCGTCCTGCACATTCAAATCCTTCAACGATTTGATTTTAACATGTGCATTATTAATTCCACCTTGAATCTCTTCTACTTTGTTTTGATTCTGTGTAGCAAATACCAATTCCATTAATCAATTTTAATAAAGGTGCCAGATCGCTGATTGCCTTTTAATATAAAGCGATAATGATATACGCCATTTGGTAAATCTTCAACATTTATCATTAGTCGATATAAATCATTTTCTACATTCATGCTTCGACTTTCCTTAACTTGAGTGCCATTTTGATTGAAGAAATCCAACTGCATTTGTCCCTCCTCGGTGGGAACAAATTCGATATTCAGAAATTCTTTTACAGGGTTAGGAAATACACTGAAGTAGAATCTATTGTTGAACGCTTTCTCACAAATCTCATTGTTTGACTCGTTTTGATCCTGTTGTTCATTGAGTTGTAAAATGCGAACACACACAAAGTCCACTTTCCTGCCTGTCTCTTGGATGTACTTGCTGCTAAATGTATAATTCTCTATATCTCCTGTAAAAACAATTGCATCTGTCTTCTCTCTTAATTGAAATGTATTGTTCACATCGGCTACCAATTCAATATTCTCAATTGTATTGTTACCCGTATTGACGATTCGGACAGAAACTTCCAATGCTCCTGAAAGATCTTCATTCAAGAAAATATCCTGAATGGCAGCATCTAGATAAGCAGGCAAAGCTTGGACACTTCTTGAAATTGTATCTCTGCATTTGGCATCACCAATGGCAATTAGTTGAATGGTATATTTCCCGGTATCTAAATAGGTATAAGATGGCAACTCAATAGAATCTGAATCTCCATTCCCAAAGTCCCATTGGTATTTGCTAGCTCTTAAGGAATTATTTTCAATGTACACCTTGAAAGGAATACCTGCAGCACTATTCAAGACTTGAAATTGCGCCTTGGGATTCTCATTGATTTGTAGAAAATATTGATTGGAATCTTGACAGCCGTTAATAGTACTAACAAAGTGGTTAAGTTCAAAAGTTCCTGCTGAATCACTTTTAAATTTTGGATTTACATCGTTTGAAGTATCAGCTTGGAAAACAAATGTATAATTCATTATAGAATCAACACTTGTACTCTTATCCTGTACTCTAAAAGGCAGTCCTTCACAAAAATTTTCATCGAATATATCTGCCTTTGGATTGTCGAAAATAGAAATGGTATCACGCATTACACTCTGACATGAACTGTCTGTTCGTAACCTCAACACCACTTGCTTTTCTCCGGCATTTAAAAACTTAATCTTAGGCTTTTCAGCGGTCAACTGCTGGTTATTGATAACCCATAAATAAGCTGCTATTTCACCATTCGTCAAGGTCGATGTACTCGTAAATTCTATGGAATCTCTCAAACAACTTCCTAAGGTATTGAATGAAAGATCAGGAAGTGGGTTAATATATTTCGGAAGAATGAGCGTGTCTTTACAGCCTTGATTGGAAGTGACAATCAATTCAACAAAATAGGTCCCAAAAGTATCGTAAGCATGAGTCGGGTCTTCTTGGAATGAGGTATTTGAAACATGCGTGCTGTCACCAAATTTCCATTGAAAAGCATCGACACTTCCTCTGTCAATGACACTTCTGTTTCTATATTCAATTACCTCTTGGGCACATGATTTCCTTGAAGAAAAGAGTGCTGTTGGTTTGGCCTTTATGGTAAAGCTTATTGATGTATCGTGCATGCAATTTTTATCAGTGGTGACTTGAAGCGATACAGTATATCTTATATCATTTGCATAATTGTGTGTTGGATTTCTTATAGAATCGATGGCTCCATCGCCAAAATTCCATTCCCATTTTACAATTGAGTCTCCTAAACTTACGAGACTGCTGTCTTTAAAACGCACCGAATCTCTAAAACAAAGGTCATTAAACAAAAAGTTGGCCTGTGGAGGATCACCCTTTATTGTTATGTGAACAGTATCTAAATTGGAACATTGTTGGTTTTCAAAAACGACAATGTAAACCCCAGAACTGTCTATTTGTATAGACGGTTGATTGCTGCCATTAGACCATTGATAATTCAGAACGCCATTGTTGTTGTTAAGTTCTATACTTGCTCCTCTACAAATTGAAGTGTCATTACCTAAACTAATTGCCAACAATGAAGAATCAAAACTCAATTGGATGGTATCAGATTGATAAGCACAACCATTGGTGTCTGTAATTTGAACATAATAATTCCCAGCAGAGTGAAAGATTTGCAAAGAGTCTCCTTCATTGCCATTCCAGTTAAATTCATATTGATCAGATGATAAATTGGTGTTCCAAACCAAGCTATCACCAGGACAAAGCAATGCATCACCTTGATATCTGATGGGTAAACGCACCCTTATTTCATCCACATATGTGCATCCTAAATCATTGGTAACACTTAACTGATATGACTGACCTGGCAGTAATCTAGAATAAGAATTGGTATCACCATTGCTCCATTCATATGTTGTAAATGTGGTATCTGCTTGAATTAATGTATCACAAAAGCCATAATTGAGTACAAGGTCTTTTCCCAATGACAAATTATTGCGGTATTTCTTGCAGAAATAGGATTTCACAATATTTCGTATAGAATCAGATATAGGAGAGTCAAAACCTACAATGTCGGCGATACCGCCATCCCAATACCGATTTGACAACAGAAAATCACTGCCTAAATAGATTCCACTGCCAATAGGAAAAGAAGAATTTCGCTTGCCTGATATCCATTTATATGATTCCAATGGTGCAAATTCTTTTGTATTATTTGCATTGATAAATATGGAATCTCCAAATACTTGAGAATTTCCAAAGGTCGTAGATGACGCAGATCCTCTAAAAATGGTACCCCCTACTCTTCCAGTAATGAGTCCTTTCAATGCATCGAAGGTTTGACCACCTTCATAATTTGCAATGGTATATAATTCGGCCAAATTGAATTGCGTAACAACAGATAGGTAATCATCGGTGCCATCAAATTTAATTGCAGCATTAGAATTTAGTTCAGCAATGCCATTTTGGAGCGAAGGCATAGAATTCGCAGAACTTTGAACAGCACTGAGCGCAGTATCTGCAAGATTTGTCCATTTACTGACCTTGAACTGCGCCGTGATTTGGAGACCTGTATCAGTCAAAAAGAGCAGATTTAAATTTGGAAGGTTGAATAAATTGGATAGCGTAAACGAATGCAAGGCTGAACTTGCAATTATTTTTTGACCGTTGATTGCTTCTATTTTCCAATGATACTCTTGATTGTTCGCCAATGTGACTGAATCTGAATTGACTTGTAGCGTGTCCAAATGCCTTATCTGATTAAAGCTAGAATCTACGGCAATGGTAATTACATAGTTTATTGGTGAACTAAGATCGGGAAAGGCATTCCAACTGAAAACGACATCATTGTCGAAAATGATACTTTCATCAATTGGTGTAATTATGGAGATGTCATTTTGAGTCTTCCTTGCTTTAATTACTGGCGGTCTGGGCCGAATGCGAATGGATTTTGAGATGGAATCAAGGCAGTTCTTGTCTGTTTCAATTCTCAATCCTACATCATATCGACCAGTATCTCCATATAAATGAGATGGATTCTGTAAAATGGATAAACTATCATCACCAAATGTCCAAGCCCAATTTAGAATGGTGTCCATTCCAAAAACAACCGTATTGTCTGTAAATTGGCTTGTATCTCCTAAAAATTTACCTTCAAATTGAAAGTCAACTTTTGGATTCTTTCCTTTCACAATTACATTAATAGTGTCTGTTGCTGAACAAATATTGTTTGAAAAACTCAGGATGAAAGCCCCAGATGTATCTATATTAATCCGTGGAAGTATAGATCCAGTATTCCAACCATATGTCAGAAGCATTGAATCGTTGTTTACTAAGCCAATAGAACTGCCCTCGCACAAAGATGTGTCATTGCCCAAGGAGTATTTCAAAATGGAACTGTCAATGCCCACATTTATGGTATCAGAAAAATAAGTGCAATTGTTTGTATCACTTATTTCAAGATAGTATTCTCCAGCCTTGTCAATATAGAGCAAGGAGTCTGCAGAAAGGTCATTCCATTTAAAAGTGTAGTCATTTTTGTTTAGCGAAGTGTTCCAAACAAAAGTATCTCCAGGACAGATTTGAACATCTGTAAACTCTGGCAATGGTAGTTTAACATGAATCTCATCGGCATAAGAACAGCCAAAATCGTTGGTTACAGTCAAGCTCACCGATTGACCTGGAGGCACAGAAGTATTGGCAGTTGTATCTCCGTTGCTCCATAAATAAGAAGTGTAATTGGTATCAACGCTTATTGATGTATCACAAAATCCATAAGTGGTGACAATGTCTTTTCCGAGAGATAGTGCTTGCCTGTATTTTTGACAAAAATAGGAGACGACAATCTGATGCAGAGAGTCATTCAAAGGCGCTGAAAATCCTAAGATATCTCCAATGTGCCCATTCCAATATCGGTTTGAAACTTTAAAATCACTACCAAATAATAAACCATTTGTTATAGGAAAAACAGAGTTTCTTCGGCCAAACAAGAATTTGTATTCCTGCAATGGGGCAAAATCATTCGATAAAATTTGATTGACATAGATCGAACTGGGGAACACTTGAGAATTTCCAAAAGTGGTAGAAGAAGCTGCTCCTCTAAATATGGTGCCGCCGATCCTTCCTGTTATCAATCCCTTTAGTGCGTTAAAAGTAGTTCCTCCCTCCCAATTGGCTAGTGTATACAATTCAGCCATATTTACAGATTGAATTACAGATAAGTGGTCGTCTTTCCCATCAAAACTTAAAATTCTACTCCCATTGATCAAAGAATCCTGAAGAATCAATTTTGGACTGAGACTGTCAATTGATTGTACCGCACTTCGACTGGTATCCGCAAGGTTTATCCAACGACTTACTTCATTGCTGCTGTTGATTACAAGTCCAGTATCCGTTAAAAAAAGAAGATTCAAATCAGGTAACTTGTACAAATCGGCATAGGTGAATTTATGTATGCTTGATTCTTCAAGCTTTCTTTCATTATCGATTAAACTTACCGTCCAATAGAACACTCCAGGAGTTGAAAGATTGACTGAATCTACTAGAAACTTAGATCTGTGAGTATAAAAAGCAGCAGTTGCGTTGCTATCCACAAATAACTTAAGTTCATAATTTGAGGTCGATGTTTCATTCAGGCTTGAATTCCATTCGAACACAATGGTGCTATCAAACAGAATGACTTCTTCCTGAGGCAAGACTGTATGAATTAAGGCCTGAGCGTTCACCTTTAATCCAGTGAGCATTAGCATGACTGATAAAATCAGAGCTCGACTTATTACCTCCAAAATCCTTACCCTCGTTAACATTCTTTCAAAGTTAATTATTAAAACTTCTGAATTATAGTAGACATTCATTCGTTTAGTTCAATTACTGATAAAACGTAATATTGATTATTGAATCTGAACTGTGGGTAAAGACATATTAAAAAATTCGGTTGTCTATACTGTCATTGGTTTTTTACCATTGTCATTTGCATTCATATTCACCCCTATTTATTTGCGGTTTATGAATGAAGGTGAGTATGGAATGCTCAGTCTATTTGTCCTTTATTCTGGTGTAATTGCTAAAGTGTACAATTTGGGCATAAGCCAATCCTTCATTTATTTATACTGGGATGTTTATAAAGAGAAGGCGAAGTTAAAATCTCTAATATCTAACACATTAGGATTATTATTCTTACTTCAAATTTTTCTGCTTTCATTGGGCTTTTTATTTGGTGAAGATTTGTTGTCTTTGATCGTAAAATCCAATGAAACATTTACCTATTCTCCATATTTCATACTGACATTGATCTTCGCCTTGTTTATGGTGTACTATGAATTAATTCAACAATTCTACAGAAATGAAGGCAATATTCGTTCATATTCAGCTCTAGGCGTAGGCACTTTGCTGTTCCTAACGATTGGCACTTTAATCGGTGTAGTTTATTTGGATTTAAAAGCTCTAGGAGCCATCCTTGGTAGAAGTCTTGGTTATGGAGTGATTGTTTCTATTTTTCTATTTATTCTAATTCGAAATTTTGGGGTATCTCTAAACCTTAAACGATCGAAAACCCTGCTCAAATTTGGTTTTCCCTTATTCATTAATGCGATCCTAGGAGCAATTGCGTATGGAATTGACAAAATCTTGATTGAAAGATTAGATAGTTTAGAAACCTTAGGAGTCTATAGTCTCGCAGTCGTGATAGTATCAATCATTGAAATTTGGTTTAATTCAATTAACAATGCGCTAACACCCACCTTGTACAAAATCATCAATGAATCGCTTAATGAAAAGGTCAAAGAAATTCAAGGCCTATCCCATTTCATCGTTTTAAGCGTGGTATTTGTCGTTGTAGTAGTCATTGCCTTGACCATTCCTGTGCTCGACTTATTTATACCAATTAATTTTCATGAGGCTGCTGTATTTGTTCCCGTTCTTGCTTCTTCATTTATATGGCGTGTGCTAACCACCTTAGAATCATTGGCTTTATACAGAGAGAAGAAGACTAAATTTTTCCTTTTTAATCAATCCAGCCTACTTTTATTCACTGTTGTATTCGGTTTCTTGGGCTACCAATTCTATGGTATAATAGGCATCGCCTATGGCGTTTATTTATCAAAAGTGATAGAATACCTAGTGATGAAAATAATTGTTCGAAAAGTCAAAGTCATTCCCTTTCAAATTAGACCCTTTTTAATCCTTGCCCTATGTATAGGTGCAGCAACCTTGATCTGTTCAACTGAGACTATAGATGTTGATGAAAGAAGCATTTATTACCTTATTCCTTTAGTGGTTTTCATACTATACTGCTCATTGTTTATGAGGGCTCAATTAAAAAACATAGTATTTGCTATTAAAAATAGGAAAGACCTTTTTTAATTGTTGCATTCCTTAACAGCACTACATTTGTTAATCTTAAGAACGGTCTTAATTTTGATGTTGTGAAAATGCGCATTATTTGCCCTTTCTGTGCTTCAGAAAAGCAAAAGGAATCTTTCCTTCCGAGTACATCTTTTAATCAAAAGCGATTTGATTACCATCGTTGCCTGGATTGTGAATTGGTCTACATTCATCCATTGCCAAATGAGGCTGATTTAATAAAAATGTATCCTACTTCTTACCAAGATGGCATAGATGATACTGTCCTTGAGAATCCACAAGAAAAACTTATCGGCTTGCGCTTCTCTTATGGATACCAATTTGATTTACTTTCAAAATATAATATTGACGGTAGTTTTCTAGATTTTGGCTGTGGTGCTGCAAATTTTATTGTAAACGCACATGCTTCGAACATACCTTTTGATGGTGCAGAATTTAACGAGAAGCATGTTGAAGTTTTAAAAAAGGAAATCTCATATAGTAATTTCTTTACCATCGAAGAACTAATGAAAGGTGACCAAAAATATGACCTGATACGAATCAGTAATGTGTTTGAGCATTTTACTCAACCCAATAAAGAATTTGAAGATCTCATTGGATTATTGAAACCGAATGGATATCTGCTCGTAGAGGGTCCTATAGAGATGAATTTTAATTGGGCGAAGATTTTCAGACAGATGTATTTTAAGTTTAGAAAAAAAATTAACCAAGGATATTGTGCTTCACATACTCCAACACACATTATTTTTTCCAACAAAAAAAATCAATTAAGCTTCTTTCAAAAATTCAACTTAACAATGAAACATTGGGAAATAAACGAAGCTGAATGGCCCTTTCCTCAGTCCTTTCAAAAAGCTGAAGGATGGGTAAGTAAATTCAATTTCCTCATTGCACGCTTTAGTATGTTAATGAGCAGATTCAATAAAAATTGGGGCAACACCTTCATTTATTTAGGTCAAAAAAGTGCTCATGGGAGTTAAACTTAAACGGGAAAAGAGTCGAAATTTTTGGCTCAGTCTACTTTATCGCATCCACAATATACTTCCTTTATCATCAAAGAAAAAACTCAGTCTGTATCTAGACATGGAGTGGATTTTTGATAGATTGGCACATGAAACTTCTTTTAGAGTATTTAATGAAAAAGAACATCCTATACGAATTCATACCATCAATTATTTACGAACAAAAATCTCTTCTGAACATAAGGTATTGGATTTAGGGTGTAAATATGGTGAAATCACTTATGCAATATCTGAAATGGCTAAAGAGGTCATTGGAATAGATTACAGTGCCTCTTCCATAAAGATTGCAAAAGAAAAACACCAAAACAATAACCTCACCTTCATCGTTGCTGATGCCATTGAATATCTTAATTCCACAGAAAACAAATTTGATGTACTAATTCTCTCTCATATTTTAGAGCACATTGATGAACCAAAAAAGTTCCTCAGTGATTTTACTACCTTTTTCAACTACGTATACATTGAACTACCAGATTTTAATAAATCATATTTGAATGAATACAGAAGATTGACCGATCAAAAATTGATATACACTGATACCGATCATGTGTCTGAATTTGACAGGTATGAATTGAATGAAATCATAGAATTTGCAGGACTTCAAATTGTAGAAGCAGAATATGCCTTTGGCATTCAAAAGGTGTGGTGTAAAAATAAACTGCTGTCATGAAAATAGCATATCTGCATGGACGTTTCGGCCCACACATTATGCATGGTCGCCTAGCTAAGTCTATCGGTGGTGAATTTCAAATGATCGACCAGTATAAGAAATGGAATGATGGCCATCGGTCAAAACTTTACCTACTCTACGCTTGGTTTTACAATGCATTTGCCTTTGAAAAAATAAAATCTTTCAACTATTTTCTTGTATCTGGACCTCATTTTAGTCCAATTATCATGAAGTTCTTTCGCTTCAATAAAAAACAGAGGTTAATTGCTCATCTAGGCGATGAGACAATGTATTTTCTTTACATAAAATGGTATGGGAAATTTATGCAAAGGGCTTTAGTCTGGGCCTTGAACCACTACGACGCCCTGTTTTGTGAAGGTCAGATGGCAGCCGACCTAGCAAGAATGAACGGCATTAATTCACCAAAATTATATACGACCTATTTGGGCGTTCCTAAGGAACGAATGGTCACACTGCAGAAAATTCAACCCAATTTAAAGAGCAATCATTTGGTTTTTATTTCAGCTGGCCCTAAGGGATGGCGAACCTATTACAAAGGCCTTGACTTTATGATTAAAACATTTAGCAAGGCTTATGAAAGGGAAAGCAGTTTGAAATTTACCATTATCGGTGAGTGGGACCTAAAGGTTCAAGAGGATTTATTGCAAGATTGTTCAGATTCATGCAAAAATGCTATCCGTTTTGTTGGTCGAACCAATGACATTGGCAGCTACCTAAAAGATGGCAGTTTGTATTTTCATACCGCTAGAGGCGACGCTTTTCCTACGGTTGTTCTTGAGGCAATGTCAGCAGGTTTAATTCCAATGGTTTCAGAATGGACCGGAAGTAAAGAGGTCGTTGAGCGAGTTGACCCTTCGCTGATCGTTCCTTTAGATGAAGAGAAAGTTGTCAAACGTATAATCGAATTCCTTAAGATGGATGTGAAGAATAGAAGCATTCTTTCTAAAAAGATGAAAGAAGCAAGTATGAAATTTACTGAAGAGTTTGCACTTAATCATTATCAAGACACTTTTGAAAAAGCTAAAGTAGATCTTGTGTAGATATGAAAAAGAAAATCCTTTTTTACTATCCCTCAAATAAAAGATCTGTTCAAATTGAAACCACTCTTCGGGAGATTAAAAATTTAGGCTACGACATTCTACTATTTACTACTTGCCCAAAAGGGAAACTTCATGAAAATCTTAATGCAATTGGGATAAAGAGTTACACCAGTATCTCAAAAAGAACAACTTCTTTTTTTTATTATTTATTTCAAATCATTGCGCTCATAAGATTTTGTAATAAACAAAATATTGATTTGGTATTTTCAAATCTTCAGCATACGAATTTAATTGCTGTACTGGCTCAATATTTTATGAAGTCGAAGGTGATTGCTTTTCGGCATCATTTTAAATTTAGCAAAGGTAATTTTGGCGTTCCTTTAAAGGTCAATAAAAATGAGCAACGTTTCGATAACATCATAAATAAATTGGCCAGACATCAAGTTGTTCCTTCTAAAGGAGTTTATGATGGAATTTTAAAATATGAAAATGTGAATCCCAATAGGATTGAGATAATTCCATACATGTATGATTTTAAGTTGTACCCAAGCATAGACGTAGAGGAAGTAGATAATATTAAAGCAAAATATCCTGCAAAACTGAGGTTGATAATGGTTGCGCGATTAATCCCATTTAAACGACATATACTTGTTTTACCCATCATTCAAAAACTTATAAAAGAAGGGCTTGACATTCATTTGTTTATCTTAGACGAAGGGCCTGAAGAAGAACTTTTACGGTCATACTGCGTTCAAAACAACCTCAATGATCATGTCACTTTTGTAGGGTATACTGAAAATTTTCTTGAGTATATGAGCTCTGCAGATCTATTGCTCCACCCTTCTTTGACAGAAGCAAGTAACAATGTGGTGAAGGAAATAGGTCTATTGGAAAAAACGGTTGCAGTTTGCCGCGGTGTTGGAGATTTTGATGATTACATTATCGATGGCAAGAATGGTTATTTGATGGAATTGGAAGATCCAAGAATCGACATAGAAAAAATTATAAAAAAATTGTATCTAAACGATGACATAAATACTGGCATCAATTTAAGGAAGAGCATATTAGAAAATTTCAATGATAATGCAAAGGTGCTCAAGCAATACGAATCACTCATCCTAAAGCATTCACGATGAAAGATTTAATCAGTGTTGTTTTGCCTTGTTACAATGGGGAGAAGTTTTTAGAAACTGCTATTGCTTCCATTCAACATCAGAGTCATCAAAACCTAGAAATTATTGTGATTGATGATGGTTCAACTGACAGTTCTTCAATGATATGCAAGGAAATGGCTAAGGATGACCCACGCATTCATTGTTTAAAAAACGAAAACAATGAAGGATTAATTTTCACACTCAACAAAGGTATATCATTGGCAAAAGGAAACTACATTGCCAGAATGGATGCAGATGACTTAAGTCATCCGGAACGTATAGAAAGACAATTAAACTTTCTAATGGAACATCCAGAAATAGATGTCCTAGGTACTGATGCAGAAGTTATTGATCAAAATAACAATAGAATAAAAAGTGCCTCAAAAATTTATTATTCTTCAAACACATTGAACTTCAGCACTTACTTTGCGCAACCGCTGATTCATGGATCTATTTTGGCCAAAACTGAAGTTTTGAGAAAACATAAATATTCAACAGATTTTTTGCATTGTGAGGATTATGAACTATGGCTAAGATTATTGAGCAAAGGGCACAAAATTGCGAACCTCAATGCAGTGCTCTATCAATATCGAATAAATTCAGAAAGTGTTTCTAATAAAAATGTAGAAATTCAAAACAACTGCCATAATAGCGTATCCTACTGTTATTTGAAGGGGCAATTTGAACAAGATTTTACTAAGCCCGTCGTAGCAATACTGAACAATAGACCTCTGGCAAATTTTAAAAAAAGTGACTTACTTTTCGGTTTAAAGCAATTCAATAGCTTATATAGAAGGTTTCCAAAAAATAAAGAATTAAAAAGGTTCTATTACCAACACAGACTTGACATTTGTATCCAAGCGAATAAACAAAGTAAAAAGATTGGATTAAAACTTTATACTTTTTACCTAATGGCGCGAAGTTTATTCAATGTGCATGCGTGCAGATACTTTTTAGAAAAGTTAATTTAGACGCATATTGAATTAGCATAACTCAAGTATTCATTTACCAACACTGATAGATTGTTTATTTCTAGCATTACATTTTTAGACCTGATCTTAAGTTTGTTGTATGCATTTCTTATTTATTTCGGTGCTGGATTGTTAAAGCCAAAAGGGAACACAGTTTATGCACCTTATTTCAAACCTTTTATACTTTTCAAAATTATCTCCGCAATACTTTTTGTGCTCATTCATGTATATATCTATCGTGGAGGTGATACATTCTTATATTTTAGAGGGGGCGAATTTATTGGCAATCAATTATTAACCAATCCCAATTTTGCCTTATCATATTGGTTTTCATCGTATGAGGTCTATGAAGGTTTACCAATGTCAAATGAGTTTAATGTCAGATACATTCGAGCAAATGATGTGTTTTTTATGAGCAAGTTGGCAAGTGTTTTTACACTTTTAAGTTTTAATCAATTAATGGCAACTAATTTGATATTTTCCTTGTTTTCGGCCATTGGTATTTGGAAATTGTTCGAAACTCTATGTAATCTTTATCCAATGCTTTCTAGGTACTTTGCAGTTGGTATACTCTTTTATCCTACAATTGGTATATGGGGTTCAGGCATCCTCAAAGACCCAATTGCCTTATCTGCTACTGGCCTTATTTTTTACTCCATTTATCAGATTTATAAGAATCAAAAATTTGTATTGCCAACGATCATAATATTGATTTGCCTTAAAGTCTGTATTGAATTGAAACCATACATTTTGTACACCTTCGTACCTGTAATGCTTCTTTGGCTGCAAGGAAACTTAAGTAAAAAGGTGAAAAATAAATTTTTCAAATTCACTATAACCCCGATAATAATTGCTTTTAGTTTGGTAGCCGGATACTACTTCTTACAAACTGTTTCCGAAAGTGCAGGTAAGTATTCATTGGATAATGTGCAAAGTGTAGCAGAGGGATTTCACTCTTGGCATTCCTATTTAGCCGAAACGAGGGATCAATCTGGATATAATCTTGGTGAAGTTGAATTCACGATAGGTGGCATTATTCAAAAATCTCCAGCGGCCATATTCGTAACTTTTTATCGACCATTTCTTTTTACAGATGTGAGAAATGCAGCTACCGCATTCGAAGCCATACAGTCTTTTATCCTGCTGTTACTGACAATATATGTCATTTACAAGGTCAAGTTATTCAAGTTCTTTCGTATACTTTTTTCAAACAATGATGCGCGTTCCTTCATTCTGTTTGCACTCATATTTGGAATTTCTGTTGGTTTAACTTCCTATAATTTTGGTGCACTCTCAAGATATAAAATACCCTGCCTTCCCTTCTTTAATGCCGCATTGGCCATCGTTTTCTTTAAAGGTTATCTAAAAGACAAGATGAATTCAAGCAATCGGTCCATTGACAAAGAATTATTAAATCAAATCGCTACCAACCAATGAAAGAAAAAATCAAGACAATTCTTGGTTCATTATTCAAGCTGAGCGTAATGAAGTTGAGTTCAAAAGTGCTTTATAAAGAAGCATTTAGTGACTATAAAGAAATTGAATCCATCGATTTCAAAACGGTTGAGCGCCTTCATGAGGCAATGCCAAATTCAAAATCGCAAATCAAACAAGATTTATTTGTATTGTATGCGTTAAACTTTAAAAAGAATGGTTTCTTCGTAGAATTTGGGGCTACAAATGGCCTAAACCTCAGCAACACGCATTTATTGGAAACTCAATATGGTTGGAATGGAATCTTAGCAGAACCAGCAAAAACCTGGCACTCCGCATTGCAAAAAAATCGGGAATGCTTCATAGAGACAAATTGTGTATGGAAAAAAAGTGGGGAACAATTGGCTTTTAACGAAGTTGAGGATCCTGAATTATCAACTGTTGCAGCATTTAATGAATCTGACTTGCACAAACAGAGCCGAAAATCAGGAGAAAGCTATTTAGTAAATACTATCTCTTTATTGGATCTATTAAAAAAATACAATGCACCGAAAATCATCGATTATTTATCCATAGATACCGAAGGCAGCGAATTCGAAATATTGCAAAATTTCGATTTTAATAACTATGGTTTTAGGGTAATAACATGTGAACACAATAAAACTGCGAACAGAGAAAAGATTTATAATTTATTAACCTCCAAAGGCTATAAAAGGAAATTCGTTGGTTTTTCAAAGTTTGATGACTGGTATGTAAAAGAAGATTTATAAGCATTTACACCTTTGGCAGAAAAGACCTCTCCACTTCTTTCCATTATCGTCCCAAGTTATAACAATGCTGACTTGCTTGAGAATCTGTTGCTTTCTTTAAAAGCTCAAACCTTTCAAAACTTTGAGCTAATCATCATAGATGGTGAAAGCTCAGACAAGACATTAACGGTCATTGAAGAATATGGAGATATGATTCATTATTCAGTGTCTGAAAAGGATCGAGGGATTTTTGATGCAATGAACAAAGGCATCAATGTGGCCAATGGCGAATGGTTATACTTCATGGGTTGTGACGATAGTTTCTATACCAATGACACTCTAGAAACCATATTTAATCAAGAGATAAGCAGTTGCGACATAATCTATGGTAGAATTTTTAACGATAAGAAAGGTTGTATTGAGGGTACAGCAATTAGAAACAAAATCGACCTACTCAATAGTCAGTTCTGGCATCAATCAATGTTTTATAGAGCTACAGTCTTTAAGCAAGTAGGCAAGTATAATTTGCGTTACAAGATTGCTGCTGATACTGCATTTAACATTGAAACTTTTTGCATGTATAAATTCAGATGGCTTTATACTGAGACTGTCTCTTATACACATCTGACGCTGCCGACGACTCCTTACGTGTAGA
>OJGX01000557.1_pt1 | contig 17734 bp, 13 predicted proteins | sample 1594661 | NCBI WGS metagenome assembly OJGX01 (sample SAMN05416839, study PRJEB24817) | seawater metagenome | isolation source: Sea water | place: Canada:Atlantic | collected 2013-07 | reverse complement strand
CTACACGTAAGGAGTCGTCGGCAGCGTCAGATGTGTATAAGAGACAGCACTAAAAGTCATACGCTTTCACGGTTATGGGGAAAAAAGAGCCACAGCACAAATACGACGAGAGTAAGATTAAGACCCTTTCTTCTCTCGAGCATATCCGTCTTCGAACAGGGATGTACATCGGTCGTATTGGGGACGGAAACCACTACGACGACGGTTGCTATATCCTCTTGAAAGAGGTGATAGATAACGCCATCGATGAGTACATCATGGGCTTCGGGAAGGAGGTTCAGATTCAGATTGAAGATGGAACCGTCACAGTGCGGGATTTTGGTCGTGGGATTCCCTTGGGAAAGATTGTGGATTGCGTATCAACGATCAATACGGGGGCCAAGTACAACGACGATGTCTTTCAGTTTAGTGTTGGCTTGAATGGTGTTGGTACGAAGGCCGTGAACGCGCTCTCTCAGGTTTTTCATGTGAGGAGTGTTCGTGAAGGGAAATACTCGGAAGCGACCTTCGAGCGGGGAAGCTTACTGGATCAGAAGAAGGGATCTTGCAAGGGGGAGCCCGATGGAACCTTTGTTCGCTTTATTCCAGATGTTAAGATTTTTAAGAAGGCAGTTTTTCTTGAGGAGCTCATTGAAAAGCGCCTCAAACACTATGCCTATCTCAATTCTGGGCTGCGCCTCAGCTGCAATGGGAAGAAATACTACTCTCGAAAGGGATTGCTCGATCTGATTAATGATGAAATCGGGGATCAGGCTATTTATCCCCCGGTTTACTTTGCGACGAAGACCTTGGAGTTTAGTTTTACTCATAGTAACAGTCGAAGCGGCGAAACGTTCTTCTCGTTCGTTAACGGTCAATACACTTCCGATGGGGGGACACATTTAAGCGCTTATCGGGAGGGCTTGTTGAAGGCCGTCAACGAATACACAAAAGGCAAGTTTGAAGGGGACGATGTTCGAGAGGCGATGGTCGGAGCAATTTCAATTCGTCTCCAGGATCCGGTTTTTGAATCTCAGACCAAGAACAAGCTGGGGAACACAGAAATTCGCTCTGAGTTAGTGACGCAAGTTCGCGAGGAGGTGTTGCATTATCTCCATCGGAACAAAGAAGTGGCCTTGAAAGTGGTTGCCAAAGTCGAAGATACAAAGCTCCTGAGAAAGGAGCTTCAGGCCGTTAAAAAAATGGCCAGGGAGCGATCAAAGTCAGTGCGCCTTCGGGTTCCCCAATTGAAAGATTGCAAGATGCATCTCGACAAGAAGAAGGGCAAAGGAGAGGGAACAATGGTCTTCATTACGGAAGGGGTCTCTGCTGCTGGCTCCATCGTGAGTTGTCGAGATGTGGCGACTCAGGCGATTTTCACTTTGAAAGGAAAGCCGCTTAACGTGTGGGACCTAAAGCGCGATGTGATGTATAAGAACGATGAGATGTACAATCTCATGTGTGCTTTGGGGGTCGAGGATTCTGTTGAAAACTTGCGCTACGACAAAGTCGTCCTCGCTACGGATGCGGATGTTGATGGTCTTCATATTCGCAATCTCTTAATCACCTATTTCTTCAAGTTCTTTGATCAGTTGGTGTATGGGGGCCATGTTTATGTGCTGGAAACGCCCTTGTTTCGTGTTCGCAATAAGAAGAAGACTATCTACTGCTATTCTGAGGAGGAGCGTGAAAAGGCGATTAAAGAGATCGGCCGAGGGCTTGAAATCACTCGCTTTAAAGGTCTTGGGGAAATTTCGCCTAAAGAGTTCAAACATTTCATTGGCGAAGATATGCGTCTGAACCGAGTTGAGTATGCGGCTCAGCGTGATGCGATAGATATTTTTACCTTTTATATGGGGCGTAATACACCGGATCGCAAAGCCTACATCATGGAAAACTTGGTTGTGCCCACGGAGGACTAAAGAATGGGGGATCAATCAGAACAGGATCAGATCGGGCTCCCATTGAGTGAGGATGATTCCTTGCCCGCGGACGAAGCGGTGGATGATTCGAAGGGCTTGAAATCGCGGATGGACCGCAGCTTTCTTGAATACGCGTCCTATGTGATTCGAGATCGAGCCATTCCAAATCTCGCTGATGGCCTAAAACCGGTTCAGCGTCGTATCCTCTGGTCCCTTCAGGAGAAAGACGATGGGAAATTCATCAAAGTCGCCAACATCGTTGGGCATACGATGCAGTATCATCCTCATGGAGACGCTTCCATTGGAGATGCGCTGGTGGTGATTACCAACAAGCGTTATCTCATTGAGGGGCAAGGAAATTTTGGGAATGTCTACACCGGGGACCCAGCGGCTGCGTCTCGTTATATTGAGTGTCGATTGACGCCTTTGGCGCGGGAAGAGATTTTTAACAATGAACTGACGGAGTTTGTTCCCAGCTATGACGGTCGGAGCAAGGAGCCCGTTACATTGCCCTGCAAGTTGCCTCTACTATTGATGCTTGGTACGGAGGGAATTGCCGTTGGTTTGTCTTCCAAGATTCTTCCCCACAACTTCATCGAACTGTTAGAGGCTCAAATCGCCGTCTTAAGAAAGAAGCCGTTTAGTTTGTTGCCGGATTTTGTGACTGGAGGTTTGATGGATGCCTCTGATTACAAGGATGGTAAGGGAAGTATCCGAATTCGCTCCAAAATAAAGGTGAAGGACAATTCGACCTTGCTCATCACTGAAATTCCTCCAGCGACCACCACAGAATCATTGATCGGTTCAATCGAAGATGCGACGAAGAAGGGGAAGCTTAAGGTTAGAAGCATTAATGATTATACGGCTGAGAATATTGAAATAGAGATTAAATCGCCAGTGGGAATTGATGCCGAGAAATTGATTCCAGCCCTCTACGCCTTTACGGCCTGCGAGACCCCGATCTCAAGTAGAATCACGGTGATTCGTGATAGGCGTCCTGTTGAGATGACGGTAACGGAGGTCATCAAGGCGAATACCCAAGATCTCGTGGACTTGCTCCGACGTGAGCTCGAATTAAAAGAGCGGAAGCTACTTGAAGATCTCTTCTTCAAGACGCTCGTCCGAATTTTCGTTGAGAATCGTATCTACAAGAAGATCGAGAATTGCAAGTCCAACGAAGCAATTTACAAGGCAATCTATTCTGGATTTGAGCCCTTCCGCGATCAGTATTACCGCGACATCGTTGATGAGGATGTTGAAATGCTTCTCGGTGTACGAATTCGACGAATTTCTCTCTTCGATATCAACAAGCACAAGGATGAGATGGAGAAGGTCAAAGCGGAACTCGAGGAGACGCGACGGCATCTGAAGTCCTTGACGAAATATGCCATCGGTCGAATCAAGAGCCTGATAAAGAAGTATAAAGAGCAATACAAGCGTCTCACTGAAGTCGCCGAATTTGGAGCGGTAGCAGCTAAAGAAGTGGCCTTCAAATCATTCAAGGTGTCCTATGATCGAAAGAAGGGCTATGTTGGGCACAAGGTCAATGGGGATGAGTTTGAGGTGCCATGTTCAAAATTTGATCGGCTTCTTCTCGTGTTCAGTGATGGGCTTTACAAGGTGGTCGAATTAACGGATAAGCTTTTCGTGGGGCAGAATCTCCTCTACTGCGCGATCCCAGAAAGGGATCGCGTCTTCACCGTTGCCTACCAGACCAAGGGCACGACTTATTTAAAGCGATTCAAATTTGGGGGAACGATATTGAACAAGGACTATCATTGCGTGCCCCTTAAATCTAAGGTGTTATTCTTTGAAGCGGAAACGCCGGAGAAGATCTACATTAAGTACAAACCTGCCCCCTATCAAAAGATTGATCAACAAGTCGCCAATCCAAATGAGCTTTCCGTCAAGACTGCGAAAGCAAAAGGGAATCAGGTTTCCATTAAAGAAGTTGCGTCGATTCGGAGTAAACCACCTCGAAATTGGGATGCTGATGCGACGGTGACGAAGTTGAAGTTTGTCTAAGTTGCTTCGAACTTTGATTGCCTGGCTACGGATCGAATCGGGAACTGAATCATGGAGCGTTTGTTAAATACAGCGACCAATCTGTTTCCGGTTTGGACAGTGATTGGAGCGATTGCCGCCCTGTTTTGGCCTGAGCTCTTTACCTGGTTTAAGGGTGATCTCATCGTTTGGGGACTGGCCGTGATCATGCTTGGGATGGGGATTACGCTCAATTTTTCAGATTTTCGCTCAGTTGCGAAAACTCCTTTCCCGGTGATTCTTGGGGTGGGATCTCAATTCCTTATCATGCCCTTTCTCGGGTGGGGAATCGCCACCGTCTTGAAGTTGTCGCCCGATTTTGCGGTCGGCTTGATCTTAGTTTCGTGTTGCCCCGGTGGGACTGCCTCGAACGTTGTCACCTATCTGGCGAGGGCCCATCTCCCTTTGTCGGTCCTAATGACCATGGCCTCGACATTCGCTGCGGTCATGATGACGCCATTATTGACGAAGGCTCTTGCCGGGAAAATTGTGCCGGTTGATGCGTGGGGGCTTTTCCTTAGTACGGTTCAAGTAGTCTTGCTGCCGGTGGCTTTGGGGATTCTCTTAAACCAGTACGCCTCTAAGTTTGTCGGACGGGTGAGAACCGTTTCCCCCTTCGTTGCTGTCGTTGCAATCGTGCTAATTGTTGCAAGTATCATTGGGCAGCGAGCGGACGAGATTTTGAAGAGCGGAGGCATTCTTTTAGTGGCTGTGACATTAATGCATAGTTTCGCCTTCGCCCTGGGATACCTTGCTGCTCGGGTCTTTGGCTACGACGAGGCCATACGTCGGACCGTTGCCATTGAGGTAGGGATGCAGAATTCTGGATTGGGCTCAGCTTTGGCGACCCGGCATTTCAATCTCTCCGCCGCAACTCCGTGTGCGATTTCTGCCGTCATGCATTGCATCATCGGAAGTGCTCTAGCGGGATTTTGGCGCTGGCGTTCATCGCAATCGGAGAGCTCCGCTTCCGAGACTCGTCTCTCGCAATAGACTTCAGGGGCGAAGTTTGCCCATGGTGCCCATTCTATCGCTCTACAATTGGCGAAGCAATGTCTAGCGTCGATCGCGATCAGGTCCCCTTTTTAATGATTCTTCTCTTGTCGTGACGACAGCATGCTTGATTACGGATTGGGGCTAAGCGGAAGACCAGTGTTCTGAGGTGATGACAGAATGAGGCCGAAGGGGGGCGTGGCCCGGAGGGTAATAGTCCAGCTTTGGATGGCGGCCATTGCGGGTCATGGTCCCAATTTTGTCGTGTCAGAGTGGGATTGAAAAAATGTTTTCCTGGTTTGCCAAGCGGGTTTCGATTGGTTCATACTGCCGGTTTTCCCAGTCTCGTTGACTGATTCAGTTCTAAATATTGAAAAACAAGTAACAGATGCAGGCTGTAGGCGTCATTCCATCGAAGAAGGAAGTGGGGGTTTTGGAGCATTCCAATCCAGAGATCCGGCATGATGATGTCGTTCGTGTGCGGTGTCTGGAGGTGGGGATATGTGGGACGGATCGTGAGATTTGCACCTTCGTTTATGGACAACCTCCTGAGGGCTCTGAGTATTTGATTCTTGGCCATGAATCCTTGGGTGAAGTGATCGATGTTGGTTCCGCAGTGAAAAATATAAAAGTCGGTGACTTGGTGGTTCCCTCCGTGCGCCGGCCCTGCGAACATCAAGACTGCCAACCTTGTCGAGCCGGCCTTCAAGATTTTTGTGCCACGGGTGATTTTGTGGAGCGTGGAATCAAAGCGCGACATGGTTACATGACCGAAGAGTACTCTGAGCACGAGCAGTTTCTCTATGTAGCACCGAAGAACCTCCGAGATGTTGCGGTTTTGGTTGAGCCTTTGACAATTGCTGAGAAAGCGATGGCTCAAGTTTGGCTTGCTCAGCAACGTTTGCCATGGGTGAAGAACAATCCTCAAGGGACGCCGCGAGGAAAGGGGTTAAAAGCGGTCGTGCTAGGGGCTGGTCCCATTGGAATCTTGGGGGCGATGAAAATGGTCTCAGAGGGATTTGATACCTATGTGTATTCGCGATCACGAAAGCCGAACCCGAAAGCTGCCTTGGTGGAAGCGGTCGGAGCGAAATACATTTCGGCTTTGGATCATACGGTTGATGAGTTGGTTGAGATGGTTGGGAACATCGATTTAGTGTACGAGGCTATTGGTGTTTCGAGTGTCGCCTATGACGTACTCCGTGTGTTGGGGAATAACGGCGCCTTTGTTTTTACCGGAATTCCGGCCCCCAAACCTCCGATTGAAGTCGATGCTGATCTCATCATGAGAAACGTCGTTCTCAAGAATCAGGTCATCATCGGCTCCGTGAATGCGGACGCTGCTGCGTTTGAAGCTGCCTTGGCTGATTTGGATGTTTTTGTAAAACGTTGGCCGGAGACGATACGAGCGGTGATTACAGGGCGATTTTCCATTGATGATTGCCAGAGCTTGCTTCTCGACAAAGCCCAAGGAATCAAGAACGTCGTTTCCTTTACGTAAGGCGCTGAACATCAGTGTCAGCGCTCTTAGGAAGGAATACTGTAAACGTTGAACCTTGATCGAGTTGGCTCACGACGGCGATTCGTCCGCCGTGGGCATCCACAATGGCCTTCACCATGCTCAGCCCAAGGCCTAGCCCCTTCTGCGAACGACTCTTGTCAGAACGAAATAATCGATCCCATATTCTTGACTGATCCATCTCTGGGATTCCCATGCCATCGTCGGAGATGGCGATTTCAACCTCGTTCTTCGTGCTCGTTACTGAGAGCTGAATCCTACCTCCGTGGTCATTGTACTTGATGGCGTTGTCCAAGAGGTTAGCGATGACCTGGCGAATCCTCTGCGGATCCATGCGTGCGAAGACAGGCGGAGTGATCGCTGTATCGATCGAAATAGCCCTTTCTTCGGCGACATCACTGTAGAGATCAATCGAGTCTTCAATGACCTTGGCTACATCTTCATTCTTGAGATCGAGATGCATCATTCCAGCCTCAGCCTCAGCAAGCGACATCAAGGAATTAATCATCACGAGGAGCCGGTCTGACTCTTCAAGGCAATCCGCGAGGGCTTCGTCTTGAGCAGAGTTTTGCGGCTGATATTGAATGGCGGATTCGGCAGTGCTTCGGAGCCGGGTGAGAGGTGTTTTGAGATCATGCGCAACGTTGTCGAGTGATTCTCGCATGACACGAATTAAGGCTTGGTTTTGATCAAGCATCTCGTTGAAGAGGAGAGCTAACTTGTCGAGTTCATCGCCGGCGCGAGATCTGGGAACCCGGGTATCAAGCTTCCGAGTCTCAATAATTGATTCCACGGTTCCGATCATTTGGCGGATGGGTTTGAGCGTTCGATGGGTAAAGAACGATCCGCCGATGAATCCGAGCAGAATGATTGGAATGACCGAGCCAATGAAAACTTGGCGGAATGGTTGGAGGAGGCGGTTCTTGCTGTTCGTCACACGACCGGCAATGAGGATATTTCCGTCGGCGAGTTGACCGCGGGAAAAGATGAGATCGCGTTCATCATCATCAGGGATTCGTAAGTAACTGCGTCCTCTTAGAATCAAGGGGCCAAGTTGAACGGTATCGATTTGTATCCAGTTCTCCGACGCTTGCAAGAACACATCCGCGCCCCGTGGCGTGGTGATCTGAACAAAGAACGAACTCAGTTTACGAAGGCGCTTTTGTTGTTGGATCCAATTGTTGAGCTTTCGAGGGCCACCATCATGGTAAACTTGAGCGTAGTCTTGAAGCAGTGCATTTAGGGACTCCCTCTCTCGGCTGGTGATGAGATAGCTGAGAAGGAAGTAGAGAACGATGAAGAGGACAAATGCTGAGACAGAAAAAAGGCCCCCGTACCAAAGGTTTAGGCGGAAACTAGTCGTTCTGAAGAATCGAGTGGCCTCATTTAAGGACATAGCCGACTCCTCGAATGGTGTGAATGAGCGTTTTCTCTTTATCGATCTTCTGGCGCAGTCGCGAGACGAGGACATCGACGACGTTGGTCTGTGGGTCAAAGGCGTAGTCCCATACGTGTTCGAGGATCATTGTTTTCGTCACAACCCGGCCAGGGTTACGGGCCAAGAATTCGAGGAGTGAGAACTCTCGAGGCTGTAATTCGAAAACCTCCCCATTGAGAGAAACCTCCCGGGTCAAAAGATCGATACGAAGGTTTCCGACAGAAAGTTTGGTGGGTTCTTCTGCTTGGGTGCTGCGGCGAAGAAGTGCTTGAACCCTCGCCAAGAGCTCTGAGAAGGCGAAGGGTTTGGTGAGATAGTCGTCGGCGCCAAACTGGAGCCCTTTGACACGGTCAGCGACCGAGGATCGTGCGCTAAGGATGAGAATTGGAACGCTGGAATTGAAACTGCGGATTGCTTTCAGCACGGATATGCCGTCTAGCTTTGGAAGCATGAGGTCAAGAATGATTGCATCGTAGTCTACCGTTTTCGCGAGAATGAGGGCCGTCTCACCTTCGGGACAGTGATCTACGGCGAAACCATTCTCTTGTAAGCCCTTCTTCGTGAAGGAGGCTATTTTTTCATCATCTTCTACGACCAGGGCGCGCATCAGGTGGCAAAGTTTAGTGATTTCGTTCAAAGGTGACCACCTTTTGCTGAGGGAACGAGTTGTTCTGGGTATAGGGTTAGTAGTCGAAGAACCTTAAGCGCGCTCTCGTCACGAACGGACGAGAACGCGCTCAAGGGATACGATCAACCCGCGTTGCTTTCGTCGACGGCTAGGAAGATTGTTGCTCCGCTTCTCCAAATTCGGAGGAGAACCAGATCTGAATTGAGTGTTTCACTCAGCGCGATCGCTTCATCTGCAGACTCGACTGCCGAACGGTTGATCTCTCGGATTAGATCTCCTGGGCGGAGTCCTGATTTCCAGGAGGGGGAATTTGGATCAACGTCAACAACCAGTGCCCCTTTGATTCGTCTTGGTAGTTCGTACTGGGATCGATATCTGGAATCGATGTCGGAAACGATGACGCCATCCAGGCCGCCCTCGGATTTATCTGGATCCGAATGTCTGGCGAACTTCATTTTGCCGTCATTGAGCTCCTCGAGCTCGACTTCAATTGTTTGGATTGTTCCATCGCGAAGGATTGAAAAGTCATGCTCGGTGTTGGGATCGCTCGCGCCAATGAGAAGTTTGAGATGCCGGCTATCGTTGATCGCGGTGTCGTCATATTTCAGAATGACGTCTCCGGTTTCAATGCCAGCTTTTTCAGCGGGGCTTCGAGGCGTCACGTCTGCGATAAGGGCTCCTTTAGAGTCAGCGATCTCGAAGTAGTCCGCGATTTCAGGTGAGACGTCCTGGATCATGACACCGAGGAAGCCGCGACTGACGTGTCCCTTCTCGATGAGATCTTCCATCACGTTTCTAGCGAGATTGGTTGGGATGGCAAAACCGATTCCTTGATTGCTGCCGGTGCGCGAAAGAATGGCCGTGTTGATCCCGATGAGCCGGCCTTCGACGTCGACCAGCGCGCCTCCAGAGTTTCCGGGATTGATGGCGGCGTCTGTTTGAATAAAGTCCTCATAGTCCAATCCCATGCTGGCGCGCCCCGTGGCGCCGATGATTCCCATGGTGACGGTTTGGCCAACGCCGAATGGGTTTCCGACGGCCAGGACGACGTCCCCAATTTCGATTTGATCGCTATTGCCGATTCGAGTGTAAGGGAGGTCGTCCGCTTCAATTTTCAAGACTGCGAGATCGCTTTTCGGGTCGGTTCCGACGAGTTTGGCAGTGTACTTTCGATCGTTGTCGTTGAGAGAGACGTTGATCTCCTGTGCTCCATCGATGACGTGATTATTTGTAAGAATATAGCCATCTGAAGACACGATGACCCCGGATCCGAGGCCTCGTTTCATTGGCATTGCTTTGTTTTGCTCCCGTTGAGGTCGACTAAAGAAGCGATCGAGAAGTGGATTGGACTCGAAACCAGGCATCGTGTTTCGCTGTGCTGTGACCTGTGTCATTGTATCCACCCGCACGACGCTGGGAGCGACTGCCTTGACCACATCTGAGAAACTTCTGGGAATACTCCCATTACGTTCGATCGGAGTTTCGTCGATGACAAGATTGATTGATCGTAGATTGGAGTGTTCGCCAGCGTAAGTGAACCAACCGAAGCTTGCTCCGGTGCCGATGAGAATACCTACAATTGAAAGGATTGCGGCCTGTCTTGACCTTCTGAGAGTTAGTAAGATTCGTTTCATGATTCTCTAGATATACTTTGTGTGATTCGCTTTGTAAGCTCACAGAGAACATGGCAGGTGAGAGTGACTTGAACCTTTCCCGAACATTACAAATATGAAAGAAAAGAAAAGGACCGTTGGTAGGCCTTAGTCATGAAGGCTTGGCAATTTAGTTTCGCCTTACTGATTGGCTACCTTGGGGTATTCCATCTCTGGATGGGGGCGGATCGTTCATTTGTCGTCGCGAGCGGACTATTGTGGTGTCTGGCCTATGGTGTTTGGATGTTGCTAGCTCAGAAGGAAGGATATTTTGTAGATCGACTGGACAATTTTTCCCATTGGGTCGTTATTCTTGACGTGGCGTTGGAGGCTCTTTTGCTGCGAGAACATAATCACTTGGGGTTTTGGTTATGTGCTTTGGCCTTTGCTGCAGTGATAGGAGGATATCGCTGGAATGGGCTGAAAAGACCTTGATGGCGTTCAAGGATTCTTTGAAATAAGAAAGGCTCACCTCAGTGAGGTGAGCCTTTCGAATGTTTAAAAATAGAGGGCGCTCGTTCTACTCTGCGGCAGGAGGGACAGGCGGAGGAGGGAGCACGCGAACGAAGAGTGTGCGTCCGGGAGCAATGCGCTCAGCATGGATCACTTGACCGTCTTCACCGATCGCGAGACCGGATGCTCGTCGACGCCATCGTGGATCTGGTCCAAGGGCCGTGGCCGATTCGACATTCACGAGTTGCCCCGCTTCGCCGCTGATGACTACCTCTAAGCGGGAGCCATCCTCCGAGAGACGGCTTACGACGCTCAGCCCAGATGGGGGAGGCGTGACAACCGGGGGTTCTGGCTCTGGTTCGGGTTCGGGCTCTGGCTCCGGTTCGGGCAAGACGACATCGACCGAGGCCTGTTGACTCCGAATAGAATGCGTCGACGTGAAGACAACGACGGAATAACTTCCGGCGTCAATGGCACCGGCTGTTGCGATGGTGTAGACAGCGTCTGTTGCGCCCGTGATATCGTTCCCGTTTCTTTGCCATTGATAGCTCAGACCGGTTGCTCCGCCAGCGGCGACGGATAGTGAAAACCCTTCGCTCTCATTGACGGTTGTCCCCTGGGGTTGTTCCGAGATGGAGAGTGGATTGTCATCGTCTTCGAGTACGAAATCCTTGTTCCAGGTGCCTGCTGTAGGAGCTGTGACAAGAACGGATGTCCCGATGGAAAGCACGGGCTCTTCGGGTTGCCATGCGCCTTCGGTGTAGGTTGCCGCGACGGTGAATTCACCCTGGCTGTCTACAGTTGAGATTGTGAGGCCATCGATTGTTGGGAATCCTAGGTCTGTAGAAATGAGGCCGGTAAGAGGGAGAACACTCGAACGGAGGGATTCACCTGCTGGGATGAAGTTTTCGAGCATGCCCGTAACTGGCTTGCCGACGCTGTTCCAGGTGAACGCTTCAGGACTTGAGGCTAAAGCCCCTTCACCTGGCGTGAGTGTCATTTCGGGAAGAGACCAAGAGCCGGGATCGGCGCTATATCGATTGGTTTCCCAGTTGCCCCCAGTGAGCTTGATGAGTTCGAACCCATCAGGAGCATTTCCGATAAGATCTTGGATGCGATTGGCTCCGGTTGCTAGTGGATTCGAGACCAATGAAAATCCCTGAGGAATGCCGATGGGGGCGAAACCTACCCCAACGCTTTGGCCCAATGCCGTACTTCCGGCACTGAGGCCGAGAACGCTGGCGACGACGACTAAATTCTTAATTAACTGGTTGCTGTGTTGCTCCATGCCTTTGGATCTTTCTGAGACAGAATTGACTTGAAGTGTCTTATCAGGATGCCTGTGCTTGTCAAAGCTATTCACGGTCTGGTGGAGGCGGCGAGAAAGGGATTTCATTGATCGAGTATAAGCGTTATTAACTTTGGAATCATGGTTTCACGAGTACGTCTGACGATCGCTTTGGTTTGCTTCGGAATAGCCAGTTTTTCGCATATTATCTTCGCTCAAGCGAGCTGGCCTCAGTTTCGTGGGCCAAGCGGGCAGGGCTATTCTGCAGCAGATAAGTTGCCAGATTCATGGAGCGAGACAGAGAATGTGCAGTGGAAAGTTCCTATTCACGGGCGTGGTTGGTCGTCGCCCGTCGTCGCTGATCAGCGCGTTTGGTTAACAACGGCTACGGAGGATGGTCGTCAGCTTTCGGCGATCTGTTTGGATGTCGTGACAGGGGAGATGCTCTTCGATAGTATTCTTTTCACTGTTGAAGAACCTCAGTTTGCGCACAAGTTCAATAGTTACGCTTCACCAACTCCAGTCTTAGATGGCGGGAAGGCTTATATTACCTTTGGTTCTGAAGGGACGGCCTGCCTGGACGCGAATACCTTTGAGGTGCTATGGCGTCGAACGGATATCGAGTGCAACCATTTTCGGGGAGCTGGATCTTCGCCTATCGTCTTTGGAGGCCTCTTGATCATGAATTTTGACGGAAGTGATCATCAGTTTGTGACCGCCTTGGACAAATTGACCGGCCGTACGGTCTGGCACACTAAGAGGTCGATCGACTTTCAAGACCTCAACGAGAAGGGCTTGCCGGATCGAGATGGGGATTGGAGAAAGGGGTTCTCGACCCCTCATATTACCAATACAGGGGGGCGACCTGCTTTATTAAGCATTGGATCGATGGGGCTATATGCCTACGAACCTCTGACCGGCCGAGAACTCTGGCGGGTAGAATCAAGGGTAGGGCATTCAGCGAGCACAAGACCCACTATCGCCGGTGATCGAATTGTCTACTGCACCGGCTTTTCGAAAGGGGAGCTCTGGTGTGTGAACCCTGGGGGTGTTGGAAACGTTTCGGATTCGCATGTGCTCTGGAAGTTGAAACGGAGCGTCCCTAACAAGCCATCACTAATCTATGACTCGAATTCGATATTTATGATTCACGACGGCGGGGTTGCATCGTGTGTTGATATTGAATCAGGAAAGCCCGTTTGGCAGGAACGAATCGGGGGGAACTATTCGGCCTCTCCCCTCTTACATCGGGGAACAATCTATTTCTTTAGTGAGGAGGGGAAAACGACGCTCATTGATGCTTCTCGTGAGTTTGCGATCAAGTCGGTGAGTCATCTTGATGATGGTTTCATGGCGTCACCTGCGGTAGTTGACTCGTCGCTAATCCTACGGTCTAAAACAAGCGTTTACCGAATTGGCAAGGACTGAGGCGTTGACGCTCGTCGTCCCAAGTGAAGCCTGATCGGCTCAACGCAGCAAAAAGCCAAGGTTAAATACCTTGGCTTTTTGTTTTGAATTTCAGAGTTTGGGGGAACTTGCTGTTGCGACGTTACTCCCTTGGCTGACAAGAAGGAGAGCCTACGCTTCGTTCTCCTGTGGTTTTGGCTCTGGGCGTTTTTGATTCTTATCGTTCTTCCCGCCTTCCTTCTGATAATAGGAGGCGTAGTAACGATTCTGGTAGTAGTAGTAGGAATAGTAGTAAGAATCCTTACCTTCGAAGTCGATATCGTTGACGACGGCTCCGATAATCTTGACCCCGGCGTCCTGGATTCGTTGAACCGACCGTCGGGCATGATCTCGCCTGATCTTGTTAAACTTCGTTACAAACACGGTGCCGTCACAAATGGAAGCGATCACGAGTGGATCACTCACAGCTGAGACTGGAGGGCAATCAATGATGACGCGATCGTATTTCTTTTTCACTTCCTCAACAAATTCCTTCATCTTATCAGAGCCGATGAGCTCAGAGGGACTTGAGGGAACCGTTCCGCTGCACATTAGGTCCAAGTTTGGAACTTCTGTGGTATGAGTGACCTCATCAATCGAATTTACTTTTCCAAGGAGATACTGAGTAAGTCCTACCGGGCTTTGCAGCTGGAAGGCCTTGTGAATCGAGGGACGTCTAAGATCGGCATCAATGAGCAATGTTTTGAGACCTGTCTGAGCGGTGACAATCGATAGATTACAAGAAACAAGTGATTTCCCTTCTGAAGGAATGGTGCTTGTTAGCGCTATGCAGCGAAGGTTTTCTTCGGGGTGAGCGAGGGAGATAGCTGCGCGAATCGTTCTGAACCCTTCCGAGCTATTTGATTGGGGATGCAGGTGTGCCTGGAGGTCACGTTCAACGATACTATTTGTCCGAATGTTTGGAACGTAGCCAAGGAAGTCCAGCCGAAGGTAAGTCTCGATATCATCTTGTGATTTGATTGAGTCGTCCAAGAAATTAACGAAGAATGCGAGGCCAAATCCGACACCCAAACCGCCCATTACTCCGAGTAGCAGCGTTAAGACCGTATTCGGCTTGAATGGTTTGAAAGGAGCCGTCGCCCGATCCACCACGCGCATGTTTTGCATGGATTCTTTAGAGCTAAGATCCATTTCTTTTGCCTTACCGAGAACCAGTTCGTAGAGAAACTTGGCCCGATCAGACTTTCTCACCAGCACATCATACTCGACCTTCTTTTCAGAAAGCCCGTGCTGATCCAGCTCGACTTCTCTGAGATGGTCTTTCGCAGCTTCTTCTTGGTCTTTCGCGATAGCGACCCGTTGATTTAGGGTTTCGATGACCTTTTCGGCCTCTTCCTTGATCTTTTGTTTTTCATCCGCGATCTGTTTTCTGGCTTCAATGACCAATGGATACTTGTCCTTGTAACGTTCTAGGAGCCGAACAAGCTCCGACTCGTCTGCCAGGAGCTTGACTTTTAGCCCGGCGATTAAAGGATTGTCTGCGACGTATGGAACTGTCTCGATATCGACCCCTTGCGCTAGGCTCTGTTGCACCTGGAGGGCAACTCGAGATAGGTCAGTCGCAGCTTTTTTTGCGGCGTCGTAATCAAGTTGGGCTTGACGAAGCGCTTGGGAGATAATGTTCTGATTTTCTTCCAGAGAAACCAGATCGTGGACCAATCGAAACTTATGAACAGCCAAAGCCTTATTCTGGACCTCTCGTTCTAGCGTTTCTACTTCGTTTTGTAACCACAAAAAAGAATCCCATGACTTTGCCTTCTTCTGATCTAAGTTGTCAGCGAGAAAAAGTTCAACGAGCGTGTTGGCGATCTCGGCAGCCCGTTTGGGATCTGGGTGCTGCACCTTGATATCAACCAATCGGCTGAGTCGGATTGGGGCAATTTGAATATCATTGATAACTGCCCTTAGCGGATCGACTGATCTCGCGTATCTCTCGTCTTCATCAAGATCTAGTTTGTTCACGACTTTCTGTATGAGGGTTCGGCTCAACAGGTTCTTGTATTGGGTCTGTAAGTAGTCTTGGTCTCTAGAATCTAGGGACACTGTTTGTCCTCCTAGATCTAGCAAGCCACCTGAAAGTCTTTCGATTTCCAATCTTGTCTCAGCAAGGTAGATGGGCGTGGCCTTGAAGAGATAGATGAGTGTGAGAGCGAAAACCGAGACAAATGCGGTGATCACTAGCCAGCGACGTTCAAGAATAACGTGCCAGTAGTGTCTGAAATTTAGTCCCTCTGAGTGGTCCGTGAATGATTCGTTTGTGCCAGGTTCTTTATCCATCACGTTTTCTAGAAGAAGCGCTCGGGGATTTTGATAACGTCGCCAGGTTTGACTACAATTCGCTGTTTAGGGTCCTTATTCTTTTGAAGAAGAAGATCGTCATAGCTGTAGCGGGTTTTCTTACCGTCGCGGAATAATTCGATGGAGTTTTTTTTCGCATTGGGTGTCAAGCCTCCTGCAAGAGAAATTGCCTGAACAAGGTCAATGTCCTTTTCTGGAGGCAAGGGGTACTGGTTTGGGACTCGGACTTGTCCCATCACGGAAAACGTTTGCTCGCTATATTCGAGGATATTGATATTGACTTGAGGATCAACCAGGTAGTCCTTTGCAAGAAGGGCTTTGATATTATCTTGAACCTCTCTCGCCGTTTTTCCTGCTACGCTAATGTCCTTCAGCAGGGGGTATGTGATTGTGCCACTTCCATGAACCCTTGTTTCTAGGGTCAGCATTGGCTCATCGAACACTGTGATTCTAAGAACGTCCTCCGCTTGGATCTTGTAGTCAGAGGCTGCGGCGTGGCTGGTTTCCGTCCTGATGAAAGAAAGACAGATAAGAAGAATGAGAAATCTTAGTTTGTGCATATTTCTAAGGTAGTGATTTTTACATTAATTCATTAGTAACCAACCCTCATTGAAATACTAACTGTGTTTACGTCGTAGTCAACGATTCCAAACGTTCCCGCTCGCGACAAACTGGATGAGAAGGACTGGATAGAGTAGGAGAAGCTAGAAGTGAGCCATTCTTGAATTCTATATTGAACCGCGAGCGTCCCACTGAGCCAGTCATTTGATCGGTCTGCTGAGAGCCCCGTTTTATTCTCCCAATTCTGGAAATTCATGCTGCCACGGGCGCTAATGATCCAGTTTTTTCGAATTCCGAGTGGCTTGCTCAGGGATAGGCCAACGACATCTGAAACTCCAACTTCGTTCGCGCTCTGGATGCCGACGAACGTATTTCTTGTGTATGAGATTTCTGATGTAATATCCCTCCCCATCAAATACTCAAGTGAAACACTCGCAACTGGGGCAACAAAGGAATCTGAGTCGCGACTGAATGAGGATCTTTGAATACCGAAACTAATCTCGCCGGTAAGGCGGTCGGAAAATTCTCCTTCTGCAGAGAAACCGCCGCCAAAATACTTTTGAGCAGCGCCGCGTGCCAGGAGGACACTATTGGGATCGACGCTTCTTCTACCAAGCGTACCATTAAGGCTCAGTGAGACTTTCGGCCTTAATTGGAATCCGAAGCCCTGCAGAAATGACGTGGATTCTGTATCGAAGAAAGGCAGATCATTTTGGAGATCGCTAAGAGAATAAGCAATTGTACTGGTTGTGAAAGTCTTTGGGGTCAACACAATACGAGTTGATAGCCGTGCGGTTGCATTGTTGCGCTCGACGAGTTGGTCTGCAATGCCGGCTGAACGGTTGGCTCCGTTGAGGAGGGATTTCGTATTACTTGCTTGTATCGATGGTGTTACCTGGATTCGGGCTCCGGCTAACTTTCCTTGGAGTTGAAGACTGTGATTTCCTGCATTTTGGACAGTATGCTCGTTGAATAGGCGATGTGAATAGTTGTAATTGGCGTTGATAAAATTGCCGGTCGGTCTTCCTAATAGGATCGATGCGCCGCCTGACAGCGAAGTGATAAGGTCGCCTTCGCGCTCAATTTCAGTGGTTGAGCCGTCCGGATTGATGACAAAAAAGCTGTCATCCCCTCGAAAAAAGACGTTGTCGTTGTATGTTTCGCTGATGCCGAAGGAAGGGCGAATGCTTACATTGCCTACTCGATAGTAGAGTAGTTCTTCGGGCTCGATCGCGTTCAGCTGATTTGGAACTGAAAGGGCACATGCCAATGATGCCGCTTGAAAGAACCTGGTTCTTCGAGTTTTGGCTTTTCGAGTCGATCTGATTGTCATTGGTTCTTGGAGCGATGGTTGCGCGTCTCTCCTTATTGAGCAATTGGGGCAATGAATCCTTCCAGAGACTCAAGGCGGTCAGGGAACGGCCCTGAAACAGAGGAACTTACACTGTCTCTTATACACATCTCCGAGCCCACGAGACTAGGCATGATCTCGT
>OJGX01000553.1_pt1 | contig 17834 bp, 20 predicted proteins | sample 1594661 | NCBI WGS metagenome assembly OJGX01 (sample SAMN05416839, study PRJEB24817) | seawater metagenome | isolation source: Sea water | place: Canada:Atlantic | collected 2013-07 | reverse complement strand
CGAGATCATGCCTAGTCTCGTGGGCTCGGAGATGTGTATAAGAGACAGGGGGGGAATCGATCAAGACGCTGGCAAAGAAACTGTCTTTCAAATACCTCGATCTCCATGGACCGATGGAGAGTTGGTTCGAGTCGAATGGCAGAACCTTTAATTCGATGCATGACTATCACTGGAACGAAACGGGCCACGCTTTTGTTGCTGAACAACTCGTAAATCAATTGCTTCACTCGGAGGCACCCTCCGTAATTCCCTAGACGGCGAATATCGCCTAAACGTGCAAGGTGGATGCCCATCAGATTCGTTTCGATTATTTTTCTGCGGATTGAATATGAATTGAAACTCCAAACACTTCTTGGATGTTTCTGCCGGTTGCTTGAATTATCAGCTTGCCATTTTTCGAAATCATCGGCTGAATACCCTTATTCAGACCACAATGTAACAATGTCGAGAATTGAGGAATCGTGTGATTTCCTAAATAGCGACGAATCTGATTAAGAATACAAGGAACATTAAGCACTATGTCAGAACCCTATATTGGACAGGTTTATCTCGTTGGCTACAATTTTGCACAGCGGGCGTTTGCGTTGTGTCAAGGTCAGCTTCTCCCGATTGCGCAGAACACTGCTATGTTTTCTCTCCTTGGCACAACTTTCGGCGGTGACGGGCGGACGACGTTTGGGCTTCCTGACCTTCAAGGACGGACTCCTATTGGTCAGGGATCGGGTGCAGGGCTGACACCACGACAAATGGGACAAAAAGGTGGATCTGAAGTTCATGTATTGAATACTCTGGAAATGCCGAGTCACACCCATCCTGCGGTGTTCACGTCGAAGAATCTGGTTGCACAGGGTAACTTGGGTGATCAGAGAAGTCCAGATGGCAATTTTATCGCCGGTGATTCTGGTGGCAACTTGAATTACACGGCCACTAACGCTTCGAGCGTGAACATGAATGCTGAGTCGCTCAATCTTGCCGTGACGAATGGTAACGTGGGTGGCAGTCAGGCGCACAACATCATGCAGCCATGGCTGGTCATGAATTACGAGATTGCGTTGCAAGGATTGTTCCCGTCACGTAGTTAGCGAGTAGGAAGGCAATTTGGGTCGCAAAGAAATCACCCAGGAAGCCTGCTAAAGGCTTCCTGGGTATTCAGTAACTGTAGAACGAAAGGTTTTTTTTGAATAGTGATACATTTAAGGCGTTGGTTGGAAAAGAGGTTGAGATAAAGCTGGATGACGATGTGTCCATCCCGTTGGTTGTGACGGGGGTCGTAGATGGGAATACCCTCGAATGTGACGACCCCAATGTTTGTAAGAATCCATTCACGGTCTCGCTTACCGGAAGCTTGGAACAACGTGTTCCAGAATCTTCCTTTGAGGTGGCTGGCGAGGGAATTGACGAGGGTGCGTTATTTTTTGTCCAGCCGATGGTGGACCTGAATCCGGAAGACGACAAGATTCCTTACACGATTCTGGTCAACTAGAAGCAATCGCATTCCTGCCTGAGCGGAAGTGTATTCGAGATGGCTTCTAGCGATTCTTAGACTAGACTTCTCATTGTGATGGATTACGACAACGAGGCTCACGTGAACGGCCCGGAAGATTCGACCTTGGAAAAGCAGCGGCGAGCACAGGATTTTTACGATGTCTGTGGGCCTGTCCCTTCTTATGAAATGGCTGACTTTGTGCCTTGGCTGGGGCAGCCGTTTCGTTTGGTCGGACCGGACGGGCCTCTCTCTGATCTGATCACTCTAGATGAGATTGAGAAGAAGTCGCCGGTTGAATTGAAGCGGAGAAAAACGGTTCGGAAAGATCCCTTCATTATTGATTTTGTGGGGCCTGACAAGTTGGGGCTTGCCGACTCGCTGTACAAGCTTCATCCGGTCTCAGAGCCAGAAGAAACTTTTTTCCTTTTCTTGAACACGATAGATCATATCCGGGAGGATGAGATTTATGTGTATCAGGCGATCGTAAACTAACGACTATCATGAGTGATGCCTCGCGCCCAATTGCGGACAGTTCCACGAACGTGAAGCTCACGTCCCGCCCGCGGCGGGACGACGATCTGCCTTTCATTGAGGCGCTTCACGCGGAATTCGATGCCGAACGTTTGTTGCTTGACGATGCGGACGTGGATGAGTCGATGAAACAGGGTCTTTTGCACATCCAGAGTAAAGGACGCGATGCTGGGCATCAGAATGCAGAGTGGGACAAGAAGGAATGTGTTATCGAATTCAATGGTGACTTGGTGGGGTCCATGGTGCTCTATCAAGACACGGAGGAGATCCGGTTGGCGGATCTGATTATTAGCCAAACACACCGGGGCCTTGGTGTTGGAATCGCGATGATGACTTCCATTCAACAGGAAGCCGCGGCCTCGAATCGCGTCCTTCGGCTCCATGTTGATAAGACGAACACGGATGCAATCCGTTTCTACGAACAAAGAGGTTTTAGACTTTTAGAGGATCGTGGGCGGCATTTGTTTGTAGAGTGGACGCCACCTGATATGACGGGGAAACGCCTGTATTTCCCCGGCCAGTAGCGATTTCTCTCTTGATCCGGATGGGGGAGGATCTCCTCTTTGAAGGAGCAATGGTTGTTTTCTAAATGCATCCACCTTTGCTGAGTGAATTCTTAGAGCCGAACTTGCTGGCTCCAATTCTCCAGGATTTCGTTTACAGTTCCTGGAAAATATTTCTCGAGTGTCTGATGTACTGATGAAGTTGGGGGGAGCAATTCGTTAACCGCAATTGCCAATTGGTGGTTTGGAGGGAAGTCCTTGATGGCGCGCCAGATTTTTCGACCTTTCTTTAGTTCTTGCACTGCATTTAGGAGGTGGTCGCGGTGTTCTGCCTTGGGACAGCCAGCCAATGCCACCCTTTGTAGCATCTCGTCGTCTACACGAGAGCGATCTAGATCAAACAAGGTCATTAGACACCGATAAGGATCTCCAGAGCGCACCATGGCTTGAAGATCGTCAACACAGTTGTCATCTCGCTCCCTTTGACGGGCCCGAATCAAGGCCATTCGGCGGGAATGCTCTTGCTTTCTCAAATTGGATCGCCACGCCAAGCCGCTACGAGAATAGGAGTATTGCCTCACATTCGCATCGGTTTCCGTGCGGATGACTAGAGTGATTGATGGACGACCCAAGTGCGCGACGCAATGGATGAAGCGATCGGCGGCATTGATGGGGGCGACGTCTCCAGGGCCAAGCCATTGGGCGTTCTTGAGCTCAAGTGAGCCTTGCTGCAGTCCTTCACAGATTCGCTCATTGGGAGCGAACGAATAGACAGTTTGCAACGAATGCCCCGCAAGGACGCGAAACGCTCCAGCAAACGCATGGCCGTGAATACCGGTTCTACTGGTGAACCAATAAAGCACCTCGATGTAAAAACCATCACCGAGGAATACTACTAGGGGAGGTTCGCCAAAACCTGTTTGAAAATTGACTTGCTTAGGGAGTTTCCGCTGCTCGTTAGCCCAATCAAGCATGAATTGAGTATCAATCACCCGGTCCGGTGGCACCTCGTTCAATGCCAAGGTTGCCGCTTCAGTGAATTCATCCAATGAATCGCCTAGCTTCCACGAAGTCCCAACAGATTCGCCTAGTTTCTGGAAGTAATCCATACCGGAATTCTAATTCTAATTCTACTCGTACTCGGCGATCTGGACGGCCCCCTCCGTGACCAATTGGGTCAATACATCGACAAGCTCTTTGAAACATTGGTCTGGAGGGACATTGTAGCGTTCCACCAAGCGAGCACATAGATCGGATACGCTCTGCTTTTTCTGGATCAAGTACCAAATCTCCGCTCCAGATTCATTCAACCCAACATAATGCCCGGTATCCAGGTTGAGTAAAGCGATCCCGTCGCCTCGTGAAGTACTCGCTTGATTTTTGGCCTGGCGAACAATGGTGTTCAGGGCGATTGATGATCTAAGTTGAGCCATGCCTTGCGCTTATCTACAATTCATAAAGACGATTCACAGCGAGGCAATTGGTGCCATCCCGGAATGTCGGTGTCAATCAAGGTCTGGAGCGTAGAGTCTCGCATTGAAGGCCAAGCTGATTCGTTGGGTATCACTTTGATTCTCGACCACTTCGTGAGGGAGCCATGAGGGAAAGAGTAATAGCATACCAGGCTTGGGCTTCAGGGGCACTGGGCGGGAGACAAAGTTTGGTAGTCCGCCAACGGCGATGGCCACGTCGCGTGGGTCGTTGAAGACGATATCTCCGGATTTCTCGTTGGCTGCGATGTAAAAAACTCCCGAAAGAGCGCAAGCGGGGTGAATGTGGACGATATTCCTTGTGCCTGGAGGGTTCACATTAGCCCAGCCCCGAGTCATCTTGAGGCGAGGGTTGATCCGAGTAACTTCCTTTTGGATCCGGGCGTGGAGTGCTTTGAACTCAGGTTGGTCAAACACTCCAGGAGGGCTTTGCCAGCCGCCGCAATTCGATACAACTACGCCATTGGGCGCATCCTTCATCATGCGAAGGACAGTCGACTCTAAATCCGGTAGCTGCAAATTATCGGACCATTCTACCCTCCAAATTGGAGTCGAGAAGAAGCCCATCGTTCGTCGCTTGACGCCCGGGTTTGGTTTTTTCATTGTGGAATCGGGAAGGAAGTGTCCTCTTGAAATGCTCCTGAGTAACGGCTCATGAAGCGTCATCCTCCATAATAACGAGCTTGTCGGCTGTCAGCGATTTTATGAACTTGATGACCTCTTCTTGGCATTTATCGACTGAAACGTTGAATTCGTCATCTAGCCGTTCGCAAAGTGCGGAGACGGATTGTGGGGACTCCAAGAGATCCCAAATGCGAGTGCCCACTTCGTTCATTCCGTAGAAATTGTTTTGCTCAAGGCTCAACAGTATGGTTTCACTGTCTACATTGCTGACCAAAAGGTCGTCGCTGCGGCGCACAATCGTGTCCTTGGTAATGGGTTTATCCGGCATGCGCGCGAATTATCGTTTGCGAACTGAAAATGTCAACTCGCTCGCTCGGCATCGATCGACTCAAAGGACGCCGTTCGAGGGCGAGGTTCTGTCACCGAGAACGATCGCGCTTCGTGTTGTGACACGATAGGAATCAGCGCCTTCCTCGACTTCGATAAACTGTTTCGTGGCAACATTCTCAAACCGCTGAGTGGTCTTGGATGTTGGCCAATAGATTGCCAAGGATTTGATTTGCTCGTAGGCGCCCAGTCCTATTTCCTGCTGAAGGCTGCACGCCCCGAAACTGCCACCGTTTCCCACGCTTCGATGGATCTCCCTCCGACCCAGATGCTCGTTCTCCAACTCGATCTTAATCCGCGCGCGGATAGCGGAACGATTTGACCGGCGTCCGATGAGTCTGACGGTTGTCCAGTGGTTGTTGTTACCAGGGTTTTCAAAAACTGCGTTGTGAAACCAAACATCTGGTGATGCGCCACCCAAGTGAGCGTAAATATCCTGGTCCCCATCATTTTCGTCGTCTGCCCAGGCGGCTGAGAGGCAAGGATAGGCAGTCTTGGCCAGTCCGCTTCGGTGCGTGACATCGGTAAAGGTCACGGCCGGATTCTGTCGCAGGAATGAATTGCGTTGCCGGCTCAAGTCCTTGGCACTCCAAAAAGCACCGCGCATCAAGAACAGATCCAGCCGTCCATCGTCTGAAGACAATCATCAATCCGGCTAGAATGACGAAACCTTGTCCGACAAGAATACACAGAATTACGAGTCGATTGGGAATGACCTGATCCTTTGCGAGCACGAGTCCCAGCGAATTCGCGTTCCAAAGCAGCGCGGCAAGGACAATCTTCAATCCCTGCTCAATCCCTGCTCAATCACCTATCTAGTGCCGGATGGCGATCTGGGGCGTGGGGTTTTTTGGGGGCCTTGCTCCATTGGGAAAGTCATATCGTAGCCTCGGTATCAGCTTGTAAACAAGAGAATTGCACAACGATGTCGATCCCGACTAGGGTCCCCTTGGGCAGTGCCAATATATGAGAATTCTGGCTGATAAACGCTTTTTAATTCTGGTGAGTCTACTGGCGCTGGTTACCATCAGCTTTTGGAGCGTTTCTCGCTATCCTGCCTTGGATGAAAAGGCAGCTATGGGAGGCGATAGTCCGATTCAAGGGATTGCCTTCGATCAAGTCCTTCAGGTCACGAGCGAACAGTCTTGGATTCAGCAATCGCTCTATTCGTTTGTCAATTGGCTGGAAACGAATCGAAAGGGCATGATTTTTGGGCTGCTCTTTGCGGTTATCATGATGACCGGTATGCCTTTATTTTCTTCGTGTATGCCTACGACAGGCTTTGGTGCGAGTCTCCTGGGAGCCGCTGTCGGGGCTCCCTTGGGCATTTGCGTCAATTGCGCGGCTCCGGTAGCCGCCGGCATGAGATCAGCGGGCGCCCGATTGGAGATGGCGTTGGCGACCATGTTCTCCTCGCCGTCTCTGAATTTTGTGGTGCTGACGATGATGTTTACCATGCTGCCTTGGTACCTTGGAATCATCAAATTAGCCGCCACCGCTGTCTTCGTTTTCGTTTGTCTCCCTTTGTTGTGCCGCGTTGTTTTTCGCCGGGAAGCAGTAGCGGATCCTGCAGATAACCCTTGGTTGGGAAAGGCTTTGCCAGGTCAGATGTCAGCATGCGAACCCTCGTCAAAAACCTGGTGGGAGGCAGCCCGATGGACCGCGAGCGGATTGTTGCGTAGTACCGGATTTCTTGGCATTCGAGTAGTGCCGCTGATGCTGCTTGCCGGACTTTTGGGTGCTGTTCTTATTGTATTGGTTCCCTGGCGGGAACTCGTGGTGCCTTACACTTCCCAAGCAGGGACGATTCGCATGATAAAGACAATGGTCTTGCTAGCAGCGGTGGGTGCCTTTCTACCTGTGCCGATGGCGTTTGACGTCATCATGGTTGGCGCTCTATATGCGGTCGGTCTGCCTTCGGCCTATTGTGCAATTCTTCTTTTCACATTAGGCATTCATAGTGTCTATTCTGCCTTCGTTCTCGGCCGTTTCGTGTCGTGGCGTATGGCTGGAACCTTGTATGTGATCGTGGTCGTGTTCGGATTGGGGTGTGGTTGGTTGGTGAATAGTTTCGAACCCTATTACCTAAGATACCAAGAGCGCGTCGTGGTTGCTGAACTCAAGACGGCTTCGCAAGCGAAGCGCCCACCGTTGCCAATGAAACGCCCTCCGATGCCCCTCGCGTCGATTCTAGAAGAATTCGAAAGCAAACAGGAGAGTCGGTCTAACTACTCCCTGGAAACTCGAGTGCGAGACATCCATCTTGAAGGAAGGCCGTTTAGTCGCAGGAATGAGGTTGATCTCAATTCTCCTCTCTACCAGCGCCACGAAGCCCAGGATTTTGGACTGCACTCCCCAACGGTGTTTTCGATTCGAAGCTTGGTATGGCGTTTCCAACGAAACCGGCCTATCGCGACGGGAGACGTCCATAACGACGGATGGCCCGATGTCGTGATTGGCTCGGACCACGAGCTCGGGGGACTCGAGGTGTTCGTCAACATGGGGGGCTGGAAATTCATGCGACAGGAGGCGGACCTAGGGCGATTGACAGATGCCAACATCAATACGGTCGCCCTGCTAGATCTAAACGACGATGGCTGGCTCGACATTCTTTTCTCCACCTTTCGGCAGGGGAATTATATCTACCGCAATGACTCTGGACAGTTTCTGCCTGAGAATCTTATTTCCCTTGGAACGATCCCAGATACCTCGTGTTATTCCTTTTCCGCTGGTGACTTCGACCGGGACGGAGACCTTGATCTGATGCTCGGCAATTTTACATTTTGGCACCGAGTTGATAAGGCAGCACCGGTTGCCGGGCGCAATGTGATGCTGTGGCAGCAGCCGGACAACACGTTCCGTCGCGAACCTTTGCCAGGCCAGCCGGGCTATACTCTAAGCACGCTTGCCACTGATTTTGATCATGATGGAGACCTAGATCTGATTGTCGGTAACGATTGGAAACCACCAGAGGTGTTCTATGAGGGGGACAGTGAGGGAGGTTTTCGCGAGATTAAGAAGAGTGACGGGACCATTCCGATTACGACCTCAAATACGATGTCGATTGCTTCGGCCGATGTAGATAACGATCTAAAGTTCGAATTGTTCTTCGGCGGAATCTCATTCGGCAATCGACGGGAAACCTTCGAGCGGACAGTGAGGGCCGGTGAAATTGCCTTTGAGTACGGACGCACCGAGGATCGTCGACTATTCAATGCCCAGATGCATGCTTTCAATCTGAGCCAGCGCTCACGAGGTAACGCCGCACGGTGGCGTCGTCTTGATCCGCAATGGCTGCGTCAAGACACGATCTTGTGGCTGTACGCGAAACAAATCGCTCGAATGGGCAAACCCGAATGGATTTCTAATCTGCCGGAGAGGGAAACCAATGCTATTGAAGTGATGCACCGTGCCTTTCTTCCACCGTACGAAGTCAGCGATGAAGAAGCAGCTGAGGAAATTCCGCAGACCACTTTACCGAACAATGTCTTTCTAGTACCCGATTTGGGCGGAGGATTTGAAGACCGGGCCGAAGCAGCCGGCCTCCATCGAAGCGACTGGACCTGGAACGCGAAATTCGCCGATCTGGATCAAGACGGTTGGCAAGATCTCTATGTCGTTAATGGTATGTGGACCAAGACCGTTCGAGAGCCCAATCATTATTTCCGAAACATGGGTGAGATTCCGGCAAGGTTTGAGAATCACACATCAACATCAGGGCTCAGCGATTATCTTACCACCTCCTCCTATTCATACGTCGATCTGGATGCCGACGGAGATCTCGACATTGTGACGATACCAGTCCAAGGCCCTATACGTATTTTTGAAAACCGGAATTCAAGGGGAAATGCCGTAGCTCTTGAGCTTCGGGATGAACGGGGTAATCGTTTCGGAATTGGTGCCAAGGTGATTGTCGAGGATGATCTGGGCATCAAAAGAATTCGAGAAATTCAACCCGGTGGTGGGTACATTTCTTATGATCCTCCTGTGGCCCACTTCGGTCTCGGCCCCGCTCAGTCAATCAAGCGAGTCCGAATCGAATGGCAAACGGGAGAAGCAACTGAATTCGAAGCCTCGTTGGCTGCCAATCATTTCTATCAGATCACTCGAAGCCGCTAGCTATCTCGACTTGGTAAGCCGATTAACTGTTGGCCAACTATTTTGAGATGAGCCATGCCAAGTGTATCGACGCTACTTGACCGGCCCCAAAGATCCAGAAGAAGCTCCGATACCCCATGACTACGGAAATGAAGAAATGAAACGCCAGGGCCTGTAGGGCAAAGGCCGCCGTCACTGAGGGGCTTAAGAGATAGGCAACCGACAACACACACTCCAACGAAATAACGTACCAGGTGGCGGCAAAAGCAATGCGAGGATGGTCGTAGAGCCAACGGCCGAGCAAGGGCCGTGTCGCCCGCCCACTCTGGAATACAGAGATCAAGTGACGCCCACTGCGCCAATGCCCTGAAACAAGTTTTGCGAGGGCTGTGCCAAGGTAGGCGAGCGCTAATTGGATGGCAACAAAGCTGAGGCAGATATGGCCCAAAACCGTGTCGTTGGGTTGAAGGCTCCAGAGTGCGGCACTGACGATGATGGAAGCAGACATCGTGTCCGCCCCACTTCGCTGCTGGCGAAAGCGCAGATTGTGCCAAAGCCGCAAGAGCGCAAGACCACAAACAAACGGAGCTGGTGCAGTCATCTCATACCAGAGTGAGATCGGAGCAAGAAATGCGAAAACCAATTGGACCCACAAAAGTAAAATCGTCGATTGTTGAGAGGCCAGGATCCCCACCGCTCGGGAACGCAGATTGGCACCAGGTTTTAACCGTCTCCAAGCCATGGCGCCCCCAGAGTGGAATTGATGGCGCAAACTGAGAAATTCTAGCGAATTAGTGACATGCTCGACCCCGTAAAGGCTCAGCATGAGGGCAAAACAGAACGGCACTTCGGCGAATGCGTTCACGACGACGCTCCTTCCGAGGTATAGATAATGAAGTGTTCCTCGTCGTCCCCATCAACCACCTGACGCACCAGTCGCCATTGCCAGCCACCTGGATGGTTTTTCCGCTGGTTTTCAAAATACTGGAATGAGGCATTGGCGAGGCGCCTCTCCTCTGGAAACTGCTCTTCAGCGATAAAATTTAGGACGCGAGAATGACGGTGAAAGATTCCGGAATCCTGGAGCCCAGGATTCCACAACCATTGCCAGGGGTTCCAAGTCAGGGAGGTCGACTCGGTTACCTCCCACGAATCCGTGGGGCCGTTCCGGGTCTCAAGAAGAAACACGCCACGACGCCCATCTCCCCCATAGAGACGCCACTCGCTCAATAGTGCGAAGCGATCATGGTCGCGGAACCACTGAAAGGGGGATTGTCGCTTGAATAAAACCTGACAGCTCGAGAGCACGAGCCAAGCAAGCAAGACGAGGGTCACAATGATGGCGTACGTAGACATGATCCGGCGTTGGGCAGTCAAGAGAGCGTCAAGCGCTCCTCAGACAAGCGTTGATCAGGAGATAGCGGACGAATAAGAGGACGTTATCGTTAGGGGGCAAGTGTTTGGACAATTGTTCGGGAGTGAACTGTGTTTGCTGGGAGATCCATTCCCAGGTCGATCGATAGCGCTGTTTGAGTGGCAGTCCGGGTTCGCTCGAATTGGTAGTCAGGGTTAATTGTTCGGCGTCGGTGGAGAAGCTTAGCTCTTCGGAGGCACGCAAGAGCATGGACGGGGACAGATTTCCAATCACATTAGAATCTGGCACGCGTCCGGCTGGGAGTAAATCCCCAATCCGTTTCTTGTGCTGCAAGCTCGCGATGGCTTCCGGTAGATGGGCATCGGTTCTCAACGAATCAAGCCGACCAAGGAGTGTTGTCTGAAGATTCTGCACCGAATCGGGGTTCGTCAGTGTACGCGGTGGTAGCCCCTGTCGTAGTGAGGCATCCGACCAGGACACTGTATTAACGGCTTCGCACAGCAGATCGGCCCACGTAAGCGGTGTGACACCGACCGTCAAGTGAACAGAATGTTCTCCCTGGGAGGCCCGCGCTGCATGCACGTGGCCTCGGGGAACATAGAGCATTTCACCGGCCCGAAGCGTCAGTGGCTCGGGCTCGGGCAGTGTGTCCGTCATGTATTTGCCCCGCATGGCCGGAAAGGGGTACTTCACCGCTTCGTGATAAAGCCGCCACTCTTTGCTTCCGGAAACTTGCACGATGAACACGTCGTGAGTGTCGTAGTGCGCGTGAAATCCGCGACCTGACGGGGGCGTGGCGTAGAGGTTGACATGCACGCGAGCACTGAGGCACTGCTCCAGCAGGCGACAGGAAGAGAGTAATCGATTTGAAAAATTGTGTGCCAGATTTGCAATCGCCGTAATTCCGGCCTGTTGCATTTTTAGGAATTTGTCATAGTCGACCTCACTCTCGGAGCCATCTTCACAAAACGCGCTTGCGGGTACGTTGTGCTTATGGAACACCAAACGGCACCCAGATCCTCGCGAAATTGGGGAAAAACGAATCCGAGCCTCCAAATCGGCCTCGTCAAATTGAAATCCAGACACATCGCTATCGGTGGCATGCAAGTGCCTCCGTTCCCAATACTCGGTGAGAAAAGAGGCCACCGTCGTTGAGCCAAGCAACTTGTCCAAAATCTGCAACGAAGATTCCATCACGTTCAATACCAGTAGAAAAAGACCGAGGTGATCAAACTTTTAATTGTCTTCATTTTGGATTTTTTTGGAAGTGGAAGCGTGCTGTGGGCGCTGGTTACCTGCATCGCGGGAAAGAATTCTAGCAATCGCGGCGTATCCCGCTGCATTGTAATGGCTGAAACGGTCGCATCCGGGAAAGTAACGTTCGTAATCTGACCTCCCGTTTAGAAACACTTCTTGGTGTATATCGATCATATCAATGCCTAAATCCGCCGCGATCCCGACCAGTATCTTCCGGCTACGTTCCCACGACGATGATGCGTTCGAGGCATATCGCCACGGGGCTGGAAGATAAACTAATTTAAACGAACCTCCCCAAGATTCCGTCAAGGTCTTTGCCCGCTCGAGCAATCTGCGCAACTCCTGTTTTACCCTCGCACCGCCGGGATTGACTTGACGTCCCGACAAGCTCTTGCCGCGCACCCTGTGTATTAGTTGCCGCAATTTTTCGAATCTGAGAAACGAACCGATTCGCCCTGGTTCCGGTTTGTGATTGAGATAGGTGACATAGGCGTTCTGGGAGGAACGAAGAAAGCGATCCACCTCAGACTGCCGTTCTCGCAAACCTTGAGTGTATCCTCCATGGGCATAAGGGGCGAGAGGAGTAAAACCCAATTCAAATTCCAAGTCACTCCAGTCGTTCCCTTCGTAAAACATCCAATAGACGCGTTGGGGCCGAATCTCGCTCGCGTATTCTGCCAGCACAGCGAATTCGCTCAAAGGGCCGTGCCCGCTGTAGCCAAGGTTGATTACTGGCTTACCCAGTAGATCGGTCATTCGGCTACTGATATCCTCCCCTTGGAGGACACAAAACCCATGGGTGAAGGAATCACCAATCAGTGCCGTCGGAGCTCCGTTCTCGCGATGGAGTCCCGGAGGTTTGTTGAATCCATGCTCATCGGTTTGAACGCTCACCTCTTGACCGCATTCCCGACAAAGCCATAGCTTGTTGTTGGCCGGGCCGGCCAGCGGAAGCAGAGCATCCGAGGGAACTGCGGGCAGCGATTTGTCTATGAGGCGAGCCATATTGAGGAAGAACTGAAACTCCGGGTCACTTGAACTACGTCGTTGATAGATCTGCTGCCTGGAGATCGGTTCCCCAAATCGCAACAAGGCTTCGCTGAAACACGCTGAAAAGACCAAACTTATGCCGGCGACAGAGGCGCGCAAATATAGGCTTGGGGCGGCTTTCGTTCGCTTTTTATTGAGGGTCGAGAAGGCCGCAATGGATGAGTGTACGCGGCTTCCCGTGACCCCGGTGAGGATCCTTCCTCCACAAGAAAGCCAAGCATGTGCCTTGAGTTGTTGGTCCTGGGTTTTCGCACCGAAATGAATCGTGCTGGCGATGCCGAGGGAGTGGAGCAATTTCATTGCCGTCAATGCTCGGGGCAGACAGACGAAATCTCCAGGCAGGTATCGGGCCGCGGTAGACACCGCCCAAGCGACCTGTTGGGACTGAGTCGATTGAGGATCAGGCAAATCCTCTTCCACTTCACCTATGCTTGCCTCAAGGAACCGCACTAGGATCCATCTCATCGGACGGCGATGAATCATCACCCGGAAAGTAATCAGCCATCCAGCGGCTCGCAACAGAAGGAAGAGTCTTCGTAATCTTTGCCAATTCCTGATCATATCGAGACTGTCCGGGGCGATGTCCTAGCGCGACCCACCCGAATTATCAGCGACCGCCTTTCATTATAGGGTGGCCCACAGCGTGAGTGTCAAGTGGTGAGCCTCCAGTTCACGCTAAGGTGGCGTTTTTTTTTGAATCGGATATGATTGCTCAGCGGATGCGCAACGAACGGCATATTTTCTTTCGTGATCCTTACGGGACCTTCCCCTTTAAGCTTCATCATGCTGGGACCAGCCAGTTGATCGAGTGGGCTGGCATCGGCGGCGATCGATGTCGAGCTCTGGAGCAAGAACTTGCCTTGGGCGATGTAGGGTCGCCAATGTTGTGCTCCCTGGCACAAGTGCCAGAACTGATCTCTCATCACGGCGCGGCGCTTCCGGCACTCTTTATTTTTCACGCGAGTCGCTGTGGGTCTTCATTGGCGGCGGCCCATTTTGAATCCGATCCCGGCAATCGCGTCTTTTTTGAACCGCTCACGCTCACCCACTATTTGCTCGGTCGCCGCTGGGAAATACGCACCGAGACCACACGCAATCTCATCGCGGCGCATGGGCTCGGTGCGGCGAGACGACCGTCGCGTCTGATTATCAAGTTTACCAGTCGGGTGACGCCATTTGCGGCTAGGATTCGCGAAGCCTTTCCGGAAGTTCCCACTTTGTTTCTCTACCGAGAACCGGTCGAGATTCTGGCATCGTTGTGGCAATCTCTACCGGGATATCTGACCACAGAGCCTAGCTCCGTGACGCGAGGTTATCTTGGGGTTTCAGAATCGATGACGCTGCTCCCGGAGGAATTGGCCGCAAGAGTGGTGCAACGGACGCTCGAGACTGTGGCGGAGTCTCCTGAGACTTTCGACTACCTAGTCAATTACAACGAGCTCGCCGGTGAGATCAAGCGGGTGGAGGGACTCTGTTCGGGTGGGAGCGACCGAAGTCAAACGAGATTAAAACAGAAGGAATCCACTCACCGTCAAAGAATGGACGTCTTGGGCCGATTTATTCCTGACGGAAAGGAGAAAAGAGACAAAGCATCAGCTCGTTTGCATGCTATCTGCCAAAAACTGAAACTTGATTTTCAATATGAACGGATCAACTCTGTGAGCAAAATGCGACGAATGAAGATTTAGCATAGCTAAATCTAACTCAGGAGGGCGTTTTGAAGTCCGCTTCGGCATCTTGGTCAGCGAAGTTGCTCTCAGTCTCGCTCAGCTCAAGAGGGATCAGGACGGGAGTGACCCAGTCCTTTTTGTTTTCCTCGTTAGCCCTGTGTGGGATTTTCTCATTCATTTGCACAATCTTGGATATTTATCGCGTTTTGTCAACTCAGTGATATGGAGTGATTACAGTTTAGATTGAACAACTTTTTGGTGTTCCAACCAAAGCGAGATATACACAAGTCGGCAGAAATTCGACTGTCCGGGCATTCGAACAGCCTTGCTATCCTCCGTCTGCTGAATGTCTTTCAATTTCTTTTCCAGGATATCTAGATCGACCATGTCTGCAATCACACCGAATTGTCGCCACATGTTTAGCTTCTGCTGAAGAAACGCTCCGTCATTCCTGATTCGACGAATGGTATCGGGATGGGCCACACCACGCTTATTTGCCAGACGGATGCAGTCCGGGATATAGTTAGCAGTTCCCTCTCGCATTAGTCGTCGAGTGAACCCGCCGCGAATAAACTCAAAACTGGGAATGCCTAGACAGAAATCTACCAATCGCCGATCCAGAAGCGGGAACCGATACTCGATTTTTTGGAGCAAACTGGATTGCCACTTATTCTCAAATTGTCGCTGAAAAAGGCAGCCTCCGTAGATGAAACGGTGAAACGCCCGAAGCGGATCAGGGCACCAAAAATGTGGATAGTCGATTTGTTTCTGGAGGTGGTCGAAAGTGCCAGAGGACTTCAAGAATGTGGCGCGAACACCAAACTTCTTGGCGAGTGTGGTAGGCGATAGGGCCGTGAGCTGTCTCAGGCTGCGGCGCCTTTTCCCTCGTAGCCAATCTACGATGGGGATCCCCACTTGGTGGTGGATGTGGGACCATCTGCGACCGCCACGGTGCCGATTCATCTGGCCTGCCGTATCCCATAATCGATCCCAGCGAAGGGAGAAAAACAATCCAAGGAGGGCATCTTTGGCGTGAGAAGACGCCAGTTCGTCTCCCCCATAGCCCGAAAGCAATGTCCTGACATTAGCCCGATTGGCGCGTTCATGAACATGGCAGATGACAAAATGGTTTGGTATCGTACAGGGTCCATCGTGCCATTGCATGAGGCGCTCAACGGAGGGGTGGGTGAATAGGTTCCGGTCGATCGCTGTTGCAAAGGAATGCTTCAGCTCAACATTATGGTCTCTTAGATGATGTAACATCGCCAAGACATCGGCCCGTTCATCTCCCTGGACCTTTTGCCAGGGATCATCCTGCTCCAACGCCCATGACCAGGTATGAAACGGCGGTTTCGCGATTGCATCGGCGTGATCCATATTGGCAGAAGCAATGATGGCGTTGGAATCCAGCCCGCCGCTTTGCTCCGCACCGATGGGATACGCGGACCGCAGGCGCGAGCGCACGGCCCGCGAAAGCAATTCTTTCCAATGCTCGACATAGTCTCCGGAGCTGGAATGCCTGACTTCTTGACAATCCTCCGGCTTCCAATATTGATTTCGAGAAGAGCTGCCAGCCCCAATCCGTAAAGTCGTCGCCGGAGGCAATCGGTGGATATTCCGGTACCAAGTGCTTTCCTGATCCTCATGCATGCCGATCGCGTATTCTGCCACTTTTATCTCATTGATTTCTCTCGCAACTGCCGGATGTAGCAGAATCGCCTTAATTTCGGTAGCGAAGACAAAGACCTCGGGTGATTCAAAATAATAGAACGGTTTGGCGCCAAGAAAATCACGTGCGCAGAACAATTGCCGCCGCTTTGAGTCCCAAACGGAGAACGCGAAGTCGCCAAGTAAGTGATCAACGCAGGCATCACCCCATTTTTCATAGGCTTTCAAGATCAGCCAGCTGTCCGGTCGACTGTATTCTTCCCTGTGAATCGAGAGTGCTTCGAATAGCTCGGAACGATTATCGATTCGTGCAGCCGCTGTAATCGACAATCCCGCCTGTTTGAATCGTAGCGGTTGGGATTCGGAGAACGATTCCGGGGTGTTCCAGAGCATCAGGTGGCCCAGTCCGACTTCCTGATCACAGTGGAACGCTGTCTGGTCCGGTTCCCAGTGCGCCAAGACATTCACCATTCGTTCGACCAAACGCGGGTCCACCGCTTGGCGGTTGCGTTGGAAGACCCCACAGATGGCGCTCATGTCTGGATGACGATCCGCTCGTCCACCATCTGCTTCAGCAACGCCGCAAGTTCTCGTTGACACTGTTCGGGTTCGACTGCGAATTCCTTGAGCAGGGCTTCGACGATTTGCTCGGGTTCTAGTGGGGTAGCGAGCAGATCCCAGACCCTAATGGTAACTGCGTTGAATGCGAATATGGTGCCGTCTGATCCACGGGTTGCCACACCGTCATCGTAGAACCGCTTGAGGTCAACGTTTGGGGCTTGGCAGTAGGAACTCATAAGTTTCTTTCGTATCTTGATAGGTTTGCGTTCAATCTTTTCTCAGGTAGGCATTCACGTTCCAGGAGTTGTTTAGACCCCAAAAATCGCAGTAGAGCGTATCTACGGAATAGGAACGCTCTGAGAGGAACTTGATCAGCTCATTGTGTTTCCATGGCTCGAGCGTATCTTCTACTATAAGGTAATCGCCAGAATGAAGGCACTTGTCAATGGCGGTCAAGACTCCGGTCACGTTCTGGTGGGCATCCTCTATTACAAGAATCGGGCGAGGGAGATTTGCGAAGAGTTGGTGGTTTTGCCGATGAAATATCTGGATCTGGTGGTTATTGAGTTTGTGAAAAGTAATCCCTTGCTCATCATCCAAGTCTGCTCGGGCGGCATCGATGTCGAAGGTGTGGAGCTCACATGGGAAATCGAGCACGTTTGTCATATCTCGCATCCAAACGGTGCTCCCGCCTTCGAAGGTTCCAAACTCGAGGATGCTCCTTGGTTTTAATTCGCTCAGGAGTTGCTGAAGGATCGAGAGGGTCATGGGATCCTTGAGCAATGCGCGCCCCTTCCACTTCTGCCACTTGCATTTCCCGCGTTTCATGACGGCCTCGTAGGCAGATAGATCTTTGAACCCGTGAATCAAGCTGACGAACGGTCGGTCATTGATAGGGCAGAATCTCATGTTCGTAGTCGGTCCATGACCAGTTGCCGAATCTCCGAACGGGTGTTGCGGCTTGGAGGACGGACGATTCGGAACATCGCCGTTTGTTCTGCCAGCTTCAACATGAGGGGATGGTAGCCGCCAATTGCCTCGGCGATCCGCGGGCGAAAGAGTTGTGATTTTAAGACGCGCAGTTTCTCTGTACCGTTGACAGCAGTGCAGAAAGGTTTGTCAACATCTCCGACA
>OJGX01000551.1_pt1 | contig 17871 bp, 17 predicted proteins | sample 1594661 | NCBI WGS metagenome assembly OJGX01 (sample SAMN05416839, study PRJEB24817) | seawater metagenome | isolation source: Sea water | place: Canada:Atlantic | collected 2013-07 | reverse complement strand
CACGTAAGGAGTCGTCGGCAGCGTCAGATGTGTATAAGAGACAGTTACTGCTCTTATATCTGTATTGGGCTCCAAAGTCAATAGCGAAATCACTTACTTTTATTTGTGATTGATCTATGGTATTGAAAAAATTTGTGCTTTGCTCATAAATTATTCTTCGATCATCTTGAATTGTTCCAAAAAGAAATTTCCCTCTGAAACCCAAAGAAAGGTTAGGCATAAGCTCAACTGCTGCTCCAGTAAAAAGTTCATTTACGCCTCCCTTTCCCTCAAACAAGTATCTGACTGAGGTGCTATTTAATATTTCCTGACTGCCATAATCGTAACCTACACTGCTAAACGGACGAAGTCCAAACCCTACGCCCCATTTCTCTCCCATAGGCAGTGCAATACTCATATGACCTAATTGCGTGTTTGTGCCTGTGCGTTCCTGCGTAGAATTCGAATAGTTTACATTTCTAGAAACAATGGATGCTTCAAAAGTGGTTAAACTGACATTTGAAAAGGAAGCTGGGTTTTTTAAGTTGATGTAATTTGTTCCTCGATCATTTAACTTTGCATTGCTTCTCGCTAGGGAATCATAGACAACTGGTTTGTACTGAAAAGGACGCCAAGCGTATCCTACTTGCCCCATAGCGAAATTGCCATTTGTTGTTGTTGAATTGAGTAACCCAACCCCATATCTTGAATACGGAGAGTCAGTAAACTTTTGACCTAAAAGGCTGGAGCTAAGGAAGAAAAGACAAGATAAGCCAATTGACTTAGTCGCAATTGTATAGAAGAATTTCATTCAGGCCTAATAAAACCAAATTTGGGTTCGCAAAGATGCCATTTTTTAGTGCTTTCTCAAAGAAATTAGCATCTCCTCCTGTCAATACGACTATAAGTTTTTTATATTGTCTCTCATATGCATCAATAAAACCATTCATTTCTCCCAAACAACCATTGATGACTCCTGAGAGCATTGAGGTTATAGTAGTGGTGCCTATGTCCTTCGGTTTTTGTTCGCCATCCCAATGAATAAGCGGCAAGGCATCTGTATAATCATTCATTGACTTTAACCTCAACTGTACACCTGGAGTAATTGCCCCACCTAAATAATCACCCTGCTTGTTGACAAGATCGTATGTTATACACGTTCCAGCATCTATGGCCAAAACATTTTCATTCTGAAATATTTTATGGGCAGCCACTGCTGAGGCAATTCTGTCTTTTCCCAAGGTCTCTGGACTTTGGTAAAGTAAATTTATGGGCAAGGGAGTCTGGTGATTGAGTCGTATTAGGTTAGTATAATGTTTTTCCAGTTCTAAAGTCTTTTCTATCTGTTTATTTACTGAAGAAATAATTGCCCACTTGGGTTTGTAATCTGAGAACAACAGATTGTTTTGTGCAAGGTCTGCGTTGTTTAATTCTTTTGATTGAAGCAGTTCCCTTTCCTTGAACAAACCAAATTTTGTTCTTGTATTTCCAATGTCTATTGCAAGCTGATAGGCCATCGCTCAAAGCTAATGAAAGCACAAAGAAATCGGGAATAAAAGCAACGGAACTAAATTTTTTAATTTACATTTGTCGACCATTTTTAAGGCGGTGCCATAGCTCAGTTGGTAGAGCAAAGGACTGAAAATCCTTGTGTCGCTGGTTCGATTCCAGCTGGCACCACAAAACATTTCAAAAAAGGTGAACAAATTCTCGTTCACCTTTTTTTATTTAAATTAGACAATATATTGGCTAATTGTAAGGAAGAATGATAGCAGCACTTTTAATCTACTTTCTACATCTGACTCGATTCTTAAATTTTAATTTCATTGAAAGACGTTCGTCAATTGTTTAGATAAATGTGATGTTTAGGACAATTTTTGTTGTTTTCCTTGCACTAATTCCCTATTTTCTTATTGGTCAAAACTTTGATTGGTGGGCACAAAGACACAATTGGGATGGTGTTACACATTGGACCAAATACATCAACGTAGCTGCCAACTCATTAGGGCCAAATGCGCTTCCAGTTCCAGATATAAAAAATGGACAATTAGACAGTATTCCTTATTTTGAATTTGGAATAGTTCATCATCGCAGTAAAGGAGACATTACATCCAACCTAAATACCACCCTTCATCTTCCACTCTTTGATAAACGCATTGCATTACGTGTATGGCTTGTGCCTATAGAAAGTTATAAACTAGACCAAGAAACACAAATTAAACGAAGCATTCGAACCCAAGATGGTGAAGGAATAGCAGGGGGTGATATCTATATAGCAAGCTATTTTCAACTACTTTTAGAGCAAAGGCATGGCATTGATTTACTCATGACCATTAATTTAAGAACAGCTTCAGGCACCCAATTGAAAGACGCACGTTTTAGTGATACACCTGGTTACTTTCTAGACCTATCTGCTGGCAAATCATTTATACTTGCCAAAACAAAATTGCGTTATTGGCGTATCTACAGCATGTCAGGCCTTTATGTATACCAAACTTATCTTGACAACAACAGACAAAATGATGCTTTTCTATATGGCCTAGGAACGACTGTTGCATTTAATAAAATTAGTTTTCATCAGCAAATTGGGGGGTATATAGGATATCTAAATAATGGTGATCGTCCTCTTGTATTGCGATCGGAAATTTCGACGAATTTAAAGGCCCCCTTAAACTATAGGCTTACCTTCCAGCAAGGGTTTATTGATTTTCCTTATACTTCCTTTTGGCTAAGTGCTCAATTTAACTTAAATAAAATACTGCACCTTAGCGATGATCAGCAAAAATAGCGCCTAACGTTTGAAAGAGTATCCGTACATCAAAGTATAAACTCCAATTATTGACATAGAAACGATCGAGTCGAATTCGATTTTGCAACAATGAAAAATCATCAATCTCCCCCCTATAACCTTTCACTTGAGCCAAGCCAGTAATTCCAGGCCTCACGGCATGTCGATTCATAAAATTCCCGACAAGTTGGCTATACTCTTCAGTGTGCTTGACCATGTGTGGTCGTGGACCAACAACGCTCATCTCCCCTTTAATTACATTGATGAACTGAGGCAGTTCATCTAAACTTGTATTTCGTAAAAACTTGCCAATTTTTGTAATTCTAGGGTCATTCTGAGTAGCTTGCCTTACATCTGCATGTAAGTTTTGTTTCATGCTTCTAAACTTGTAGCAGTTAAACACTGTATTGTTCATCCCTGATCTTTGCTGAATAAAAAAGATGGGGCCTTTGGAACTTATTTTAATGGCAATTGCCACCAATGGGAAAAACCAGCTAAATACGAAAAGCAACACCAAAATTGAAAAGACAAGGTCATAAACCCTTTTTACCAACGCATTGAATGGATCGTCTAAAGGTGTTAATGCCACTTTAAAAATACTTGTCTGATCCAATTTTGTTGCCACCAATTTCCTAGCACCTATGCCTTTCCAGTCAAATATCAATCTTAAACGAATAAAATGGTTATCGCAGAAGTTGGAAACCAATTCAATTTCTTCTTCGTTAAAAGTAGAAAGCGGCAGGTACAATTCTGAAATATCATGCTTCTTGATAATTGCACTTAACTGAACAATGAGCTTTTCCTTAACGTATAAATTTTCGATCTTCTGTTTCTTTAGGCTCAAGTTTTTCCGAAAAAACTGCTTTACTTCATTAAGTTTTGCTTCCTCTCCAAAAAGTACGACCACACTTTCTTTAAATTTCTTTTTAAGGTATTTCTCATAAAGCTTTATCGTTAGAAGTCTACCAAGCGAAACAACAATAACAAATGAAGCATAGAAATAAATTAAAAACAACCTCGAATACAGCGCTTTTGTTAAACCATTAAAGGCTATTGTTATAAGCAATTGCAATAGAATTGCAATTGCAAACGCTATCAAATACCGACTTCTTTTTGTAAAACTGTCTAAACGGTATACTCTTTGAAGAGAAGTCACTCCAAGCCAGGAGAGGTTAACAACGATAATTAAAGTTGTGTACTTGTATTCCAAATAGGTAGCCAACAACTCATTGTGAAAACGAATATAAAATCCTATTAGAAATGCAAGATTCAGTGCAAAAAAGTCAGATAAGCGATAGTAGAGAGAAAGAAAATATTCGTGGTTTTTATACACCTATGCTTCTTTAATGTGCTAAATTAGCAATATATACAGCATAATATCTGACCAACACTTTTTCTGCTAGATTAATTATAGCATGGTTATTGCTTATTCATGAGCATGAGACAAACACTAACCTTTTTGTTCTATTTTGGATTGAACCTGACATACGCCCAAAATGGACTAACAAAAACTGATTTTGATTTAGGTGTAATTACTGCTCAAAACGATGATGTAATTGATCTAAACCTAGTTAATAAAACAGAGAATGATGTATTTATATTGAGGGTTGATAGAAAGCCACAACAATCGGTTCTTTTAAGCTCTAAGCTTATTAAAAGCAAAGAAGCAATACTCCTTCGTATTAAATTTAATCCACAAAAAAAAGGCACATTTGAGGAGGAAATAGGTGTTTTTTTAAGCTCCAATATTGAACCTGTTTTATTAAAATTTCGAGGAGAGGTAAAGCAATTCCCTAAAAATAAACTGCAAAGTTGTCCATCGTTTGGACAAAATACGCAAGCTCAAACGACATTCTTAGCACATGAAAAAAGAGTAGTCAATGAAATTCAATCAGAATTTGTTGAATTTATTGACATGCAATCTATAGAATATCTTCAACAAGCAAGCTACGAGACATTAAGCGCCGCTCTAGAAATGACAATGGAAGAAAATGTTTTACCAATACCGAGCGAAAGCCCACCTGAATCAAGCCATTTAATTAAAAATGAATCAATTGTTGAAAAAAATATAAACCAATCGCTGCTTGATAACAATTACAAACCAAACAACATTGTTTTTTTAATTGATGCCTCTACATCTATGCGAGAAGCAGGCCGAATGGAGTTGTTGAAAACTGCCATGATCAAATTGATGGAACCATTACGATCAGTTGATTATTTATCAATTGTAACTTATTCTGGCGAAGCCACTATCCTAATGCCACCTACATCTGGAGAAGATAAAAGTAGTATACAAACAAGTATTGAAAACATTCCTGCTGATGGCAGCACGCAAGCGGTGAAAGGTATTAAGGAAGCCATTGAGGTGGGTTTGTTAAATCTTATTCAAGACGGAAACAATCAAATATTTTTAGCGTCGGATGGAGCATTTGATATTGGAGATAGGAATACCCGATTGAGAAAACAAATCAGTACAACCGCCGAAAGTGGATTGTTGATTAGTGTAATTGGAATAAAAAATGAAAATTGGACAGCGAAAAGGTTAAAAGAAATCGCTTACCTAGGTGGAGGAACTTATGTGAAAATTAAATCTGAAAAAGACACAGATCAGGTACTGGAAGAAATGAAAATCAATGCCTTGAAGTAATCATTTTTCCATGATCATCTTATTTTCAGGATATATTTTCGCTTCTAGCTTTTTTGACTGATCTTCTTCAGTTGCTATTTTATGCTGAATTGTGAATGCGACTAAGGCCAAAGACAGAGCAAGTGAAAAAGCAATAAGCGTGCGTTTTATTTCATTCTGACTGTTCATAGGTTCATTTTTGCTTCAAACTATGCAAATATTCAATTTTCAATATTAACATTGCATACCTAGTACGTTAAATAACTAGTCAGGGTTGCTATTTTTATGAAAGATACTACAGCTAAAAAGAGAATTGCAATTTTAGGATCCACTGGTTCTATTGGTACGCAAGCCTTAGATGTTGTTCGTCAACATCCTGATAAATTTGAAATTTCTGTCCTGACGGCCAATTCAAATTCAACATTATTACGCCAACAAGCAATTGAATTTAAACCCAATACAGTCGTTATTGTAGAGGATAAATCTTACGATGCACTTTCAAAAGAACTTTGGGAGTTCGGAATAAAAACCTTTACTGGCGAGTCTGCACTCTGTGATGTTGTACAGATTGAAGAAATTGACATAGTATTGACTGCATTGGTTGGTTTTGCAGGATTGAAGCCTACCATAGCTGCCATAGAGGCCAAAAAGCCTATCGCACTTGCGAACAAAGAAACATTGGTTGTTGCCGGACAATTAATTACGCAGCTCGCTATGGATAACAATGTTCCTATTTTACCTGTAGATTCTGAACATTCTGCCATATTCCAATGCTTAGTGGGAGAATTTCACAATCCAATTGAAAAAATATACCTGACTGCTTCTGGAGGTCCTTTTCGTGGTTGGTCGAAAGATGATCTTAATAAAGTGTCGCCTTCTGCTGCATTAAAACATCCCAATTGGGAAATGGGAGCAAAAATCACCATTGATTCCGCTACTCTCATGAACAAAGGATTGGAGGTGATTGAAGCAAAATGGTTGTTCAATTTGTCTGTAGATCAAATTGATGTAATTGTTCATCCAGAGTCGATTGTACACTCGATTGTTCAATTTGAAGATGGTAGCATGAAAGCCCAAATGGGCTTACCTGATATGAAATTGCCTATACAATATGCTTTGGCATACCCAAATCGAATACTGTCCTCTTTTCTACGATTTGATTTTCTAAAATATCCAACACTTCGTTTTGAGAAGGCAGATCGTGAAACTTTTAAGAATTTAAACTTGGCGTATGAAGCCCTGTCTATGGAGGGAACTGCTGCATGTGCATTAAATGCTGCCAATGAAGTATCTAATCAAGCATTTCGAGACCATCAAATTTCTTTTTTAGATATCGCTGAAATCAATCAAAAAGTTCTCCATGAAAGCACTTACTGTAAGACTCCAAGTTTGGAGGATTATCTTGAGGCTGATAAAGAAGCTCGCACATTGGCAAAGACACAAATAAGATAATTCTTGTTAATCTACAAAGCTTAGCTACTCGGTGCTTTATAGAATCTTTAATTTTGCCGCCTAACTTTTTGGAATGGAAATACTGATTCGAGCAACCCAACTTATTCTTAGCTTATCAATTTTAGTCGTGCTGCACGAGCTGGGTCATTTTATTCCTGCCAAGCTTTTTAAAACGAAAGTTGAAAAGTTCTATTTATTTTTCGACCCTTGGTTTTCACTTTTTAAAATAAAGAAAGGAGAAACTGAGTATGGTGTAGGTTGGTTGCCTCTAGGAGGCTATGTCAAAATTGCTGGCATGATTGATGAATCTATGGACAAAGAGCAGTTAAAGGCACCTCCACAACCTTGGGAATTTCGTTCAAAACCAGCTTGGCAAAGGCTTATTATTATGATTGGAGGCGTTACGGTAAATGTACTCTTAGGAATGATCATTTATGCCATGGTGCTATTTATTTGGGGAACGGAGTACCTACCAAATGATGGAGCCAAACACGGCATTTATGTTGATTCTGTCGCCTATGAAATGGGCTTGCGAAATGGAGATAAAATAATCAGTGTTGGAGGGGATAAAGTAGAAAAATTCAATGATATCCAGTTGAAAATCTTATTGGAGGACCAAAACAATTTAGAAGTATTGCGTGCCAATGAGACTCTACAACTTGACGTTCCTTCAAGTACTGTTGCAGGAATGATTAAAATGCAGCGCCCCATTTTTGAACCAGCCTTGCTGCCAATAGTAAAAGATGTTTCCGGCGGCTCTAATGCTGAAACCGCTGGATTAAAGGTAAATGATCAATTGATCAGTGTTAATTCAACTGCAACTCCTTTTTTCAGAGATGTTGTTGCCATTCTAAGTGAAAACAAAGACAAGTCTGTTGAAATTGGTGTGCTTAGAAACAACGATACACTAGAGTTGAGAGCAATGGTCACAGAAAACGGAACAATAGGCTTCGGAATTTTCCCTCAGAATGAACAGTTGATATACTCCACACAAGAGTATGGATTCTTAGAATCTATTCCTGCAGGGATTATAAAAGCGTACGATTCTTTTGAAAACTATATCAAACAAATCAAGTTAATCTTTAAACCTGAAACTGAAGCGTATAAAAGTTTGGGCGGCTTCATTACAATAAGTAAAGCCTTTTCCCCTGAATGGGATTGGAGACGATTCTGGAGTTTTACTGCCTTTTTATCCATCATATTGGCGATCATGAACATATTGCCCATTCCTGCATTGGATGGGGGGCATGTAATGTTTCTAATTTATGAAATCATTAGTGGAAGAAAACCACATGATAAAGTTTTAGAATATGCTCAAATCGCTGGGGTAGTAATTTTGCTAGGGTTAATGTTGCTTGCAAATGGCAATGATGTACTTAAACTCTTTCAGTAATTGTTAACACTTTGCTGTTTCTAATTCAATTTGGTGCGGACTTTGCAGAGTCGTTGAGAAAGTAATTTTACGAACATGCAACGAACTGCTTACCTAATTGTCCTGATCCTTCTATTTGCAATTTCAATTCAAGCTCAGCATTCAACCTTAAATTTCTCATCTGATCCAATACGGCTGAATCAACAATCCATTCTGATGGTTCCATTGCAGCAAAAGATGTTCATTACAGACATCAACAAGGAGCTTGCTGAAAAGAATCAGTTGAATTCAAATCAAATCATCGACCGATTTACAACAGCGATAGACCAGGTCTTCCGATATATTTTTGAAGATAAATGTACCCTGAGTTCATTCTACCTCATCGAAGATCAAGAAGCAGAAGAAGATTTGCGTTTTATTTATGAAAATCTTGGATTGGAATACGAGTTGGTTTCAAAAACCATTGAAAAAAAGGGCATTGGGAAATTCAAGTCAAAAATTAAGAAACCTCAAGATGAGGATTATCAAAGAGGACAGATACAAAATGGCGAAATCGTGACCAAGAGAGATCCTAGAGAACGTTACATGAAGGCAGTCGTAAAAGATCCAATAATGCTCGACAGTATGCATTCAAAATTTGAAAATCGTTTCTTTTTGTTTGTCAATGAGCTAGACATTAAAACAGTATATGGCAGCGCGCACGAAATGTCGAGTATGAATTTCGAACGAGAAATCAAATTGCATTACACTTTATATCACAAGAATGGGGAGATCCTTTCAACTGGAGTGAGTAAGACTACATTTCCAGCCAATTTAAATGACATTGATATTATCATTAAGGATTACTTCCCTATATTGGCACAATACATTTATGATGATTTGTTCCCGCCACCCGAGGAAGAGAATTCAAAAATCAATTTAAACCCATGGAAGAAATAAGTCCTTATGTAGCCATAATTGGGCTAAGTGTCATTATTTTAATTTCTTATTTCTTTAATGTTCTCTCTAAAAAAACCAACGTTCCTTCAGTATTGATGCTTATCGTCTTGGGCATTTTGCTCAAACAAGGAATGGAATTCATGGGAGTAAGTAATGGAAGTTTCCTCTTTAAATCTCTTGAAATATTGGGGATTGTTGGCTTAATCATGATTGTATTGGAAGCAGCACTCGATTTAGAGCTCAGTAAAGAAAAATGGCCAATAATATGGAAATCTTTTAGCGTAGCTAGTTTATCATTGATCATTAGTTGTGTCATCTGTGCTTACTTAATCCATTTCTTTTTAATCGATGACATATTCATTGCCTTTGTTTACGCCACACCATTGTCCATCATAAGCAGCGCAATCATAATTCCTTCGGTCACTGAACTTAGTGAACATAAAAAAGAATTTATGGTTTACGATGGCACCTTTTCTGATATACTAGGAATTATGCTGTTTTATTTCCTTATTGGCAATGCAGAAGTTGAAAGCGCTAAATTGATTGCTTTTGATGTTATTAGTAATATTTTTATCACCGTTGCACTGTCCTTCATTGTGAGTTATGTGCTCATCTTCGTTTTTCAGAAAATCAAGACACAAGCCAAGCTTTTTCTACTTACTGCCATCCTACTCATCTTATACTCAGTAGGCAAGTTATTTCACCTTTCTTCTCTATTAATCATTTTGATTTTTGGATTAATTCTAAGCAACAGTCGATTGTTTATTAGAGGCATTTTAAAGAAATGGATTGACGATGCTAAAGTAAATGTCATTCAGAAAGACTTTCATCTTGTCACCTTAGAATCTGCTTTTGTGGTGAGAACATTTTTCTTTGTGCTTTTTGGCATTTCAATCACTTTGGGAAGTCTGCTCAACTTCGAAGTCATGTTGGTGAGCGTATTCATTCTTGCGAGCATTTACATTGTTCGATTCTTGCTTGTAAAATTATTTGTTGGCAAAGACATTAAGCCCATTGTATATCTTGCTCCAAGGGGCTTAATTACTATTCTTCTATTTTTTGCAATTCCTAAAGAATTCCAGAACGAGAATTTTAACTCAGGAATTCTATTGTATACAATAATTGTCAGTTGTATCATTATGGCTGTAGCCCTAGTAAAAGACGGAAAATATAGAAAGCAAATGGCCAGTGCTGCTCAAGGGAATTTAGATCTAAGTCAAGAGAAAAGTAGCCATTCAGAAGAAATAGATGATGGTTATGAAGAAGACTCAATTCAAACTTAATTGTCTTTCCGTAAGCTCTTTAAGTGTTCTCTGAATCACAAGGTCTTCTTCATTTATTATTTCATAAAAAACATTGTCTCCCCAAATGTTTCTTCCAATGGCTGCCTTGATGCGGTTCTGAATAATGTTTGTTGACTTAGCTGCACCCTTCTGTTTAAACTCAATTCCTTTGGATGTAGCATGTGTATAAAAATCCTCTAACAACAATTGGTCTATTTTAAACCGATCTACGAAATCAGTTGCAGAATACATTTCTTCCAATTGGTCTCTATGTTGATCCGCATACAAAAAGCCATAATTATAGAACATACCTTGCATATTCAAACGCATGAAGTAAGTTGAAATGTCTAGCGTATCAAGTGGCACAAATACGTCAGGCATGATTCCACCACCACCAAAAAGCAGTTTCCCCTTTTCTGTATAGTACTTTAATGAATCAGGGAAATCAATACTATCTGTGCTAATAAGTTCACCATTTAAATAGCGATCATAAGCCTCTTGATTATAGGCATCCAATCCGTTTTCATATGGTTTTTGAATGCTCCTCCCCGTTGGTGTATAGTATCTAGCAACTGTTAGTCGGATGGCTGATCCATCAGGCCATTGAACGCCCTCTTGAACAAGACCTTTCCCAAAAGATCTTCTCCCTATGATAACTCCACGATCATTGTCTTGTAAGGCGCCTGCAAGAATTTCACTCGCTGAAGCAGAACCCTCATTGATCAAAATAGCAACGGATAAGTTTTCCAATTGTCCGCGAGATGTAGCATAAAAAGATTTTTGTTCCCTAGCTTTCCCCTTAGTATAAACAACAAGTTTTCCTTTTTCCAAAAACTCATCTGCAATATCAATGGCTGATTTCATATATCCTCCAGAGTTATTCCTTAAGTCAAGTACAAGCCTTTTCATGCCCTTCTCTTTCAGGCTTTCTACTGATTCAATAAATTCATCGTAAGTGGTTCTAGCAAAACGAATTACTTTAACATAGCCGACTTCGGTGTTTAACATAAAGGCTGCATCTACGCTATGCAATGGAATTTTGTCTCTTGTAATATTAAATTCTATCAATTCACCTAAGCCATTGCGTTGAACTTTAACGCTTACCTCAGTTCCTTTGGGTCCTTTTAGTAACTTGACTACTTTTTGATTAGATATTTTTGAGCCTGTGATGTCGTCTTCATTCACTTGTACTATTCTATCCCCAGATTGAATTCCCAATTTTTCTGAAGGCCCACCTCCGATCGCTCTCACAACTACAACAGTGTCTTCTTGAATACGAAATTCTATGCCAATGCCGTCAAAATTTCCTTCAAGCGGATCGTTCATTTGACTATATTGACGCTTAGGAATGTAGTAGGAATGAGGGTCTAAATTTTGTAGAATTTCATTGATCGTTTCTTCTACTATAATTCTTTCTTGTACAGTATCAACATAGTCACTCTTAATAAAATTGATGACTTGCTGAAGTTTATCTCCTTCCTTATAATTATTGCCTTCAAACCCCAATTGAGAAGAGCTGCCTACTGCCATTTGCTTGCCAAGGTAGACACCTACTGCTAATGCAATGGCAAGAATTAGTGGTAAATAAATGAATGGGTTTGAAGCCTTCTTCATGATTCAAGATTTTCTATTTGAACAACCTCAACACCCGCTTTCTCTAGAAATGCCATTCCAGAATTGTCTTTATATGCTTTCATAAAAACAACTCTTTTTATGCCAGATTGCAACACCAATTTACTGCATTCTCTGCAAGGAGATAAGGTAATGTACAATGTTGCACCATCAGAATTGTTAGTTGACTTTGATACTTTCATAATCGCATTTGCTTCAGCATGCAACACGTACCATAAGGTATTTCCATCTTCATCCTCACAACAATTATCAAAACCTGTCGGTGTCCCATTATATCCATCAGATATAATCATGCTATTTTTTACGATTAAAGCCCCAACTTGTTTGCGGCTACAGTGAGACAATTGAGCCCATTCACATGCCATTCGCAAATAGGCCCTGTCGTATCTGAGTTGTTTTTCTTCACTATCGTACCGTATTTTCATAGTTCTTCTTGTTAATGGTATGTTCTATTACTTTTGGATAATGCTCATGCTCAAGCACCCTGATCTTATTGCTTAAAGTTGTTATGTTTTCATCATCGAGAATGACGCATTTACTCTGAAAGATCAACTCTCCAGCATCATACTCTTCTGATACATAATGGATGCTTATTCCACTCTCTTTTTCTTGATTGTCTAAAACTGCTTGATGAACATAATCTCCATACATGCCCTTGCCTCCATATTTTGGCAATAATGCAGGATGTATATTGAATATTCTCCTCGGATACCTTTTAATTAAATCGGCTGGTACCTTTCTTAAAAATCCTGAGAGGACTATCCAATCTATTTCAAATTGTTCAAGGTAGCTCATGGCTAGCTCCCAATCCATGTGCCCTTCTTTTTTAAAACACTTTATTGGAACTGTATTTTTATCTGCTACATTGTAAATACCTGCCTCCTCTTTGTCGGTCAGAATTAAAGCAACTTTCTCATACTTTCTTTTTTCCGCAAAATAAGAAATGATGCAATCTGCATTGCTACCAACACCTGATGCAAAAATGGCTAAATTGGTCATAGAAAAATCAAATTTAGACAAAGCAAAGGTGTCCAAAGTAAAGGAAGGATTTAAAAAATATGACTTTGATAAAATGAACCCTAAAGACATGGTTCAACGAAGTCTTTCGTTTTATCAAGAATTGGATAAACGCAGGTCTATTCGCCACTTTTCGAATGAAGAAATTCCGGATGAAGTTATTTACAATATTCTAAAGACTGCGTCTACTGCTCCATCAGGAGCACACAAGCAGCCTTGGTTTTTCGCTATAGTCAAGTCTTCAGAAATTAAAAAAGAAATCAGGAATGCTGCTGAAAAGGAAGAATATGTGAATTATCATGGGAGAATGGGCAAGGAGTGGATTAAAGATCTTGAGAAGTTTGAGACCAATTGGGAAAAGCCTTATTTAGAGAATGCCCCTGTATTAATTGTTGTTTTCAAAAAGTCTCATGATGTTTCATCTGATCGAAAGCAAAAAAACTATTACGTCAATGAATCTGTAGGAATTGCGTCGGGAATGCTCATTGCAGCTATACATCATGCTGGTTTGGCTTGCCTTACACATACGCCAAGTCCGATGAATTTTTTAAGCAAAATTTTGAATCGTCCATCAAATGAAAAGCCCTTTTTGCTTATACCAATTGGTTATCCTGATGACAATTCTGTTGTACCAGTACTTAAACGAAAATCACTTGAAGAAATTAGCAATACATTTTAGCTGATAAAAATAAATTTTGATATTGCAGGAATAAGAATTTTCTTTGCACTCTAAACCTAAAAATTAAAATAAGATGGCAGATACATCATCAAGAGTTAAAGCAATTATTGTAGATAAGTTAGGCGTTGAAGAAGGCGAGGTGACTCCAGAGGCAAGCTTTACAAATGATTTGGGTGCTGATTCTTTAGACACCGTTGAATTGATTATGGAATTCGAAAAAGAATTCAACATTGCTATTCCTGACGATCAGGCTGAGAAAATCGGTACAGTTGGAGATGCAATATCTTACATCGAAGAAAACACAAAATAAGATTGTCCATTGATATGGAGCTAAAACGAGTAGTTGTAACTGGCATAGGCGCAATAACTCCTTTAGGCAATTGTGTTGAGGATTATTGGAATGGTTTGGTCAATGGGAAAAGCGGCGCTGCTCCTATTACCCAATTTGACGCATCCAAGTTCAAAACGCAATTTGCTTGTGAGGTCAAAGATTATGACGCACAAGCTTATTTCGACAGAAAAGAGGTAAGAAAACTAGATTTATTTGCTCAGTATGCCATGATTGCTACAGATGAGGCAATGAAGGACTCTGAAGTAGAGTTAGATAAAGTTAATCTAGACCGTTTCGGCGTTATTCACGGAGCTGGAATTGGAGGCCTTAAAACTTTCCAAGATGAGTGTCTTGCATTCGGAGCAGGAGATGGAACACCTCGTTTTAATCCTTTCTTTATCCCAAAAATGATTGCAGACATAGCTCCTGGCCATATTTCGATTAAATATGGTTTAAGAGGTCCAAATTTTACTACTGTTTCAGCATGTGCCTCAAGTACCAATGCAATCATTGATGCTGTCACTTATATACGTTTGGGTCGCATGGATTTATGTGTTGCCGGAGGGTCAGAAGCAGCTGTTACTGAGGCAGGTATAGGTGGCTTTAATGCGATGCATGCATTGTCTAAACGAAATGATGACCCAAGCACAGCCTCAAGACCATTCGATAAAGACAGAGATGGGTTTGTATTGGGTGATGGGGGTGGCTCGTTAATTCTTGAGGAGTATGAACATGCCAAAGCAAGAGGAGCCAAAATATATGCAGAAATAGTTGGCTGTGGACTTTCAGCTGATGCGCACCACATGACAGCCCCACACCCAGAAGGTCTAGGTGCTAAAAATGTTATGTTCAGCGCATTGGAAGATGCAAATATGGGCGCAAATGAAGTCGACTACATCAATGTGCATGGCACTTCTACTCCTCTTGGTGATATTGCAGAATCTAAGGCAATAAAAGAAGTTTTCAAAGAGCATGCTTATGCATTGAACATTAGCTCAACAAAATCAATGACTGGTCATCTGCTTGGTGCAGCTGGAATTATCGAAGCCATAGCAAGCATAATGTCCATAAAGCACGACATTGTTCCTCCTACGATCAATCACTTTACAGATGATGAAGAGTTTGACAGCAAGTTAAACTTCACCTTTAATAATGCCCAACAAAGAACTGTAAATGCAGCCTTGAGCAACACCTTTGGCTTTGGGGGACATAATGCCTCTATAATCTTTAAAAAAGTAGATTAATTGAGTCTTTTTCAAGGGATTCGATATTTTTTACTGTCTGACAACAACAAGGGTAAAACCCTAAAACAAATTTTGGGTTTTTATCCTAAAAATCAACTTCTATACGAGCAAGCTTTCCGACACAAATCTGTTGCAAATGAACAAGTTGATGAGAGTATAGAAAGCAACGAACGACTTGAGTTTTTAGGAGACGCCATACTTGGGGCAATTATAGCTGAATATGTTTTCCTGAAATTTCCATACAGAGACGAAGGTTTCTTGACTAAACTTCGCTCTAAAATGGTTAGCAGATCATTCCTAAACCAACTTGCTGTAGATATAGGGCTAGATATTTTTATAGAAACCTCCCCAAATGTAAATAGGCCAAACTCCATCAATGGGGATGCTTTTGAAGCGTTGATTGCTGCCATTTACCTTGACAAAGGCTATGATGCTTCTAAGAAATTTGTCATTGAAAAAATAATCAAGGATTTTATCGATATCAAAAAGCTCATTCAAGAAGAGAGCAACTATAAAAGTAAGGTGATTGAATGGGCGCAAAGTGAAAAGTTAGAGCATTTGTTTGACACGAAATTATTGGACGATACTAAAATTAAATACTTTAAATGTGAGTTGAAGTTAAACCGCTCAATTGTTGCAATTGGCGAGGGTGCTTCCAAAAAAAAAGCAGAACAAGCAGCTGCAAAAAAATTCTTTGCAAATAAAGCCAAAGAGTAATTGTTTAACACATATTGCAGTATTTCCTAGCATGCAATAGTTACTTTTGATTCAATTTTCAAACATTGATCAAGTTAAGCTTAGAAATAGAGGAAGACTACGATTTCGATTTATTTGGCATTTGTTGTCACTTAAAAGATTATCGTCTATGTTGGGAACTCAATCAATCTTGTAAGTTTGACTTAAAGAAAGGGGAGGACTTGGAGCTGAGTGTTAAAGAGGAAGTTCAAACTTATTCTTTTTATGAATTTGATGACAAAGAAAATTTGCTTCATTATTTTTTAATAAATAATAGAAGTGGTTATGGTTATTTGATTCCAGAGGAAAAGAACTGCGATTACCTTTTGATTGTAAAAGGTAATCTAAACGGGCGAGAGAAGGAAATGTTGTTTTCAAAAATCAATCAAGTAAAACAAATTCTAGCTGTTTATCCTTTGCATGTAAACAGACTTAAATCAAAAAAAAATCTAATTTTTTAAGATGGAACACCAAAAAAGAACTAAAATTATTGCGACCGTGGGTCCATCCACCTCCACAAAAAAAACGCTAGAGAAAATTATACGTGCAGGTGTCAATGTGATTCGAATTAACTTCTCTCATGGCAAACATGAGCAACATGCTGCCGTCATTGACAAGGTCAGACAAATCAATAAACAAAAAAATATACACACTGCTATACTGGCCGATTTGCAGGGTCCAAAAATTAGAATTGGCGAAATTGAGAATGGCTCTGTTCAGGTAAAGGAGGGTGAGTCGATAGTGCTGAGAGACCAACCATTGATAGGGAACAAAAATGAAGCCTACATTAGTTACCAATCTTTTGCAAGTGATGTAGAGGTTGGGGAGCAAATATTAATTGATGATGGAAAGCTTATACTTGAAATCGTTAAGGTGGATGAAAAAGGAGTGGAGGCAAAATTTATGAACGATGGATCTTTATCCTCGAACAAAGGAGTAAATCTCCCTGATACCAAAATTTCGTTACCCAGTTTAACAGAAAAAGACCGACAAGACCTTGACTTCGCCATAGCCAATAATGTGGAGTGGATTGGACTATCATTCGTTCGTCAAGCATCTGACATTGTTGAATTAAAGAATGTCATTGAAGAAGCAGGAAAACACTGTCGGGTCATCGCAAAAATTGAAAAACCTGAAGCCTTAAATGAAATTGACAAAATCATTGATGTTACCGATGCAATCATGGTTGCAAGAGGTGACCTTGGCGTAGAAATTCCAATGGAACGAGTTCCTCTACTTCAAAAGGAATTGGTGAATAAATGTTTAAAGGCGGCAAAACCAGTAATTATTGCAACCCAAATGATGGAAAGCATGATTACTAGTATCAGTCCTACTCGTGCAGAAGTCAATGATGTTGCAAATGCAGTGCTTGATGGAGCTGATGCCCTGATGTTGAGTGCAGAAACCTCTGTCGGAAAATACCCTGTAAAAGTCATTAAATCAATGACAAAAATTATTGCTCAAATTGAAAAATCTGCGTTAATCTACCATCATGAGTTCCCCCCAGAGTTGAACGAAGACAGGTTTATTTCTGATTCTATTTGTTACAACGCCTGTCGATTATCTCAGAGAGTAGATTCAAAGGCAATTGTTACCATGACGCATTCGGGATACACCGCGGCAAAAATTTCTAGTTTCAGGCCAAAAGCGAACATCTATGCTTTTACTGGAAACCATGCATTGCTGAATACTTTAAGCCTCGTATGGGGTGTACAAGGGTTTTATTACGATAAATATGTAAGTACAGATCCTGTCTCTTATACACATCTCCGAGCCCACGAGACTAGGCATGAT
>OJGX01000550.1_pt1 | contig 17897 bp, 14 predicted proteins | sample 1594661 | NCBI WGS metagenome assembly OJGX01 (sample SAMN05416839, study PRJEB24817) | seawater metagenome | isolation source: Sea water | place: Canada:Atlantic | collected 2013-07 | reverse complement strand
GATGTATACCCAGACAATCATCATAAGAAATACTCTTTTGAAGCATTTCCATGGTGAGTAATCGTGCAAGGTAGTATACCGGGTTTTCCTGTTTCTTCTTGGTTTTCTCCTCATTTTCCTATCCTCAAATAAGGGTTAGTAAGTGGCCCAATGCCGAGCAAAACTCCAAAGGAGTCCTCCTCGAACTTGGGCCAGAGAAGGTCAAGAACGTTGCCTGTCTAGTTTGTCTCGCCGGTGGCAACCGCAGCGGAAACACAATCCATACTGGATTGCGCTAATCATTCCGGTGACTTATTGAACCGAGAAGTTTACCAATTGGATTGCACCGGAAAATCTGATAAAAATAAGACACAACCCCGGTCCCGTTAGGGACCGAAGTTGTGAATGAGTGGAAATTATTTTTCCTTGCTGAAGAAGCCACTCGCTTCTTTCAGTGTTTGCTTCTCGTTGGGAGCAGCTTTCTGGGCAGGTGGTTGTGGAATAACCATCTGCTCTTTTTCTTTCTGCTCGCCAATGAGTACGGGGTGCTCAAACCACTTCCGCACCATGGACATTCCAAGCTCAAGGTCCTTCAAGTCTTCAGGCTTAAAGGAATACGCGTAATCCGGTTTCCCCTGCTTACTCACGACCAGTTTCTTGAGCGTCATGCGAAAGCTGTAATGACCAGACTTTCGCCGATTGGCCCAGACGTTCACTTGGACATTTCCGTAGGTGCGTTCGTAAACAAGAACGCCCGTTGGCAGTTTTTCTTTTTCCATGGGTTAATCCTCCCAATTAGTTAATCAAGCCACTCTCGTAGCAGTCACTGCACCAGTAGTGCAGTCACAGCAACGGTGGTTTTATTAACTGGAAAAATGATGCCTGTTTAGTTTGTCACGCCGTTGGCAACCACAGCGGATAATCAATCCATACTGGATTGTTCGTTTGTCAAAGAGCGGGAACCGCACGTTCCATGAGCGTTTAATGCTAGCCGGTGATGGCTGAATTGCGAGCAAATTTAAAGTGGATACGAAGGGTGGGGGATTGAATAAGACGCCCCTCGGTTCACGAGGAACCGAGGGGCGAATAAGGGGAACTAGACTCTATTCTGAAGAAGCCCCTTGCTTCCTTAGATTACAGAAGCTCAGAATTTTCGTGCGACATACCAGAGAGGAAGATTGTCCCCAATTGGTCTTTGTCAGCTAAAGCTCTGAAAATCTTCGAGTCGCGGAACCAACATTTTCTGAAGTCAGCGGCACGTTGGAGGTCTTCGACATCTTCTGATGTGAAGTCGCGAGACCAACCTTGAAAGTGAGAACAAACGGGAACCAACTTCACAGTTGTCACATTAAAACGATATTTACCGTTTTTTCTGCGGTGTCCCCAAATCATTGTTCTTATACTTCCAAACGTTTCATCGCCTACAGTCATAATCGCTGGTTGTCTTTCTTTTTGCATGGCCAAATCCTCCATTTAGCATGTTATACACTCGCCACATTGTGGCCGTCACTGCCCTAAGGGACAGTCACCGTCACATTGTTGGAGCGTGCCTGAAGAGGTCTTGGCGACGCGTTGCCTGTTTAGTGTTTCTCGCCGTTGGCAACGACAGCGGATAATCAATCCATACTGGATTGTTCATTTGTCAAAGAGCGGGGACCGTTGGTCCCAACATTGTTCAAGGGTAGTAAGAATCGTCTAATTTGCGAGAAATTTTGCCTTACGGAAAAACGAAAAGAAGGAGCCTTCAAGACTCTGGAATCCGGCAGGATGGAGCAGGGAAGGGGGATGATTGTCAGGCCATTTTCCCATCACCTCTTGGTCCTCGTTCCTTTATGAAGGACCAAGAGGCGACGGAAAAACGGCAGAAAAAGGATATGTTGTTCGAAAGACAGGTGCATTCGCAATCCTCGTGCCAGGCGACTTTTCAAGTTCGCCTGGCACTGCGTTTGCTTGAATACACAAAGGTTGTTTTGGGCTGTCGCCCTGGGAGTTGCTAAGGGGCCTTGCCCCTGACGCACGCAAGGCGTTCTTCCGTCCTAGCTTCCGCGTCGTCTTCGCCTCCTTGTGCAGCCAGGAATCCTCGGGAAGAAGCCTGGCGTTTGTCACCCCCACTCTTCGCCAGAGGGTCAGAAAGGCAATTGCAATTGCACTTTCATTAACCAAAGGAGGATTAGAGATGCATAGCGTAAATTCAAAAGGCCAAAAGATTCTTGATACGTTGACAAAAGACCTGGTGGAAATTGGAGACCATCGAAAGATTGATAATACCGATGGGCTGTTCATGCCGGTTTATGTGGAATGTATCGGAAGGGTAGGGGACGGAAGGCTCTTTAGTGTGGCCCATTACTTCAAGCAAAACGGGGATATGATGCGTGACCCTGATGTCGTCTTTTTCCAAGTGGACACATTCAAGGAAGGGTATCCGGAGCACTCCCGAGACGTTTTTCCTGTGGAGTATTATCCGGTTTCATTCGAGCAAAGCTCTGTGGGTCTTTACCAAGAAGCCGTGATTATCGGCTCGGAAGGAATCGAGGGAGTCAGGCCAAAGTTGCAGAAAAGCATTACGTCATTTTGCAATGACTGGATGTTGAACATCAAAGACCAACAGGGGATTTAAGGGAGATAGGCCTTCGGGCCTGTTTCTTTGAAAATGGGCCGATGATTAATCGGCCCATGGTTAGTATTCTTCCGGAAGAAGAACCGTTGTTGCTGACCTGTCCGCTTCAGTGATGACCCAGAATTTCTCGCCTTTCCGTGAATGGTAGGCAGAAACAATTCTGAAATTGCTAGAGACCGAAAGTTCATTCTCCTTTCGGTCTTCTTCGCTGACATCACCCCAATCTCCGGAGGCATGCCTCCGAATTGCTGCAATAACCTCGGAGTCCTCCAAGGATTCTTTAACTCCAGGCGTCATTAATAAACGTCCCAGAGCAAACATCTGATTTTCCGACATGATAACCTTTCAATTCCGAAGGAATTAGCAGGTTCAAACCATATTTTCATTCACGGTGCAACGTGATTAAAATCAAGTTCCTGAGCAATTGTTTTCCAGGAGTAGGTGGGAAAAGATGATTGTAGTGAGTATGGTTATAGAGAAGACTAAGAAAACTTTGGAGCAATATGAAGACTGCGATGTTAAGGAGCCCGCCCGGACTTCATCTTTGTGATATCGGCCATCTATGGAGCATGACTTCGCCTGAGCACGGAAGAACTCCGTTGTCGTTCCGTTTACCGGCGAAGTATTTCAATCTTATTGAAATCCCGGAGCCTTATTGGTAACAATTAGCAACATCTCAGGGCAATCGAATGATTATGGTCAGATATAGATGAGCAAGAAAGTGCAGAATGCTACCCTAGTTAAGAAGTGGTTTCCGATTCTAGGGAAGTGCAGGGCTACAATCCATCAGGGTTCGAACCTTTCTCTCATGTTTGTCCCACTTGTTAACGCTTGGATGAACCTGTGACGAACAAAGCCAAAATCCGCCCGCTCGATGAACCACCAGCACCCACCGTCTCTGCGGGCACGGTGGAGCAAGGTCCGAGTATTCCGGCTATCGAAAGGATAAAGCTATTCAGCAACTCCCAGTGGGAAGAGTTCACTCTTGAGTGGGCACACTCGCTGAAGAAGGAATATACGCATGTAGAGAAATGTGGTGGCGCAGGAGACATGGGGCGCGATGTGATTGCGACGACAGCGAGTGCAGAACAGCACTACTTCCAATGCAAACATTACGATAGACCTCTCACCCCCACGACAGCGTGGGTTGAGCTTGGTAAATTGGTTTATTATTCGCACCAAGGGGATTACGACTATCCCGACCGATACTTCTTTGTCGCACCACAGGGAATTGGAACCAAGCTTTCAAACGCCTTACGAGACCCAGTCGCTCTGAAAGCAGAGCTGAAAAAGCAGTGGGACGACAAATGCCTCAAAAAAATCACCAGCAAGAACTCCGTCCAATTAACAACCAAGCTAGAGTCTTATCTCGATGGCTTAGATTTTGGGATTTTTGCGGCTGTACAACCGCTTCAACTTATTGAAGACCATGCATCTACGCGATGGCACGTCGCCCGTTTTGGCGGCGGTCTTCCGCTCAGACCCGAGCCAAAGACTCCGCCCCAAATCCCGTCGAAAGAAGAGATTAATTACGTTCGAGAACTTCTCGATGCATACGGGGACCATTTGAGCCGCTCACTTAATAAAGTAGGTGACCTCTCGACGACATCGCAGGCTGAAGCTCTTCTGTTGGAGCATTTCAACGACGCAAGGACGGAGTTCTACAGCGCCGAGTCGTTGAGGGTGTTCTCACGCGACACGTTGCCGCAAGGAGAATTTGGAAAGCTTCAAGGTGAGGTGCATCATGGTATCAAAGACGAGCTACGTGCCGCCCACGCGGACGGCTATGCCCGGGTTCTCGGTGTAATAAAAGTGGCACGGCAGCTCCAGTTCTCCGCTCATCCACTGCAATCGGCAGTGACTGTGCGCGACAGGGGAGGAATCTGTCACCAGTTGGCAAACGAAAGGAAAGTCAGATGGGTCAAGTAAACGCATCTGAAGCTCGGTACATCGCGCCATTCAACGGAGCCGTTGAGATTGGACTGCGTGCGCTCACGGTGCTTACGGCGGCTTTTCCAGCCTTTTACTCGATACAGCGTCTGGTAGTTTTCGACTACCTTCTAGTTCACTCCGATGACGTATCCGACGGGCCTGCAGGCCTCCATCCTAAAACACCCCATCGAGGAGCTGAATTGCTCGTCCGTCGCGGTGTATTACAGGAGGGGATTCGTCTCTACCAGAATCGCGGACTGGTCGAAGCCCGCTATGAAGACGCTGGTGTGTACTACTCGGCGACAGAAAACTCGGCCGCGTTCCTGGACGTGCTCGCGTCTGCATATCTTATAGCGCTTAGAGACCGTGCAGATTGGGTGATAAGGAGATTCGGAGCGAACACCGATGGAGAGATACAGCGCCTAGCAAATCAACACGCAGGCGAATGGGGTGCAGAGTTCGCAATGGAGTCTGTACTCCGGCAGGAGGAGAACGAATGAGCACTCTGCATCTGTCGCGATTAACGGTTAGTGGGCCAGATGTATCCGATGCAGAGGTAGTTTTTCGCGGTGGCCTTAACGTCATTGTGGGACCGTCAGATACCGGGAAGACGTTTATTGCCCAGTGTATTGACTTTATGATGGGGGCGGGCAAGCGCCCAAAGGAGATTCCGGAGGCGCAATCCTATGACCGGCTGCGACTTGAATGGTTGCTCGACGGAAAAGAGGCTGTCGTATTTGAGCGGAGCCTAAGCGGCGGCGACTTTCGGCTGTTCCACAATGGCGAAGAGCGCCATCTCAAGGCAAGGCACAATGCTAAGAAGACTGATAACGTCTCTCAATTTCTGCTGAATTGCTACAATCTCGAGAACAGAAAAATCAGAACCCACAAGAGCGGTAAAACGCGGGGACTAAGCTTCCGTGATATTGCGCGCCTAATACTCGTTCCGGAAACAAAAATTATCGAGGAGCTCTCGCCTATATTTTCGGGGCAGAACGACAAAAATACGGTGGAAGCCTCCGTCTTCCGGATGCTTCTGACAGGCGTTGACGACTCCTCTGTGATTGCCCAGGAAGAGCCGAAGATTCTACGCGCCCGCAGGGAAGGTCACGCTCAGGTTGTAGACGAATTACTGGCGACGGCTAGAACAGAGTGGGAGCAACGGGTGGGGGACATTACCGAAGACCAGTTGCGTAGCGCTCTGGTGGAGCTTTCGAGTTCTATCGAAAGCACTACAAGGGTGCTGACAGCGGAACGCGAGTCGGCTGCTGCGCTTGAGAACAAGCGAAAATCGGTATGGAAGGACCTCAGGGAAGTCGAGAGCCGCCTGGCAGTACTGTCCGAGCTGCAGAAGCGATTCCTATTGCTTCGGAAACAGTACGAATCTGACTTGGAGAGACTTGAAGCAATTACCGAAGCGAGCCACCGCTTGGAACAATCGCCACGCCAGGATTGCGCTGTTTGTGGAGCCTCTCCTGAACACCAGACTGCCGCCGTCGAGGAGGACGAAGAGTCATTGGAGACAATTGCCGCGTCCTGTGACGCCGAGGCCGACAAGATTCGAGCACTGATAGATGACCTTCAGGAAACCATCGAAACGAACAAAGCGGAAGTTGCGAGCTTGCGAACCAAGCAGGCGCATTACGAAACGGAGCTGAAGAGCGTGGGAGAGTTGTTGAAGGCAGAACTCACTCCTCGAATCAGTGATGCTCTCGCGGTAATCCGAACCGCATCAGAACAGAAGGCGGAAATTGAAAAATCACTCCTCTTAGGCGACCGCCTCCGTCAGCTTGAGCAATTCAAAACACGAAAACACAAAACTGTTCGGGAACCTGTAGATGGTGACACCTCTGAGTCGAACGTCGGAGCGGATTTGGCTGAAAAATTTACTCTGGAAGTGGAGAAACTTTTGAAGGCGTGGAATTTCCCAAATCTCAAGCGCGTCACATTCAGCGAGAAGGAACAAGATATAGTCATCTCCGGCCAGAAAAGGGCGAGTCATGGAAAGGGCGTTCGCGCCATTACACATGCCGCGTTTAATCTAGGGCTTCTCCAGTTCTGCAAGGCGGCCAAGCGACCGTATCCGGACATCGTACTGCTCGATTCGCCGCTGATTGTCTATCGCCAACCCGACACCGAGGAAGCCGACTTTTCTATTGACGTCAAAAACGACTTTTACCGAACCTTGGCAAAAGACTTCGCCTCGAGCCAAGTCATCATTTTGGAGAACGACCCACCCCCAGATGACCTCACTGACGAAATCAACCTGATTGAGTTCACCGGTGCCGACCACGGACGGCGCGGATATATTCCTGACCCGTCCTAACGGCAGAACTGCATTTTTCATCCGAAACGAAATTTTACTTGTCCCCTCTTCTCTTTTCATGCATGATAAAGGACGTTATCATGCATGAAATCACAATAGGGGACCCAATGGATAAGGAGAACACGACGGAACTTGTTTCGGTGCAAAGCCGGGCTTTGAAGCTGGCGGACAAGAATGTTCCCCAAGCTATCAAGGACGCCGGCCACGCTTCGGCGTTTGCTTATGAGGAATTTCTTTTTGGTCAAATCCGGAACCCCAACACTCGGCGTGCCTATGAGTCGGCAATCAGCCGGTTCTTGGCTTGGCTCAAATATGTGGACCTTCCATTGGTTCAGGTCTCGCCAAGAGATGTTGGCGATTACCTGGATGGCCTAGAACTATCCATTCCATCCAAGAAGCTTCATCGAGCGGCATTGAATCACTTCTTTGATTTCCAAGTGCAACGCCATGCCGTTGTTTTGAACCCAGTAAGCTCGGTTCGAAACGAGCGACACCAGGTCACCGAAGGAAAGACGGCTGAAATCACAGTCAAACAGGCTCAGAAACTGTTTCAAAACATCGAAGATGACCTGGTTGGGCTACGTGACCGAGCGATTTTGGCTGTCCTGGCGTATTCAGGAACTCGAATTGGGGCCATTTCGAGGCTCCGGAGGAAAGATTTACAACACGAGGGAGACCAATGGGTCATATCCTTTCGGGAGAAAGGAGGTAAGCACCGCAAGGTTCCAGTTCGCCATGACCTTCAAAAAATCCTTTTTGGATATCTGGATGCCGCTGGAATTCCGGAAGCAGATGGAAAAGCTCCTTTGTTTAGGACTTCGAAAGGCAAGACCGGAAAGCTCTCAGAAAACGGTATGACTGATAACGACATGCAACGCATGTTCAAGAGGAGACTCAAAAAGTCAGGCCTTCCCACTACGCTATCCCCTCACTCCTTTCGAGTAGCCACCATCACCAATCTGCTTACTCAAGGCGTGCCTCTGGAAGACGTTCAAAACTTGGCCAATCATGCAGACCCAAGAACGACCAGACTCTACGACCGGAGACGACGAAAGGTCACCAGGAACATTGTTGAGCGAATTCCAATCTACGCAGACATTGGTGACTCTGAAACCACATAGCCAGTGCGAGCTACGGCCACCATGGCTCCCTTGCCCAATCGCAAAATGCCCTGCGCTTTGAACCATCCCAAATACGCAGCGCGTCAATCAAATCGAACTTTCCTGATTTCCACTCTCGGCCTGGGTCCCAAACGTTCAATAGAAATGCTATTGAAACCTTTTCACCATGACTTGCTCCTGCGTAGTTCGCGTCCAGTAGTTCCGCGTCAAACGGCCTTGCTCCTGCTTTGTCCAATGCAAATTGGTCCACTAGGCTCTGAAATCTCTCTACGGTATCCATTTTGGTTCTTTGATTCAGTCTTGTTCAAGCATTGGCGTACGCTGGCTTCACCTGGTTTGGTTCGACTGCCGTGGAAAGCATTCTTTTAATGTACGTGCTGTGTTGGTCCTTTTGAAATAGCACATGACATTTCGTGAATTCCTCGATGGACAAGTCTTCTGTCCACCATCGGACCTGCTGAAATGGTGTGTTAGATATGATGAATGAATTCAGAATCACACTTGGGTCTGCGAGCCGAGACTCCAGTTCCTTGATGGTTCGATAGAACTGAATCTTCGGGTCATCTGGACCTTCAAGATTCCGTATTCCTTTCGGGTCAACGAATGTGACGTATTGCTTGTTGTCACTCAACAGCCACATCAAAAAGTCAGGGTAGAAGTTCCCTGCTTCAAAGAAGCCGATTCCACGCCCCCGGCTCATGTTTCGAAGTAAATAGAGCTCTTGATTTTCGAAGAATCCTGGATTCGTGTTGTAAAATGCTCTTAGGTCCGTGACGAATTCCTTCTCACCGTCATTCAAGGATACCGGACTGACTTCCACCAGGTCGCTTTTGAAGTGCAGAAGAGGTTGATAAAGATGCTGCCCAAATGCGAATGCGCTCAGATTCCCGAAATTCCAATCGGTAAGACTTCCGTCCTCGATTACCCCTCTGAGCTCTTCTAGCTTCTCGACGATGGCATCCTGAGACTCATCAATTAAAAGACGGTACTCTTCAATGAAATTCGGGTCATCCTCCGTAAGCTCGTGATACTCGTAGAAATCCGATTCCCATTCCTGTTTTTGGTTCTTGTAATAGCGGTCGATGTATTTCTTGAGAAGCGCCACCGCAATTTCTTCCCAGCGCCTCACTCGATTGAAATGGGTGAACTCAAGTTCCTCTTTTGGAATGAAGAGCCGGTACCACTGATTGTTTGCTGGGCTCAGTAATCGCATGATGCTGTCCCGTCCAAGATTTAGGTTGTACCACGAGCGTTCGTTCTTGAAGTGCTGAAGTTCGAACCAAATGGCATCAATATCCATGAATGCGAGATGTCGCTCTTCCAACTTTCCTTCATGCTTTACGGCTACATCACTTGTCCGAGCTACTTCCCTGCTCTGCTGGGCCTGAATCTTGGGATACCAATTCAACGCCACAGGATGTCTTAGCAACCGCTCCGGAGGAACATCCAAGGTCGGCTTGGGGCCATGGAGCTTAAAATCCTTTCCTTCCTTGATTCGAACACTTGTGAGATTCTTCCCGTTGAGGTTTTTCACAACCGGAAGAACGAATTCGATTCGGTCTTCGTTACCTGGGAGCCCTTCTTCTTCGAGGTACTCCTTGAACTGGCGCATATAATCCGCCCGGATGCCAAAGATATTCAGCGTCTCAAGCAAATTAACATTCTTGGGCCGTTTAATCCCTTCGAGCTGACTGCTTCGTTTCAATGTCATTCCATGGCCCTTTAGACGCACTCCACGTCCAAAGAGTTGAATGATTTCCGAACCTTCCGTGCGCCCAATGTTCATCAATCCCATGGTGCTCACGCGCCAACTGTTCCAGCCTTCCGTGAATTTTTTGGAACCAATCAAGACATTGACGGTTGATTCCTCATTATTGAGGCCTCGAAAAAGCGAACCAGCAAATTCTTTTTCTGTGACAACAAGCAACTGCGGATGCTGTTCACACAGCTTGCATAGATTGCTGGCATCGCCAACGTTGATGAGACCAAAGGCCTCATTTTCCCCAAGACGCAAGGCTATCTCTCCATCCGTCCCTTTGAGATTCTCCACGTGCAAGGCTGCTTGCGTAGCTGAATTGAAAAGCACTTTGAGGATGTCTTCGTAAACCTCATCCGCGGACATTCTGCTTCCAACCAAATGCGGGAACGCCGTTGAGAAGATTTCGTTTCCACGCTGGTCTAATAAACCAGGTTTTCCGCCCAGCAATCTCGCCAATAGTTCAATTGAATCCCTCTTGTTTTTCACAAACTCCGCAAGAGTCAGCAAAATATCCACCACATCTGATACCTTGCGTTTATTCTCAGAACGCACAGCATTCACACTTCCCCCTACAAACACCCACAATGGTTTCTCGAGCAAAAACGCTCGAAAATCGTTTGGATTATCCGCATAGAGCTTTTGCTGTTGGTAAAATGCTACCAAGCACGCTGTTAGATATAGACGTCTACGTTCTTCGTCTGAGTCATCGGCCAGATTCAGAATACGGTAGTCCTTCCCGAACCCGTCCTTGTAGAAATACTTGTAGGAGTAATCAAACAGGATGTTCTTTGCGTAAATCGGCTCCAGGCTTTTCTTCCCTTTCATGGCCTGGCCGAAGGTCGCGGAGTACTCAAAAGAGAAACCATTCTCGCAAAGCCGGTTTCGTGCTCTCATCCAAGCACCTTCAACACTGGAACTAGCTCCTCGATGCCCTTCATCGACCAATACCAGGTTGTTACCCTCGAAAGCATCGATGGCGACTGTCTTTTGCCCCATTTCCTCTCTCAGCTTTGTGACTTCGATAATCTCAACTGCATGTCCAGCGAACAGCGACCCAGCCTCTTTTGAGAACAACTCGGCTTGTATTCCAGATGCCTGGAATTCCTCCAAGTGCTGCTTTGAAAGCCCTTCGTTAGGAGTCAGAAGAATGATGCGATTGTGTTCCTTAGATTTCCCATGCAATGCCTGGTAGTGGCGATACTGAAGCATATTGACATGCATCAACAATGTCTTCCCGCTTCCTGTAGCATTCCAAAAAGCCAGTTTCCTAAGCTCCTCAATCGTGTATTGAGGCAATTTCTCTTTTTCTGATTTCCCTGCATTGTACTTATCTAAGTGCTGATTGAGGGAGGTCAATAGGCCTTCTGGGTCACGAAAGAATCGGTCGAGGTAAATTTCTGTGACGAGCAATGTCAGGTATTGGAAATACTTCCATCGAAGTGGTTGAGCGCGCTTTGCGCTCAACGCCAGGGTGTGCTTAACGATGTTTTGGTCGTATCCCAAAAGGACATCTTGAGGCAGTTCCTTGAACTCCCACAAGAGCTTCAGCTGATGCAAAAACTTGTGGACGTTGTTTTCATCGAACCCTTCAAGTTCCAACGGCTTCAGATGCACAGCCAGCTTCTCAAAGCTATCCACTTCGAACAGGGACAGCATCCACTGATTCAGGATGAGCTTCTCATCAAACCTGAGTGGCTGTGGTTCGTTCTTTTTCGTCTTCCTACCCATGTTGCCCTCTCTTACACGTCTTCCACGTCAAACATGAGGCGTCCGAATTCCTCTTCTATGTGCCTTACCTTCCAAGTCTGGTCTTCACGACACAGGTTCTCCAGGTTGTTATCACCATTCACATAAATCAGGTCATACTCTTGGTCTTTGGTATTGTATCCCTGCTTTTTGAACCATGCATCCAGGGCATCGTTGTTGGTCTCATCTAGGTTTCGCCAGAGAACTAGAACCTTTGAACCTTCCGGGTTTGTTCCTTCGATTACTCTAACTCCTCTGATGTAATCGATGTGCTTTACGGTGAGGCCTAGTAGCCAATTAAATGTCTCTACCAGGTCCACATTGACCAGCTTCGTATCGCCGTTGCGCTCGACACGGAGCTTGTATTCGTCCGGATTACGGAAGGAATCGATGTTAAGGAGCGATTGGCTACCTCGGCTTTCCACATCAAGCATGTAGGATAGAGTATACTCTTCGCGTAGCTTGTCGTCCTGTTCGAGTAAGGATGCCTGTTGGTCTGTTCGCTTGAACTCCAAATTATTTAGAGCATCTTCATATGATTCGAGGCGAATGTATTTGAATGCGTGGCTAATCCCATTGCGTGTTACTGGCTTACCTTCCTTCCATTCATCTGCATACACCGCCTTCATGATGCGTGGTTTAGTAACCGTCTCAAAGTAGCTTCCCATCTCCACGAGCAGAAACTTTCGCTTTTGCGATGTAGTTCTATTCAGATTGACAACTGCATGCCCGGTCGTGCCTGAACCTGCAAAATAATCCAGCACGTAGTGCTCAGCGTTTGGAGATTGAAACACCAACGAAACACACTTCTCCATTAGTTTTATGGACTTTGGAAAATCGAACATCTTCTTTCCAAACATACTTATAAGTAGTGTATTTCCATATTTCCCTGCGTCGAACTCACCGCCTTTCCATACTGTTTTTGGGACTGTCTCCTCATGTGAGAGAAACAAGTCGAGAGTACCATCCACTTCCTTGACCACAACCCTATCAAGATTCTTCTCAATAGAATCGAGCCCAAAGTTCCATCGCCGCTCTATTCCATTTTGGTCTATTGGCCAGATTTCTATTTCTCCTGTTGGACACTGAACGTTTCGACCTGTCGGATGAAACTCATCTTCTGGAACATCCCCAACCCTTACAACTGCCCCATCTTTCACGTAGACCGGATAGAATGAAAGTCTGCGAGCAGTCCTTAGGGAGTTTTCTCCCCATCTCCGCATTTTCCGGGGCGTTTCATTCTCTTCGAGAGTCCGAGCAATGCATTGCTGTGTAGTAGCTGGTGTTAAGAAAATAGCGTATTCGTGTACCCTATTAAAATCTCGTGTGATTGACCCTTTAGGGTTATGAACGACTGTCACCCTAGACAGCCTGAATTCTGGCGTCATATCGGTCAGCAATTGTGACAGGAGAACCATCTCAGTATCATCGATTGCTATTGTTTTAACACCCGCAGGATTTAGGAATGAGAGAGCTATGGCAATTCTGTCTCTCATCAGAGTAATCCACGACGAATCCCTATATCCATTTTTGTATATTATTGGAGTGGAATCAGTATTGTAAGGTGGGTCAATATACACGTGATTGACCCGCTCCTTGAAACGTCTTTTTAACAATTGCAGAGCTTGGAAATTATCCGAATTCACAAGCACACCTTCAGTGCCCTTATCGAAATCGGAGACACTGGCAATAATGGTATCTTTGCTGGATTTGGGATACCACCTTGTGTCTAGAACAAGGAATTGATTAGCTTTCAGAAATTCTACAGTGAGTGGCTCCGAGTAACCCGGAGTTGTTAGGTCTTTCTCTATCTCCTGAATACCAAACAACCTTACCCATTCCTCCCTCTGGGCGTCATTAGCCGCAATCTCCGGATAAAGCTCTTCGGGAACACGGTCGAGCGTGATGCAGTAATTCGTCTCAACAACAAACTTTTTCTTGAGCCACAGCTTCTTCTGAAAATTTTCCAGTTGTTCGAGGAATTGGATGACTTTGTGGGCAATTTTGCGAATGACCTTAATTTTGCTCAGGTATTGTTCCACGCGAGGAACTGTGTCGTGCTCGATGTCATCAAGGTGCATCACCTCGTTCTTGATGTAGAAATCCAACTCTCGACGCAGAAACCCACCCAGGTCCTTGTGAATGAAATAATCGAAGGTATTTCGTGCCGTGTACTGGGTAAGGTGCTTCTCCAACACCGTCCGCTTTGGATTCGCTTTGGTAGGCGCAGGCTTTGCGAGCTCATGAATCCATTCCTCGAAACCCTTAGACTGAAGTACCCGTTCAATTGCTTCTTGATTCAAAGAATCTTGCTTCTTCTTGCCATCATCTGGACGATACTCGAACCGAATGAAGAGTTCCCCGTTCTCTTCATACACCGGGTCTTCTTCGCAAATAATGAAACGTCTTTCCTTCCCTGCCTGTTCCTTCTTGTTGTCCTGCTCCGATGAAGCAGCAACCAGATGCACTCGCACTCGTTTGCCTGATGGCATTGTGAAAATGTAATCCCGGAAGTATTCACTACTCTTTACGTAATACTGGTCATGGTTCGCCCAGTGGAGCTTGACCTCTTCGCCTTCATAGGGGATGGCGTAGACACCTTCTTTGTATCGTCGAAGCGAGATAAAATCCCCTTCGTGATAATAACGTCGGAAGAAGTTGAAAAGATGGCTGAACACCTCGTTTTCCAACGCAGTGACATCTACACTTGAATCGGCCATTTTCTGGCGCAATTCTTTCACTTTGGGTAACCCTTCGGGTTCAACGCCCAAACCTTTGGCCTGTTCAATAGCCTTATCAAGCTCCTCCTGAAGCCCAGCTTTATCGGCAGAGCGATATTGGCTGAACGCCTTTTTCACCTGTGGACGCAAATCCTTCTCCAGAAACCGAACGACTTCGTCTCGTTTCTGGTTCATGATTCGGTAAATTCCAAAATCCAAGTCTGCTTGGTCTAATTGGAACAACTCCTCCAGGAGCTTTTGCAATTTTTCAAAATTCGTTGCCACGTCCTATTTCCTCAAATTCCTAGACCACTTCCCACGCAATCGTGAAAAGCGGTTCCGTCTTTGTTTTTTGTGTCATGCGTCTTTGCAAGCCATCGATGAGAGAATCCCTTTTCTCGGAAATCTCGTCTTCTACCTCAAAAATCTGTTGCCTCTGTTTGCGCTGTCGTTTCTCCAAGTCCCTCAGTTTTTGCTGAAGCTCGTTTTGCTCATCAAGGGTTGTTGCCAATCTTGATTGGCGACGAACAGCCTTAATCTGTGCCTTCGTGTCTGCAAGTTCCTTCTCCGCTGCAAGCACCATATCCTCAGCCCACTTCTCGAGGCGTTCTCGTTCCTCGTTGAAAAGAGCGTTATTTCCCTCCAAGGATTTGGCAGTGGTCGCCTCAGCATGAAGCTTGGATTCCTTCTTCAATCTCTCGACCACGTCCGAAAGAACTTCCTTAGACTCCCCTACCCTAGCGTTGCAATGAAAGAATTTTTGGCACGTCTCTTGGTCAATCGACTTGCCACTTTCATCCATTGCCGAGAAAAGAAGATACTCCTCTCTATCGAATGAATCGATGACAAGACGTTGAAGCGTTAGCCATCCCGCTTTCCCTTTCAAGACCTCAACAAGAGAGACCTTGGCTGGATAATTGGTCACATCAAACGTCACCTTGGCTACAGGCGTTTCAATCTCTTTTCCACGTCCGATAGACCATTCCCCAAGTGGATGAGAGAGACGGTAAAGGTAATCCCCGGTGACATTTCGCTGTTCCTTTGAAATCAAATGGTATTCTCCAGATTTGCAGGCCTCCACGGGAGATTGCTCAAGTATGAATGTCAACGTGTCATCGTTGAATGTGGCATGGCCATCCAACACCACTTTCGTAAGTGCCCAGAACTCTCGACCAACTCGGTCAAGATTGGCCTTCGCATCATCCAGACGCATCTTCAACTTGGCATGAACATCCTCATCGAAATGCTCCATGAGCACTTGTCGGGTCTCATCCATCTTGGATTGAATGCTCTCATCCATTTCCTTTTGGAGCTGTTCGAAAGCTGAAGTGATTTCCTCTGTGCTTCGACACTGCTGATAAATAGCAAGGATGCGCTTCTCGAAATCGACTCCGGATTCAATCTGACCAAGAACCTCATCCGATGCTCCAAAAACTCCATCGAAGAGATTGAACTTCTCTGCCAGCAATTCATGAACTCGACGGTCGGCTTCGTTGCGTTCGTTGAGGAAGTTCACCACCACAACATCATGCTTTTGTCCGTAGCGATGGCATCGACCAATTCGCTGCTCTATTCGCTGAGGATTCCACGGAAGGTCATAATTAATGACCAAGGAACAGAACTGCATGTTCACACCCTCAGCCGCTGCTTCCGTGGCAATCATGACACTTGCATTGCTCTGGAAATGCTCAATCAATGCCGTTCTGCCATCAATGGCTCTGGAGCCTGTCACTCGCCCTGAGTTGGCGTTATCATCAATCCATTTATTGATGATATCCTTTGAATCCGGGTCAGCATTGGTTCCGTTGAAGAGAACCAGTTTTCCGGCATATCCGTTAGACTCCAGAAAGTTCTTCAGGTAGTCCTGAGTTCTCCTGGATTCCGTGAAAACAAGGGCTTTTCGATTTGCCCCCATTTTTTCCATTTCAGCAAATCCAAGTTCCAATGCCTTTAGCAATGAACGACTCTTGGTATCGATTCCAATGCTTCGAGCCCACTGCTCGTATCGTCCGACTTCTTTGATTTCGGAATTCAACTTCTCCAAATCCAATGCTTCCTGAGATTCCTCCTCCTCAGCTTCGGATTCCAAGTCCTCATCCAGATAATCCTCTTCGAGTTCCTCACTTTCGGTGAGTTCCTCCAACAAACCGGAAGTATCTTGCTCTTCAGTTTCTGCCTGCTTCTTTTCCTCAAGTCGCGTCTTCATTGTCGCCAGGGTATTGGCAATGGCATGAGAAGAAGACGCCAAGAGCTTTCGCAAGATGAGAGCTGTCAAATGGCGCTGTCGTTGAGGAATCGAGAATGTGCCGTCGCGATTCAGGAAGTCTGATACAGCCTCGTAGAGCTTTTGTTCATCGTCCGTAGGACGAAAGCTAACAGTCAAAGGAATACGCTCAGTATATTGGATGTATTCAGTGACCTGCCTTCTAAGTGTTCGTTTGCAAAACCGCTGCAAGCGATTTCGAAGCGCATTGAGGTCTCCACCGGTATTTATGTATTGGGAACGAAAAGCGCTTACTTCGCCAAAAATCAATTCATCAAGAATGGTCGAGAGTCCATAAAGTTCGAGAAGCGAATTTTGCAAAGGAGTTGCTGTGAGCAGACATTTCTTTCGGTCCTCAATGGCCCACTTGATGTTCTGCCCCATTTTATTGCTGGGACGATAAGCGTTTCGAAGCTTGTGAGCTTCATCAATAACAACCAGGTCAAATGGCACAGCCCGAATATCCCCACGAAACCGACTTGCGAAGTGGAAGGAAGTAATGACAACCTGATTGGTTGAAAACGGAGTTCCATTTCCATCCTTAATCGCCTGCCGATAGGTCTTGGCATCCAAAACCGTACAAGGAAGGTTGAATTTCTCTTGGAGTTCCAAAGCCCATTGCTTTCGTAAGCTAGCCGGGCAGATGATAAGGAGCTTTCGCTTTCGTTCTGCCCACTGCTGACAAAGCACCAAACCGGCTTCGATAGTCTTTCCCAATCCAACTTCATCAGCCAACAGAACGCCTTTTGTCAGTGGGCTTCTCAAGACAAACATAGCTGCCTCGATTTGATGCGGATTCAAATCCACGCAGGCATCAAAGAGCGCCATCGACAAGCTATCCACCCCGCCAGGCTGTGCCTGTCGGGTCAAGTCGTGGGCAAAGTATTTTGCATGATATGCTGTACTCATGATTCCGTTTGGCTGTTGTTCCCTTCACTCAACCACTTATCAACAGCCGAACGTAGAAATCGCCATTGCTTGCCTACCTTCTGCCCCGGAAGCTTACCTTCTTGAGCCAGCTTGTAGGCCGTTGATTTAGGAACCTTCAGATACGCTCCAACCTCCTTGATTCCCATTATGGTCTCGGGTTGTTTTGCCATGTATCAATCTTTCCAACTTGGTTTCAATTACCAGTTTTTATCGGTTTTTATTCAATATTGCCAGAATAAAGCCTGGTCGCACATCCGGCGACCAGGTGATTGGTAAGACCTTATGAGTAGAAGTAGCCCATCTCGCGAAGAGATACGAAGCCATTTGGTCGCTCAGGTGTCTGAGCACCCAGAATAATATGGTCGAGTACTTCGACCTTCAAAAGCTTCCCAGCCCGGATAAGCTCCCTGGTCAGCTTGATGTCAGCCTCACTCGGTGACGGGTCGCCCGACGGATGATTGTGCATTAACACCACTGCCGATGCCCGAGCTACCAGTGCCGGGT
>OJGX01000536.1_pt1 | contig 18248 bp, 17 predicted proteins | sample 1594661 | NCBI WGS metagenome assembly OJGX01 (sample SAMN05416839, study PRJEB24817) | seawater metagenome | isolation source: Sea water | place: Canada:Atlantic | collected 2013-07 | reverse complement strand
GGCCACTAGCGTGTAGACATTCAGCGTCCCCTTCGCCCACGCCGCATCCAGCGCTGACAACTCCCTCTCGCGACCAAACAGCACCCGCGGCGCGTGTTTCTCCAACTGCGTCCCGGCGATCTTTGGCGTGAACTCCGGAATGACTGGAACGCCGATGTTTGTACGCGATCCCGCCGTAGTGAGCGACGGGGTCGTTGGGATTGAGTGGCTTGAGGACTCGGCGTCCGGATGGCGGAGGCGATAGGCATTGAGAATCAGCTCAGCGACCTGTTTGCCGCTGAGCTTGCTTTTGCGGATGGCGAAGTCGATCTTTTCCCAACCGGGGATTTGAGTGCCGTCCATTTCGACGGGGATCACAGCGTCGTCGTCTTGCCGCTCGAACAACATGGCTTTGATGGCGTGCCATTCGACGCCGCACCACGCTTTGCGGTAGTGCTCTGAAAAGAAGGGCACGACCAATTCGGCGTGGTCGCGGTAGATTTTGGTCAGTTTGTCATCGCCGCTGCGGCCCAGCAGTTCCGCTTTGTACCACTTGTCATAGAACACGCGGTCGCGGCCGAGTGTTACGGCCAGGTGATCGACGACATTGCGGACGAAGCGGCGGTGCTCGCCGGGGAACGACACGGCGACGGCGAAACGTTTTTTTGGGGATGATCCGGTCATACCAGTAGTCTATCCTGTACTCGGGCGATAAAGAGGTCGGCGGATCTCTGTCGACTTTCGCCAAGTAGGTGAATGACGAGGGCTCGCGGGCGGCTCTCGTCGGAGACGCAAGCGATGAAGATGGCATCGGGCTGAGGTGGGTCGGTCATGTTCCTTCTTGCATGCGATTCTAAACAGCGACAGCAGGCTGCAAGAGTCCGAAAGAAAGGCCTCCATGCAGGCTCAACTCATGATACGTAGTCCGTGATAGTGAGGTATAGAGAACATATAGACTCTTCTAGGTCCTTAGGTCAAGCCAGGGCGCCTCTCACTTGCTTCACGAACGTCTTCAGAAGGAATCAAGGGAGACGTTTTTGACCACGGATCACTCGGATCACTCGGATCACTCGGGTTTTTCTTATGGGACAATGATGTCACGTGATTGTTTCGGATTGGTTTGCTCGTTCGGGTATGGCTCGGTCGTTGCGAATGGATTCTGAGGCGGGGCGAAGAGATGAAAGAGCCAAGCGCGAGGCTTGACTAGCCCAACACGGAGATGAAGGGAGTGGGTGGTTTCATACCTCGGACCGCATCGTACTGGAATGACGTAAGAGGAGTTGGGTGAAGCCGTGGGGGGGACTATGTGGTGGCAAGCATAGGATATCGCCGATTTGAAAAGAAGCTAGAGTGGGACAAGAAGTTGGTTCTTCATGGTTTTCAGTGGAATAGAAACCCTGTAACGATCTACTGCCCTAGATCGGGCGAGGCTCCCTGGGAGCCATCGGACCATGAGGGCCAATCATGCAGGACGGGGCAATGCATTCCATTTTTCTGCTCGAAAGCCTCTTGGCTAGAACGGCTCGCGGGTACGCTCGCCCCACCTTGGGTAGACTCCTTGTTCATTCCACTCGTTTCGTTGGAGAATCAAACAGTTAAAGCAAAGATTAGATCGAGTTCAGAGAAAGTTATCCGTGAAGACGTGACTCCGAAGCCTATGCGATCTTAAGAGATTATGAAAAACATCATTCTATTGTTCGGGTGAAGATAGCCGGCTAGAAGCAGGGTGTGACGGTGGCCTCAGAGATGATTTCGCAGAGGGCCATTAAGAGGGGGCAGATGTCTGCAATATCATGTCGTCATCGGTGGTTCTTTTTTGATAGTGCCTCTCCTGTTACCCATAGTTTAACAGCGGGCCCAAATAATCTGAGAGAGATGCTGACACTGCCGGCTTGGTTTCTATTCGGTTCGCAGGGCGTCGTTGGGGTTAAGGGTAGCGGCTCGTTGGGCGGGGAGCCAGGCTGCTATGAGTGTCATGCCGCCAAGGAGCGATAGGGTTGTGAGATACGTGAAGGGATCATTGGCGTTCACACCAAAGAGTTGATTCTGAAGGAATTGCGTTCCTACCAGGGCGCCGAAAAGTCCTATGCTCACGCCGAGGCCTGCCATTTTTAGAACGCTGTGGATGACTAACCAGCGTACGTCCTCTTTCTTTGCTCCGACCGCCAAGCGAATGCCAAACTCTCGTGTGCGGGTGCCGACATTGTAGGCGATTAGTCCGTAGAGTCCGATCGCTGCGAGGAGAAGGGCCGAAATTGAGAACGCTGTGATGAGTCCCATCATGAATCGACGGGGTGCGATGGCTCGGTCGACGATGTCAACGAGGTGAATGAATTCGTTCGTGGGGAGGGACGAGTCGTAGGACTGAATGGCGTCGCGGATCTCTCGTATCGGTGGAGTGTCGGTGGTTGTTCGTATGACAAGATTCGGCGTCATCCAATGTTTTGCTTCCCATTGATCGCTGGAAAGATAGACGTCGGGTCGCGAACCTCCATCGAGTTCATGGGCCACATCTGCGACAATGCCAACGACGGTGTATTCGGATTCGCCGCTTACGAGGGCTGTTTTGCCTAGCGGATCCTCGCCTTTCCAAGCATTGGCCGCGAGGGTCTGGCTGACAATGACGACGGGTTGGGATCCGATCCGATCCGCTGGGGTGAAGTAGCGGCCTCGGAGGAGGGTGGTTTGCATGGTTTGGAGGCAGGTGTCGTCAATGAATCGCACATAAGCCCCCCGGTGCTCGCCTTCTTGGTAAGTCACCCCCTTGGCGTCCACGGGCCAGTGGCGTTTGAAACCGAAGGGTACCGAGTCACTGAGGCTAACCGATGCAACGCCTTCAATCTGAGCAACCCGTTGTTTTAAGGCTGCGTAGTAGTTGTTGCGGATCTGAGGGGATTCGAAATCACGGCCAGAATCGATTTGCCAGGAGTAGATTTGCTGCGTTTCAAATCCGATGTCCAGTTGAGTGACCTTTAGGAAACTTCGAACGAGCAGTCCGGCGCCGACCAAAAGAACACACGCGAGGGCAAGCTCCGTGATGACGAGATAGCGGCGAAAGCCGAGGCTCTCTTTGCTGGCGGTACCACGGAGGCCGGAACTTTTGCCAAGACTTGCGGTGTTCTGTCGCCAGAGACGCATCGCCGGGAAGCCACCGCAGAAGATGGCGGATAAGAAGGCCATGAGAATCACGACGGCTAGGACGGGGAGATCGATGGACGCGGTTTGGAGGAGAGGGATATCAAATAGTTGTAGCTTGGAGAGGGATGAGACGCCAAAAACGGCAGCGATCGTTCCTACCATGCAGCCGAGCGCTACGATGACCAAACTTTCGGTCAGTGACTGGCGAAGGAGCTGTCCCCGGCTGGCCCCCAATGCGGCGCGGAGTGAGAACTCCTGTTGTTTGCGATCTGCTCTGGCCAGCAAAAGATTGGAGAGGTTGATACAGGCGATGAGCCAAACGAAGAACACCGCATAGACCAGCATGGTAAAGCTATTCCTAATATCGCCACGAATGTATTGATTGAGGGAAACAAGCGTTGGGCCCAATTCGGGGGAGTATCCTGCCCGCTCGGGATCACTTGCCAGCAACTCTCGTGCAAAGGCGCTTAGCTCTTTCTGGGCTTGCTCTCGCGTTGCCTGGTCTTTGAGTCGGCCGACACCAATCACCACGTTGCCCCAATTGAGAATCTTTCCACTCTCCGGAAAAGGAAGGAGAACATCGGGAGGGGTGCCCGGCGAAACGACGATCTCTAAGGCGGCGTCCGGTGGAAGAACGCCCACAATCGATACGCTCGCATCGTTGATTGTCGTTGAAGTGCCAATGATTTGAGGGTCTCCATTGAATCGTTGTTGCCAAAGTCGATGACTAAGGATGGCGGCCTTTGGACCGTTGGGAAGGCATTCCTCAGGCTGGAAATTTCTCCCGATCAATGGACGGACCCCGAGGACGTCGAGGAAGTTTTGAGTGATCTTGATGCCGAGAATGCGCTGGGGAGACCCTTCGCCACTCAGGACATTCCGTTCCACATCATAGAAGGGAGAGAAGCCTCCGATGTCCTGAAAGGAAGGGGCGATGGCTTTCCAATCTAGATAGTCATCCATGCGAGACGCTTGATCCGCGAAACCTCCATGGGTCCAATTCTGCATCCAGACGAGCCTGCTAGGTTCATGGAAGGGGAGAGGCTTGAGCAACACGGCATGAAAGAGACTGAACGTTGCCGTGCATGCGCCAATCCCTAGTGCCAGAGTCAGGATTGCTACGCCACTGAACCCGGGATTCTTCAGTAACTGCCGAATGGTAAATCTGAGATGGTTCATTGCTTCTTAGAGACCCACTATTGCAGTTGGTGTGCCAACTCGATCGGACAGCCTGGCAAAACAATCTCTATAATGACAAGGCGGGTAAATACAGGGAAAATGACGGAGTGAGCGCTGGGAAAGTGATCGGAACACTGAATAGGTTCCCTTAGCAATCATCAATACGTCCCAGATCTGGGAAGGCGAGATTTCGAAAGTGAGCGAGCAACTGATGATACCGACGATTGGTTGAGGTGGGCTCTGGAAAGCCGCCTCCGGGGCGCTTTCCAGAGCTTGAATGGTGTGGCCTATGTGAGTTCCCGATCTGCGAAGGCCTTGATGGCGGCAGTGACGAACTCTGGTAGCTCGACGTGATGGGTCGTGTAGGCCTGGCGAAGATCTGAATCTACGATCAATTGAGTGTGGCCCTTGTAGGATTCCCGATTGGGCGTCCAGAACTGGCAGATCCACTTGAAGTGACGTCGGATCTGATCTTGGGCTTCTTGGGAGTCGGCTTCTAGTCCTGATTCCATGATCTTGACGAGTTCGGTGCAAATCTCGGCAAACTCCTCGCGAGTCTGTTCCCACTTCTCTTTCGTCCAGTCTTTAACGCGCTTCTTAGACTTCGTGATGCTTTGCTTCATGTCGTCACCGTAGCGATCGACTAAGTACTGTTCGTGCTGGCGCTGTTTTTCGGGATCAAAGCCGGTGAATATTTCTTTTTCCTCCATTTTCTTAGTTCCTTTTAGATGCTCGATTGTTTTATCAATCGTTGTCAGTAATTGGCCTTTGCGGTCGAGTTCTTGGAGAAGAGTCTTTCTGTGGGACTCCAATGCCAGGACCTTGTCAAAGTCAGGACGTCCTAGGATGCTTTGAATTTGCTTTAGTGGAAGTCCGAGTTCTCGATAGAAAAGAATCTGTTGTAGCTGTAACAGTTGTTCCTCCTCATAGAATCGGTAGCCGTTGACCCCGCAATAGGCTGGTTCGAGCAATCCGACTTCGTCATAGTAGTGGAGTGTGCGCACACTCACTCCCGCCATTGTTGCAAGATTTTTGACCGTGTATGCCATTGTTGTTGTGTTGCAAGGATCACCATGATGCCCTGCTACTGGGAACCGTTGTCAGCGCTCACGGTACGTGAGGGTCAAAAGATATTTTCATTTTTATGTGGCAACGACAATTGGATTCCCGGAATTGGGGGGCTTTGGCTGGTGCAATTGCTTCCAGGGATCGAATCAATCGTCTTGCACTGTCCGCCTGCCGGGTTTTATGGTGTCAAGCATGACTTCGGAAGTGGTTGACGTGAAACATTCAGAGCGAATTCGACAATTTGGCGAGCGTATCATTGATGGCGGCCAATTGACGCGGGACGAGGCGTTGTGGTTGTTTACGCTTGAGGAGACTGCGGATGTTTTCGATCTGATGGCCGTGGCCAATCGAGTTCGTGTCCATTTCAAGGGGAATAAGATCCATTTGTGCTCGATTGTGAATGCCAAGGCGGGCGGCTGCAGTGAGAATTGTAAGTTCTGTGCTCAATCGGCCGCCTACCAAGGGGATTCGCCAAGGTACGGTTTTATCGACCAGGAACCTGTGGAAGAGGCCGCCAATGAGGCGGACCGGAACGGAGTGACTGCGGTCGGGCTTGTCGCTGCCTGGAAGGGCTTGAAGGAGGGTCCGATTCTTGACGAGGTGTGTGATCGGATCCGTGAGATGGCAGAAGGAGGAAAGACTCGACCAGACGCTTCCCTTGGCTTGATTGAGAGTCAGGCAGTGGCGGATCGATTGAAGGAAGCGGGTCTCGAATGCTACGGCCATAATCTCGAGAGTTCCCGGAACTATTTCCCCAAACACTGCACGACGCACAGCTATGAGGATCGCTTGCAAACGATTCAATATCTCAAGAATGCCGGGATCAAGATTTGTTCCGGAGGGATTATTGGGATGGGAGAGACGCGAGAGGATCGCTGTGATTTGGCACTTTCACTGCGCGAGATTGGGGCAAACGTTGTGCCGATCAATATCTTAAACCCAATTCCAGGGACGCCGTATGAAGGCAACGAACCAGTGCCTCCATTTGAGATTCTGAAGACCATTGCATGTTTTCGACTCATTCTTCCTAAGAAAGAGATCATGATTGCCGGGGGCCGAACCGTGAATCTGCGTGACATGCAAAGCATGGTCTTCATGGCCGGGGCGAGTGCCTTGATGGTTGGCAACTACTTGACGACGCTGAATCAACCGGTTGAGAAGGATCTTCAGATGCTCAAGGACTTGGGCCTGGATAGTGACTGGAACAATGACGGGTTTGCCGATCAGGATGAGGGCTGTGGTTGTTCCGAGAAATCTGAGAGCTGCAAGTCTGAGCTCGTCGAAGCGGTCTAATCGCTTTCAATTTCATCGGGAAGAACATCCTGCTTTGGATCCTACCCCGTCAATGCCTCACGCACTTGGAAAGAATCACGGTGGATACTGCGGTGAGACGATTGATATTGACGACGTTCTAGCGTCGCTCGTGGCTGAAGCAAGAGCCAGGGATTGGGGAGTGGAGTCGCTTTCGGTTGATCCAGAACTGAATTTAATCGCGCTACATCGCCAGCCAAAAACGGTGTCTCGCCGTTTTTATCTCTCGACTGGGGTGCACGGAGATGAGCCAGCAGGCCCCCTCGCGGTGCAGCGAATGATCGAGGAGGATTTGTTTCCTGACGATGCCGAGTGTTGGGTGCTTCCATGTTTGAACCCCACGGGATTCGCGTTGAATCGACGTGAGACAGCGGCTGGTATTGATCTGAATCGAGACTACCAGAATCCTCAAAGCGGAGAAGTGCAGACCCAAGTGCGTTGGTTGGAGAATAAGGGGCGCTTTGATTGTGCTGTTTGTTTGCACGAAGATTGGGAGGCTAAGGGGTTTTATCTCTATGCGGTGAATCCGAAAAACATACCTTGTGTGAGTGAAGCAATCGTAGATGCCGTGAGGCCCGTTTTTCCAATTGACCGCTCGGCGGAGATCGAAGGCTTCCCTGCCTGTGACGGAATCATTCGTCCTCCCGTCAACCCTTTGGGCCCTTCGATTTGGCCCGAGACGCTTTATCTCACTAAACACCACACCGACCTTGGCTACACCATGGAATCTTCTTCAGATTTCCCCTTGGCCAATCGGGTTGATGCCCTCGTCCTTGCGGTCAGAGCACTCATGAATACCGTCTCACCTGCCTAGTGCTGGGCGTCTCGACACTGTAATTTCCATGCAACATAGCAATCGATTGGCCCGAGAGAAGTCTCCTTACCTCCTGCAACATCAACACAATCCCGTCGATTGGTATCCCTGGGGGGAGGAGGCATTTTCCAAGGCGATCGCTGAGGATAAGCCTATTTTCCTCAGCATCGGCTATTCGACTTGTCATTGGTGCCATGTGATGGAACGGGAGTCTTTTGAAGATGAACAGGTGGCTGCGTTTCTCAATGAGCACTTTGTTAGCATCAAGGTGGATCGAGAGGAGCGGCCGGATGTGGATAAGATCTATATGACGGCAGTTCAGGCGATCTCGGGGCAAGGAGGGTGGCCTCTGAGTGCCTTTCTGACTGGGGAATTGAAACCGTTCTATGGTGGGACGTACTTTCCTCCATCCGATGTCCAGGGGCGACCCGGTTTTCTGAACCTGCTTCACGGTCTCGCAAATCTTTGGCGAACGAAACGGAGTGAAGTGACTCATTCATCGACGGATCTTCATCAACGATTAGCTGAACTTTGTGATGCGGTGCCAAGTAATGGGACGCCTCTTAACGAGAAGATTCTGGAAAAAGCGGCGGAGTCATTTCGACTTGGATACGATCCAGTCGATGGGGGGTTCGGTCGAGCGCCGAAATTTCCGCGTCCTACCCAGCCGGCATTCTTGCTGCGATATGGAGTCCGTCATCAGCGCCAGGACTTGATCGATATGGTAATCCATACCTGTGAGCGAATGGCGAAAGGTGGGATGTATGATCAGATAGGGGGTGGGTTTGCTCGCTACTCGGTCGATTCGAAATGGCTTGTGCCTCATTTCGAGAAGATGCTCTACGATAATGCGCAACTCGTGCATCTGTACCTTGATGCCTACTTGGTTTCGGGAAGAAGATCCTTCATTCGCGTGATCGAGGAAACATTGGACTATGTGCGCCGAGATATGACTCATAAAGAGGGAGGGTTTTTCTCGGCGGAAGATGCGGACAGCGAAGGCAAGGAAGGGAAATTCTATTGTTGGACGAGAGCTGAATTGGAGGCAGGACTCGAGCCTGAAGAATTTCAGGTGTTTGCCAATTATTACGGTGTGACCGAAGGCGGCAATTTTGTCGATCATAGCGATCCCGATCCACTGCCGAAACAGAACGTTCTCAGCGTTGTTGGGGAAGATCTTTCAGCGGGACAGGAAGCAATACTGAAACGTGCCCGGGCGAACGTTGCAGAGATTCGGTCCCGTCGTGTTCGTCCTCACTTGGACGATAAGGTCTTAGTGTCTTGGAACGGCTTAATGTTGGGAGCGATGGCGCGGGCTTATGGTGTTTTGGGCCGGGAGGAGGATCGTGTTTCGGCCGAGCGCTGTTTTAACTTCTTGTGGACGACACTCTGGGACGCTTCGTCCAACTGTCTTTTCCACCGCTGGCGGGAGGGGGAGCGCGATTCAGTGCAGCTCTTTCAAGGATACGCCTATCTCCTGGGCGGGGTGATTGATCTCTATGAAGTGACGCTCAATCCTGATTACTTGCAGTCTGCGATCTCCTTAGCAGACGCGATGATTGAGCAATTTTACGATTCGGAGAATGGTGGCTTTTGGCAAAGTGGCGCCGAGTCCTCGCATTTGATTCTTCGGCTTAAAGAAGATTATGATGGGGCCGAGCCGTCGGGGAACTCGGTGGTGATGATCGCGCTCCAGAAATTGGCAGCGATCTGTGATCGTGAGGATTATGAGGCGATCGCTCAGCGCTGCCTCAAGGTCTTTTCTGAACGTATGGATCAATTGCCTCAAGCGGTTCCATTGATGCTGTTGGCCTTAGATTTTTCATTGTTTCCTCCCCATCGAGTCGTGATTCAGGGCGATCCTGCGAGTGAGTCGACTCAATCATTGATGCGAGCGGCGCATCGAGTCTATCAGCCGAACAAAGTTGTGATGGGGACTCAAGGTATGGTGAGTGCCTTTGTTCGCGGCTTGGCTGAGGAAGGGCAAGATGCCAAGGCGTTTCTTTGCACGGCGCAAGCCTGTCAGGAACCCTCGAATGATCCTGAACGGGTACAGAACTTTCTTAAATCCTAAGGCTGGTATTTTGCCTGGCGCTGTCCCACTCTCGGGGCGTGTCTCCACACTGTCGGCTCTTTCAGCACGGTGGTGAGTCAAGTGATTCCGAAGGGTTGACGAATGAATCAAGAAATCAGGGACTACAGTAAGCGCCTCCTCGATAGCGATGGGTTTCAGGGGTGCTCGGAGAAAAAGTACACCAAGCGCCTCAATAAACTCCGAGCCGAGTTGATGAAGGTGCAGCGGAAGCTGCAGGACTCTGCCAGCCCTATCGTTATCATCATCGCTGGTTTTGATGGTGCGGGAAAAGGGCAGGCGATTCAATTGCTCAATGAGTGGTTGGACGCCCGTGATTTGAGCACCCATAGCTTCTGGGATCTCTCCGATGAAGCGATTCAACGTCCCCATTTCTGGCGGTATTGGGATGCCCTTCCTCGACGAGGCAAGATTTCTATATGGTTTGGAGGCTGGTACTCCGAGCCGCTCATCGAGGGGGTGCACAAGCAGTCGAATCAAAACAAACTCGGGGAGCGACTAGAGAGCATTCGGCGACAGGAAGAAGCGCTGGCGGCGGATGGAGCTGTGATCCTGAAGTTTTGGTTTCATCTAAGCAAGGAGGAGCAGGAACAGCGACTCAGGCATCTCTACGAGAACCCGAAGGAACATTGGCGGGCGATGAGTGACGATTGGAAACACCATAGTCTCTATGAGCGGTTTGAATCCGTTGCAGCGAGCATGATGGAACAAACCCACGATAGCAGATGCCCATGGTTTTTCGTTCCATCCGCCGATCTTTATGAGCGAAACTTAACCTTTGCTTCTCTCCTATCTCAATCGTTGGAGAAGGTTGTTGGGGATGAAGGGAGTGACCCCCGACTGAAGAACCCACGTACGGTGGCCTATGCTCCCTCCCCTTATCGGGCATTGGCAGAGGTGGATTTGGAACAACGTCTGGCGCGGGATGTTTATGAAACGCAACTTGTGGAGGCTCAATCTCGTCTCCATCGCTTGTTCTGGACGGCATACGAGAGGCGGATTTCGACAGCCTTAGTCTTTGAGGGGTGGGACGCAGCGGGAAAAGGAGGGGCGATTCGTCGCGCTACGGCTGCGATTGATCCTCGGTTGTTTCGGATCGTTCAAATTGGCCCCCCGACACTGGAAGAGCATTCGTATCACTATCTCTGGCGTTTTTGGCGTGATCTGCCCCGAGATGGACGAATCACAATTTTCGATCGATCTTGGTACGGGCGAGTCTTGGTGGAGCGGATTGAGGGCTATGCGAGCGATGGGGAATGGCAGCGAGCCTACGCCGAGATCAATGAATTCGAGAACGAGATCACTGGTCACGGAACCGTGTTACTAAAGTTCTGGCTTCACATCAGTAAAGAGAAACAACTGAATCGGTTTCGAAGCCGGGAAGAGATTGCCTATAAACAACACAAAATTACCGACGAAGATTGGAGGAATCGAGAACGTTGGGACGACTACGAGACGGCCGTGAATGACATGGTTGCCTTTACCGGGGGCGGAGATTCGCCATGGACGCTGATTGCTGGAAACAACAAGCGTTTTGCCCGAATTCAAACGATTGAGACGATCTGTAATCGCCTTGAGCGTGTGATTAAGAAGAAGGGATGACCGTTGGGCCTGAGATCGCAGCTCGTCCGAGTTTGACCTTGCCTCTGCTGATCGTCGTGTTTGGCCTCTTGTTAACCGGTTGGTCGTTTGCCGCCGATTTTCAGGGCGCGACTCATCTTTTGGAGTTCGAGCGAGATCCGATTCGCTATTCGAAAGCCTCTTCGCAGACACGGGTTGACGAATTAGCAAGACAGGTTCAGGACGGTACCCAGTCTCTGGCCTTTCAAGAACCCGACGGATATCTCAGAGACATCTTGAGAGCGCTGGATATTTCGCCGGCTTCTCAAGTCTTGGTCTTTTCGAAATCATCAGCACAACGAACCTTCATTGATCCGTTGAACCCACGAGCGATCTATTTCAATGATGAGATTTATCTGGGCTATATCCCTGGGGCTCCGGTGTTGGAGTTGACGGCATCCGATCCATTCCTTGGGACGGTATTCTACACATTCCCACAGAAGCAGACGGCTCGTCCGAGCTTTGAGCGAACTAATCAATGTCTTGAATGTCACGCCGCCTCACGAACCTTAGGCATCCCTGGGCACCTCTTTCGATCCTTTGCCACCGATCGGGGAGGCTTGGTCGATTATACTGAACTGGGGGCGCAGATCACAGATCGTCTTCCGCTCGAGGAACGTTATGGAGCCTGGTATGTTTCAAACGATATTGGGCAAGCCCGGCATCGGGGTCGAATCCTGGCCCCGGGAGGAAAGCGCCCCTTTCAGGTATCACGGTATCCGTCCGAAGAGAGTGATCTTGTCGCGCTCCTAGTGTTGGGGCATCAGATTCATTTCCATAATTTTTTGACCCGCTTGATCTATGGAGCCCGGCTTGCAGTGGAGCAATATGGACATGTCCGCTACATGAAACCCCAGATCGATGCTTTCTTGAGATACGTGATGTTCCTGGATGAAGCGCCATTGGCTCGACCGGAGAATCAACAGTCTCCTTTTACCAAGGCCTTTGCCAAGCGTGCCCGCAGAGATGCTCAAGGCCGATCATTGAGAGATTTTGATCTGGAGAACCGGCTTTTCAAATATCGATGCAGTTATTTGATTGGGGCGGACGCATTCCAGGGGCTAGAGCCTGTCGTGCATCAAGAGATCTCGTTGCGACTCAAGGAGATCCTGGAAGCAGAAATCCCTGAGGTCCCTTTCAACGCTATTCCGCGGTCCGAACGATCCGCGATTCTTGGGATTCTTCAAGAGACGGGGAATTCGATAACTCGGTTCTGGTAAGCCTCGGCTAAGAATTTTTTGCACGCTTCTGGTACCCATCTTGCAGATGGGGAACCAATAGATGCGACAGACCATTGAGAACGTATATTGCAGACGATACCGGGTCCGCCGTGAGGGACTTTCTCGACAGCTTTTAGTGCGGAGTTGTCTTCCTCGGGGACGGCTGATTCTTAAATTCTTGTTGTGGCTCGCCCCGGGCCTTTTTGTCGCTGAATTGGCTCGATTCGAGCAGATGAGCGCCTTCACCGAACGCTCCGAAGTTCTCGACTTCGCTAAGGAACTAGTGCGCGATCATCAGAGACATCTCCCGCTCTGGAGGCGGGCGCTAGGGCTTCGCCCATCACTGCGAGCGCTGAATCAGCTCGCTAGACTCCTCTACTAGTGCGTCCTCGGAGATCGTGCATTCCGATATCGGAATGCCTTTTGATCGTTTCAGTTCCAGAATCGTGTCAGCAAGTTCAAGGGGCTCTTGGTCTAGGCTTTATATGGGTGGAACGTCGTGTTAGTTTGATTCGTGAAGTCGATGATTCGATTTCAACGAGATTCAGTTGAAAGAGTGACGGCATGAAGCAAACGATTGAGATAAAGAAGCTATTTGTGTCTGGGGGGCATCGTTTTGTTGGGCAACACGGAAAGGAACCTCGCCACTTTGAGATGGAGGAACGACACTCGGTCGAGTGCATTGCCGGTAAAGGTATTATCGGGGATCGTTTCTTTGACCATAAGAAAGACTACAAGGGACAGTTGACCTTTTTTGCTGAGGAGGTCTATCTCGACTTGTGTGCCCAGTTTGACGGTGTCAAAAAATGCCCATCCGTGATGCGGCGTAATATCGTCACATCGGGGGTGGACTTGAATCGCTTGATTGGGTGTCGATTCAGTCTGGGAGAACTTGAGCTGCTGGGGACAGAAGAAGCTAGTCCATGCTACTGGATGAATCAGGCGTTTTGCGAAGGGGCTGAAGAGGCGCTTCGTGGTAGAGGCGGACTTCGGGTCAAGATTCTGACGGATGGTGTTCTCTCACCAGGGCCTCAGGATTTGGTCGTATTAGATTAAAAAAAGAGCAAGCCCGGGAGCTTGCTCTTCATTATCGGTGAAGGTGAGTGATTCGTTAGAATTCTTTATTTCTTGCTGATACCGTGACTGACGAGTTTCTTGTAGATGTCCTCCCCATGAGAGCCAGCCTTGACTGACTTATCGATTTCGAGGACGTTGCCATCTTTACCGATGTAATAAGTCCATCGGAAAGGAAAGGGGCGGCTTTCATTCACCACTCCATAGGCTTTGGCCGTCGCTTTTCCTGGATCACTTAAGATCGGATAGTCAAGGTCGAGGGACTCGGCGAAGCGTTTGTTGGTATCGGCGTCGTCGCAACTTGCGGTGAAGTAGGCGACATTGAACTCACGTAGTTTTGCGCCACTCTCACGGAGTGACTTGCATTCGCGTGTTCAACCACCGGTAAACGCTTTGGGATACCAAGCGATCACAACCGCCTGTTTTCCCGCGAAATCCGAGAGTTTGTACGTCTTCCCATCACTCCCAGGAAGGGAGAAATCAGGTGCTTTATCGCCGACCTTCAGCTCGGCTTGGGTTTGTGTTGAGATTCCAGCCAAACCTATGAGTATGGCGGCGGATAGAAGTAATGTTTTTTTCATGCCTTATTTGGGTGTGCTCAACCCTCATTCCGATGATCAAAGCATAGGTTTCCTTGTCAGCTTGTCCATGCTGAATCGTTGGGGCTTTCTGTGGGGCTTTTGGTGCCGTGAGGTAGGGCGGGCGTGGTTTTCCGGTATGGGCGCTCAACGACTAGCCGATGCCCGAAGCTCGTAGAATCGAATGTCCGCCTCGGCACTGGCATCGGTAATGGATTGAAGTGAGCCGTTTCCAGTCACAGGATCGCCAATCGGAACCCAGGGAGAGTCGGTGACATGATCGCGGGTGAAAAGTTGATATGAGATTCCGGCCAGGCTTTCGAAGCTAATGGTGGCTCCGCTGGCGTTCAGTGAAACTTGTTGGATGGATAGTTCTGAGTTGGGAATGGATGATTCTGTGGGAACGATTGGGCTCGACCCCATCTGAGCCTCTTCAGCATTCGTTCGTCCGTCCTCGTCTGGATCGGCGGTCGGTGCCGCTTCCGGTGATGTGAAGGGCGCAAAGTGTAACCGTTGAAAGTTATCCGACAGCCCGTCGAAATTGTCGTCGGGCTCAAGGGCTCGAATCTCGATAAAACCGCTAGCGTAGGCGCGGTCAGCTCCGCGTCTGACAATAAAGGATCGAAGTCCCGGGGTTGCGTCGCTGGAGACGGAAACCGTTCGAAAGAGGTGGGGGAGGTTAGAAAAAAACTGGGTGGTGACTTCCGTCGGGCCGAGCGTGAGTCCGTCGCCCGTGATCAAGAGCTCAACATCCGTAATCGGAAGCGTTGTTCCAAAGACGCCGATCGTTTTGTCTTGGTCGCCTTGGGTGAGTGTGATGGCGGCGTTTCCCGAGCGAATGCCGGTTGGCGAGTCCGTGAATTGCCGGATTCGATCGATACGAAATGTGGGCGGTGTTAGGTTGAGGGTCAAATCGACACGGGTTTGCTGACCTTGAATGACTGAGACTGGGAGTGGCTCCGTGGCGGTGAAATTTACCTCGGCTTGATTGAAGCGGGAAAACGAAACATCCCTTCCTTTGACTAGGGTACGGCTGGCGCTGGAGGCATCCAGCGGTTGAGCACGAATGAAGTAGTCTCCTGGAGGGACGCCGAGGAATTGGTAGAAGCCCTGACTGTTCCCTGCCGTCGCCTCAATGGAAACTGTGCCCGCGACGAGATGTCCAGAAGGGGTTTCAAGAAATAGACCTGCTCCGAGAATTCCTTGGCCGCTGGCTTGAACGGTGCCCTCGATGCTGCCTAGGGAACGACGGGCATTCTCATCGCCATAGACGGACTGAGCGAAAGAAATCTCATCGGAACTAAGGCCACTCTGGAAGCCAACACCCGAACCATCGCGTGCGAACATCGTTCCGGCCCCTAGTGGTGTGTGATCGAGTCCGAGAACATGGCCCAGCTCGTGAATGACGGTTCCTTCGATGAAATGGGCTTCTGGTTTGGGGGTGGCGGGATCAGAAAACCAATCGTGTTCAACCCCATTGAGCACGATATCGGCCGCCGCCATTCGCCCGTCGGCGAAGAAGAGCGTGAAGGCTGATCCTAGTCGGCCGCTGATATCGCTCTTCCCTCCGTTCACAAGCGTTGAGTTGCGTACCCATTTGACGATGTTGGTTCCGTCTCCCGGGTTGATGTCGAAGGCGTTTGGGACCAGTGGGCCTTCTTCGAAATCGATGATTGAGTGAGGGACGGCTTCCCATTGTCCAAACGCGGAGCGAATGGCATTGAGTTCCTGTGCGCGGGACGATTCAGAAAAGGCCTCCTCTGCGAAGCTGAATCGGATGGCCTTGGTTTCTCGATTGAAGACGTTATCTGAGACACTCGGTGGAGGATTGTCATAATGCCAGCGTCGGAAATCCCCTTGGTCGTTAATTTTGGCGACGAAGGCGACACAAGCGAAACTGACTAGGCTTCCTACGGCAATAACAAGGCGCTGAGTGGTAGTCTTCATTGTTCGGCGAGATTGGGGTCGAATGGGAGTTCTAGGGCTTGAATCTGTTTATGGATCCCAGTGCTCAGCGTTCATAATCCGTGAAATTGCTCGAACGATTGCCGGGTGTTCGTTGGCGATGTCGTTCTCCTCAGACGGGTCGGAGTCGATTCGATAGAGTTCGAGGGCAGCATCGGGGTTCTTGAGGAAGTTACGTTTTACTGCCTTCCAGTTGCCTTGGAGGACCGAGGTCTTTCCTCCCTGTTCGTAAAATTCCCAATAGAGGTAGGGGTGGGTGATTTGTTTGGCTGCTTGGCCCAGGAGTGTCGGTACCAAGGTGATGCCGTCGATCGCATGTGGCGTGGGAATATTTGCGAGATCAGCGAAGGTGGGAAACATATCCTGGAATCCCGAAATGAGTTGACTCACTTGATCGGCAGGTATGTGCCCTGGCCATCTGGCAATGAGAGGGACTCTGATTCCTCCTTCATAGAGATCTCGCTTCTTGCCTCGAAGCTCACCGTTGGAATTGAAGAAGTTCATTAGGTGCCCGCCTTCTTGGTGGGGACCATTGTCGCTACTGAAGAAGACGGCCGTTTTTTTGTCGATTCCCAATGTTTTGAGTTGGGTGAGAATTTCGCCGACGTGCTCGTCGATTGTCTGGATCATTCCCGCGAATCCTTTTTCCTGTATCGGCCAATCCTTATCACCAAAGGCCCCGAATGCCGGCGATCGCATTCCGTTTCCGCTGACGCGGCCTTCACGGCCGCCTTCGTTGTTGGCGTGGGGAATATTAAGAGCGTAGTAGAGAAAGAAAGGGCCGTCGCGATTCTCTTCAATAAATTGTTTCGCTTCCTCAAAGATGAGTCTGGGCGCGTAGTCGAGCGCAACCTTCGCTACGCCAAAGCCTTCACGTTCTGGGGTTTGCTTACTCTTCCAGTCAGCGTACAATTGATTTCGTAGCGCTTCTTTCTCGCCGTTCCGTACTAAGAACTCTGGGTAATAATTGTGAGCATGGAACATATTGACGTAACCATAGAATTCGTCAAAACCGTGTTCGTTGGGATCGTTCAATGGGGGGGGGTTGCCGATGCCCCATTTTCCGAAGCAGGCGGTCTTGTATCCGGATTCTTGTAGGACGGACGCAATGGTTAAATCGCTAGGGTGGAGACGGCCTGGACCGTTGCCTCGAACGCGCGCATGGCCAGTGTGAAGGCCGGTCATGAGGACGCACCGAGAGGGTGCGCAGACGGTGGATCCAGCGTAGTGCCGAGTGAAGCGTATGCCTTCTCTCGCCATTTGATCGAGATGAGGCGTTCTTAGCGTTTTCTGTCCGTAGCAGCTGAGGTCGCCATACCCAAGATCATCGGCAAGGATGTAGATGATGTTCGGTTGTTCTGCTACCAACGAGGGTGATAGGAGGCAAAGTATGAACGCGAAGAGACCTAGTTTGAGTGAGTTGGTTGGGCGGTTCATGGCGGAAAGTCTATCAGGGGATATCGAACAGACAATCATCAAGGTCGGTGTCTGTGGATGACCGAATTATCATCTGAGGTATGACCGCAGGTCATCTCAGCGATGGAGGTGAAATCGGCCCGGTGAATGCCTCAAGCGATCAAAGCGGTCAGAAGCCTCTAGGGCCTGGGCTGGTTCCGTTCTTTCAGGGCGCCTTCCAATTTGCTGTGCAAGTTTCCGAAGGCCCCATTGCTAAAGATGCAAACAACATCATTCGCAACACAGTGCTCCTTCAGGTGGGCGCAAATGGTATCCGCATCTTCGCTGTAGACGCAGTCGGTGTTTCTCGCCTGAATATCAGAGACCAATTGTTCAGGGTTGAGTCGTTGATCGACTGCGAGCAGATCGAGACGAGCGACCTGCGAGATGAGTGCGCTATCTGCGAGTGCGAGTGCGTCAGCCAGCTCAGTTTGGAAAATGTTGCGACGGGTGGTATTGCTACGAGGTTCGAAGGCGATCCAGAGTTTCTGCTTAGGATAGGCTACCCGAAGCGCGTTGATGGTTTCGCGAATCGCCGTCGGATGATGTCCAAAGTCATCGATGATCGTGATCTCATTCACCGTGGCGCGAACCTCCATGCGACGCTTGATTCCTTTGAAACTAGCTAAGCCTTCTTGGATGGCTTCATCAGGAATGCCGCAATGTTGTGCGCAGGCGATAACAGCAAGCGCGTTGCGGATGTTGAGACTGTCTCTTATACACATCTCCGAGCCCACGAGACTAGGCATGATCTC
>OJGX01000532.1_pt1 | contig 18346 bp, 21 predicted proteins | sample 1594661 | NCBI WGS metagenome assembly OJGX01 (sample SAMN05416839, study PRJEB24817) | seawater metagenome | isolation source: Sea water | place: Canada:Atlantic | collected 2013-07 | reverse complement strand
CGTAAACTGGCGCACCAACACTCTATTACTGCCAACCGCAGAGATCGCTGAATATACAACGTTAGCGCTTACAACTATTGCCGGTTTCCAATAATCCTTACCTCTCGAAAAGCCCACCAATACAGTGCTGTCGTTGGCTTCTTGGGGTGAGAAGCTTCGGCGGCATGGATGCCGCCGTAGAGCCTACATGGACGTATGCACGGCGTCTTCTCACCCCAAGAAGCCAGCGACAGCACGAAATCGAAGCCACAAACAAAGCTAGACAGGATTATCAATATCAATAAACTGATGCTCAAAATCCAACTTAGTCGCCAAATATTCTGCTACCGCCTGCACGCCGTAACGTTCAGTGGCATGATGCCCTGCTGCGAAAAAATGCATTCCCGTTTCACGCGCAAAATGCACAGTTTGCTCTGAAGCTTCTCCTGTAATGTAGGCATCGACACCTGCTTGCTGTGCCAGCTCTATAAAATTCTGCGCGGCCCCCGTACACCAAGCCACCGTCTTTATAGGCTTGGAACTTCCTTCGATATGCAGCGGCACTCTGCCCAGGCGCTGAGCTAACAACTCGCTCAATTGCGCACCCGAGAGCGCTTGCTCCAACTCCCCCGTCAAGCCGATGCTATTATTGTTTTGTTTGCCCAGATCACCAGTCACAGTGAAACCCAATAGCTTTCCAAGCGCGGCGTTATTGCCGAACTCTGGGTGCACATCGAGCGGCAAATGATAGGCTAATAAGGAAATATCGTTGGCCAACAAAGCTTCTACACGCTTTCTCTTGATCCCCGTTATGCACTCATTCTCGCCTTTCCAAAAATAGCCATGATGCACCAAGAGCAAGTCTGCTTTCTCCTCAATCGCCCTATCAATTAAGGCCTGGCACGCCGTCACCCCAGTGATGACACGCTTTACCTCCTCTTTACCCTCAACTTGCAGGCCATTTGGGCAGTAATCGCGGAATTGTTCGGGGCGTAATAGCGTTTTTAATGCACTTAGAATTTCATCACGGCTTGTAGACATTCGAATTCACCTTCACATAGCAAGGAATTACTCGCATAATGGACGTCATCGTGCGGCGCCAATAGTATGCGTTTGATTTTGACGCGTATGGTATCAGACTCATGCAATGACGCTTGAGTCCTTGCGAGAATTCATGAAAAAGCTTCTAGAGTTTATTGGCTGGCCTACTGTTGCCGGCATTTTGTTCGCGATCATCTTAGTACAATACCAACAGATCAGTAAGTTGGGCGATGTACTATTGCAAGCTCCGACTAACACTGTCACCCAAGTGGAAGAGCTGCCATTCTCCTTGGCTGATGCTGTCGACCGAGCGGCCCCCTCTGTCATTAGTATTCACTCGACTATCCGCCAACAGATTCAGCTGCCTCCAGAGGAAGAAATACCACCAATGTTTCGCAACCTATTGCAAAACATTCCCGCAGAGCGCTCCTACAGCAGTCTGGGCTCAGGCGTGATTGTTAGCAATGAGGGACACGTGCTGACATCTCTGCACGTCATCGAAGGTGCACAAGACATTGAAGTCCGCTTCGGCGATAACACCTCAAAAACCATAATTACACCGGCCCAGCTTATTGGTTCGGATTCAAGCACCGACCTCGCATTGCTCAAGATTGATGCAGAGCAATTGCCTCGCGCTATTCCGATTGGTTCATCAAATGCCGTGCGCGTCGGCGATACAGTCCTTGCCATTGGCTTTCCAAGCCAAGAGTTAATTAGTCAAAAATCTGTTTCACGCGGCATTGTTAGCGCCTTAGGCATACCTCAAGATGGGCTTCCTATTGTCGACTATATTCAAACCGATGCGGCTATCAACTATGGCAATTCTGGCGGCGCGTTAGTCAACACACGCGGCGAGTTGATAGGCATCAACTCCTTTATCTACTCACAATCGGGCGGGTCTGACGGGATTGGCTTCGCTGTGCCAATCAACAAAGCGATGGGCGTTGTCGATCAGCTTCTCGCCTTTGGTGAGGTCACACCAGGGTATCTCGGGGTTATTACCGGTGAAATGCTAACGAAGGAGAGCAGCGTTAATTTCTTTGGCAGCCCCGATGTGTCAGGGCTGCTCATCGAGCAGGTCAATGACGATAGCCCAGCTGAACAAGCCGGCATCCGTGCGGGTGACGTAATGACTGCCATCGACGGCATAGTCATTACCGATGTTATTGGCGCTATCGATCAAATCAATCGCAAAGCGCCAGGACAAATGGTGGACTTGAGCATCTATCGGCAGGGAGAAATTCTAGTGATACCAGTGCAACTTGGCACTGGCACCTCGGCCTACCGTATCCCAGAAATTCCTAGCAATTAAGCCTTAGGGCTTTCGACGATAAGCGGCAGATGCCGCGTGGGCTGGCAGGAATTCATTGCGAGCAAGCTCACTTGCCACCTCAGCCAATTTATTCGCCCCTTTTGCTGAGCACTGAATGATCGAGGTGCGCTTCTGGAAATCGTAAACACCCAATGCTGAGAAAAAGCGTGCCGTACCCGAGGTAGGCAACACGTGGCTTGGTCCTGCACAATAATCCCCTAAAGCCTCTGCGCTATAAGCTCCCATGAACAATGCCCCAGCATGACTAATATGCTCGGCAAGGGCTTGTGGGTCTTGCACTGATAACTCCAAGTGTTCGGGTGCGATAATATCGCTCACTCGTGCCGCCTCTTCGAGGGACTCAGTCAAAATAACAATACCGCGCTGGTTGAGTGATTTAGCGATAATTTCACGGCGCTCCATCGTCGGCAACAGGCGTTCTATGCTCTCCAATACTTGATCTAAGTATTGCGCATTATCACTGATGAGGATCGACTGCGCTTGTTCGTCATGTTCGGCTTGAGAAAACAAGTCCATGGCAATCCAGTCAGGATCTGTACTGCCATCGGCAATGATTGTCAGCTCCGAAGGCCCTGCAATCATATCGATCCCGACATCTCCGAAGACCATTTTCTTAGCAATAGTGACGAATATATTTCCAGGGCCAGTAATTTTATCAACCCTTGTAATGCTTTGTGTACCATAGGCCAATGCTGCAATTGCTTGCGCACCACCTACGGTGTAGACCTTGTCCACGCCAGCTAATGCCGCCGCAGCGAAAATCAAATCTCCACTCTCGTCCCACGCCGTCGGCACTGTCGCCACAATCTCTTTCACGCCTGCCACCTGTGCAGGAATGCCGTTCATCAGCATCGACGAAGGGTAATTGGCTTTTCCTCCAGGAACATAAATACCTACACGATCCAAGGGTGAGACTTTCTGCCCATAGATCGAACCGTCGGCATCTTCATATTGCCATGAGCCAGTTTTCTGACGCTCATGGTATTCACGAATTCGATCGGCAGCACCGCGCAAAGCATCGGCCTGTGCCTGAGGCAGGCGAGCAAGACTAGTGGCCATTTGCTCTCTCGTTACCATCAGCGCATCAATATTGTCTGCGGCACGACGATCAAAATGATTGGTGTACTCGACAACCGCTTCGTCGCCACGTTCGCGCACCGCCGCTAGAATATCGCTAACGATGGTATTAATCTCAGGGTTGCCCAACAAGGTGCGATTAAGCATTGCCTGCAACTCTGACTCGAAGCCCTGTGCAGAGGTATCTAAACGTTTAATTTTCACCGCATCAGCGCTCATTTCTTGGCCTCAACCGCTTCAGCAAGCCTCTGCAATAACGGATTTATTACCGCGTGCTTCATCTTCATTGCCGCCTTGTTGACAATCACCCGTGAACTAATGTGCGCAATTAACGCAAGCGGCTCTAGGCCATTGGCCTTGAGCGTATTACCACTATCGACGATGTCGACAATGATATCGGCAAGCCCCATGGATGGCGCCAATTCGAGCGCGCCATTGAGCTTAATCACATCGATCTGCGCACCCTGCTCGGCGAAGTAACGTTTAGTGATATTGGCAAATTTAGTCGCAACCTTGACGCGCCCTTGTACAGGCGCCACGCCTACAGGCGCGGCTGTCATAAGTCGACACTTTGCCAAATGCAAATCCAATGGTTCATAGAAATCTTCACTACCATGCTCCATCAGCAAGTCTTTGCCAACAACCCCGATATCAGCACTGCCAAACTCGACGTAGGTTGGCACATCAGAGCCACGAATCACCATGATCTGCACGCCAGGCACAGTGGTATCAAATATCAGCTTACGACTGACGTGGATATCTTCTAGAGGGGCAATACCTGCCTGTTCAAACAAAGGTAATACTTCATCTAGAATGCGCCCCTTGGTAAGGGCGATCACGATTTTCTGATAATTCGTTGCACTCATACGCTTATAAAGCCTGTTGCTGATTCAATGTTGACGCCGTAGCGCACTTATTACGATGGCACTCGACGAATACGCGCACCAAGCAATTGCAATTTCTCTTCGATGCATTCGTAGCCACGGTCGATGTGGTAGATACGATCAACCACAGTTTCGTTTTCCGAAACTAGGCCTGCAATAATCAAGCTTGCAGATGCCCGTAAGTCAGTCGCCATAACAGGCGCCCCTTTCAAGGACGTTACTCCGTTGACGATCACCGTGTTGCCTTCCACATGCATCGAGGCACCCATTCGATTCATCTCATGCACGTGCATAAAACGATTCTCAAACACCGTTTCGGTGATCGAGCCTGTGCCCTCTGCAATAGCATTCAAGGCCGTGAACTGAGCTTGCATATCGGTTGGAAAGGCCGGGTAAGGGGCTGTTCGCAGTGAAACCGCCTTAGGACGCTTACCATGCATGTCTAGCTCGATCCAAGTATCACCAATACGCAAATCGGCACCAGCTTCTTCCAACTTGCTCAACACGGCTTCTAAAATATCTGGGCGCGTGTCTTTGACTTTAATACGTCCGCGAGTTGCCGCTGCCGCAATCAGATAAGTGCCCGTTTCGATACGATCAGGCATGACGGAATAGCTGCAACCGTGCAGGCTTGTCTTACCATTGATGACAATCGTGTCGGTGCCTTGGCCGGTAATCTCGGCACCCATTGCAATCAAGCAATTGGCCAAGTCTACGACTTCTGGCTCACGCGCGGCGTTTTCGATGATCGTTTGTCCATCGGCTAGCGTGGCCGCCATCATGACGTTTTCTGTCCCCGTGACCGTACACATGTCCATAAAAATATGGGCGCCTTTCAAGCGGCCATCGACAGTGGCATTGATATAACCGTCTTCGACTACGATATCGGCACCCATTTTTTGCAGAGCGCTAATGTGTAAATTCACTGGACGACTACCAATTGCGCAGCCGCCTGGAAGCGCCACTTGCGCCTGCCCAAAGTGGGCGAGCAGTGGTCCAAGCACAAGAATCGATGCACGCATCGTCTTCACGAGCTCATAGGGGGCATTAAACTGCTTAATCGTGCCGCCGTTGACCTCAACATTAAGTTTCTCGTCGATGACTGGCTCAAGCCCCATGCACCCTAATAGCTCTAGCATAGTGGTGATGTCGTACAAGTGCGGCAAATTACAGATCTGCACGGTTTCTCTCGTGAGCAGCGTAGCAGCAAGTATAGGCAGCGCTGAGTTTTTAGCACCCGCAATACGGATTTCTCCGTTGAGGCTAATCCCTCCATGAATCAATAATTTATCCATTAGTTTCTCGTTCTAAAGAATGGGTGATGTCAAGCCTGGGCGGCTTGTTCTTGAACTGTCATCAAGCGCATGCTGACGGCATGAATAGCGCCAGAGGCAATATGAGGATTTAGAATTTGGTACACTTTTTGTTGTCTTTTCACAGGGTTAAGTCCAGAAAACACATCTCCGATCGCTAAGACCTGAAACTTGCCCCCTTCCCCAACGACATTTATTTCGCATTCTGGGAGTTGCGCGACTAGCAACTCTTGAATCTGACCTGCATCAATCATCATAAATTCAACCTATCTATATTCGTGCTTTTAAAGCACCCCAAGCGATGCTGCCTAGGGCACAATCGAATTACTGCCAGTTTTCAATCACTTGGTCGATGTCATTGCCATATCGATTCATCAATGCTGAAAACTGTGTGTAATATTGTCTACGCAGGTTGATACCGCTGAGGTATAAGTTTTTAAGCTTCCACTCGCGCGCCTCATTCAAAAACAGAGTGTATTGCAACTCTACCTTGCTATTGTTTGCAGAGATTTCCATGCGCACATTGGTATTCTCTTCAGGGTCCGGTGATGGCCGCCCAGCAGGCAGGAATACCAACTCTTGGCCATCGTAACCCACAAGCGCAGCGCCGTAGAATCGGGTCAGCGTTGACTTGAGTTTGTCACCGAAGCGACTGATTTGGTCGGCACTGGCTTGTTCGGCATAGCGCGCCATGACGCCTGTGGCCACTTCATCAAAATCCACAAACTTACTCAGTGACTCTTGAATACCACTAAAATAGCGATCACGGTCAGATTCAAAGTAGGGCTTTAATTCCTCTACCTTAGCGAGAAGCTCATTGACTGACGTGCGCGCCGAGTCTACAGCGGACATTTCCTCGGCGGCGTTGATTAACGGCGCCACGAAGGCGAGTAGACTGATAACGAGTAATCGGTTGAATTTAATCACGTGAGCATTTCTCCTATTAATTCAGTAAACGCTTATTTTTGTGCCTGCTAAATTTGCTTGCGTAGATTAGGCAAAATGGCCCTTTCACAGCACTGACTGATGAAGCGTCTCTGCTCTTAGAAAGCTGCGCAGAGTTTACATCAAACCGCAGTCGCAATAAATTACTACTTGCAAACATTAATATTCCTTCGTCTAATTGGTGCCCTTACTTTTTTGGCTCGCAATCAGGTCTTATGCTGTTAGACGTTGTTATCGTAGTTTTAGGTTTTCTGGGTCTCATTTGGGGTGCAGATAAATTCGTTGCCGGCGCGTCAGCAATCGCGTTTAACCTAGGGGTTGCGCCCTTGATGATCGGCCTCACCATTGTGGCTTTCGGCACCTCCGCACCCGAATTCTTCTCCTCTGCCGTGGCTGCCTTAGAGCAACAAGCGCCAATCGCCATCGGCAATGCCTTAGGATCGAATATATTCAATATAGGGGTTGCACTCGGGATCGCAACCCTTTTACGTCCAATCACCCCCCCTAAATCGCTTATAAAGAAAGAACTGCCAGCCTTACTACTTGTTACAGTAGTAACTGGGGTTCTTTTCGCTGACCTCCATTTAGGGCTGAACGACAGCTTTATTTTGATTGCAGTGCTAGCTTTTCTTGCCTATCGACTTGTTCGACAAGGGGTAAAAAAGCAAGAGCACGGTGAAGATGACGCTGAAGTTCCAGAAATTCCTCCAGTCAATGTCCTTCGTGCGACACTCATGCTCATGTTTGGCTTGATACTGTTAGTGGCCGGGGCAGAGGCGCTCATCGGAGGCGCTAGCTCAATTGCCACCCGCATGGGAGTCTCATCCGCCATAATAGGCTTAACGATTGTGGCGCTCGGGACCAGCCTTCCAGAACTAGCGGCCTGTGTGGCCAGCGTGCTGCGCGGACATTCAGATCTCGCCCTTGGCAATATCGTCGGCTCCAACATCCTCAATCTGCTTGTCGTGCTGCCATTTCCTGGCTTATTGGCTGCCGGCTCCATTGAAAGCAGCCTGTTCTATCGCGATTATGCGACAATGCTGATCATGACCTTGGTGCTCGCCGCCATTTGTTATTGGACAGTCAAGACTGGAAAGAACATAGGCCGAGGAAGCGGCGCGGTATTTTTACTGATGTACGTCTCCTGGTTCCTCGTAATGTATCAACAGATTTAGTGCTCTCCGATTGGTGAGCTCTGCATCGTCAAGAAAGAAGTGACGGCAATGAGTGAAGAAAACTTCCTGATTCAACGCGCCCTGCGAACAATCGACATTGAGTACCGCGCCATCGACCAGCTGCGCAGCAGAATTGACAATGCCTTTGTCACCGCCTGCGACTTAATGCTCAAATGTACCGGACGTGTAGTGGTCATTGGCATGGGCAAGTCTGGCCTTATTGGCCGCAAAATAGCAGCAACCCTGTCTAGCACTGGCACCCCAGCGATGTTCGTGCATCCAGGCGAAGCCAGCCACGGAGATCTAGGCATGATCACGGATCAAGATGTGGTCATCGCAATCTCTTACTCAGGCACTGCCTCTGAGATTGTGACTATTTTGCCAACGCTAAAACGCAAAGGAATAGCGTTAATCAGCATTACCGGAGACCCCGAATCTATTTTAGCCACAACTGCAGACGCGCATTTAAATGGCTATGTCGAAGAAGAGGCCTGCCCACTTGGCTTAGCTCCCACCTCTAGCACCACTGTGACGCTTGTATTGGGCGATGCCTTAGCAATGGCACTATTAGAAGCGCGCGGATTCACCCCGGAGGAATTCGCGTTCTCCCACCCCGGTGGCAAACTTGGCCGTCGCCTCTTACTTAAAGTGAAAGACATCATGCATGGCGGTGACGCGATCCCGAAAGTTGGACCAGACACCCTGCTTAGCGACGCCTTGTTAGAGGTCTCGCGCAAAGGGCTCGGCATGACAACCGTTATTGACCAGCAAGGCCATTTGTGCGGCGTCTTCACCGATGGGGATTTACGGCGAACGCTGGACTCAGGCAAAGATATCCATAAAACCTTTATCCGCGATGTCATGTCCGTAGACAGCAAGAAAATTCAGGAAAACGCATTGGCCACTGAAGCCGTGCTAATGATGCAAGAGAACAGTGTTTATACCTTGATAGTCACAGACGCAAATGGCGAACTTGACGGGGTTATCCGGATGCACGACCTGCTACAAGCGAATGTGGTCTAATGTCGGTTCTTGCAAAAGTATTTACGAATGGGGAGTCAAGCAATGTTATTCACGATTGATCCTAGCGACGCCATGGAGCGTGCGCGCGCTGTCACCCTTTTACTACTTGATGTCGACGGCGTTCTTACAGCCGGAGAGCTATTCCTCGCCGACAGTGGAGAAGAAATCAAAGCATTCAGTACTCTCGACGGCCAAGGCATCAAACTATTGCAACGTTATGGTGTAAGAGTAGGCATTCTTAGTGGGCGCAAGTCGCAATTGCTAAGCAAGCGCGCCGCTAATCTCGGCATAGAGATCATCATACAAGGGCGCGAAGACAAACTCGACGCACTTAACGAGCTATGCAAAAAAGAAAAACTAGACCCTAGCCAAATCGCCTATGTCGGCGACGATTTACCCGACATTCAAGTACTTAAAGCTGTGCGTCTGGGGTTCTCAGTGCCCAATGCGCACAGCACTGTGAAAGAAGTGGCACACGTGCAGACCGAAAGTGCCGGTGGCCTAGGTGCTGTTCGAGAAGTCTGTGATTTCATACTACAAGCCCAGGGTCTTTACGATGACGCCATCGCCCCCTATCTCTGAGCCGAACGCCGCCAGCGAAGTGAGCAAGATCATCGACCTCAAAGCGTTGCTCAGTGGGCTGCGGTTCTGGGTGGTCTCAGCCCTGATCATTCTAGCGTTCTTCGCAGGGCGCAGTGCGCTAGAGCAACGCGCGAACCACGCCCTGACCGATACCGCTCAAACAACTACCGCCATTACTTTTGACGCCTACTCCAACGGTGTCACAAGCGTGCTTTACGACCCTCTTGGCAATATTGAGTACACGTTAGAGGCGAGCCGCCAAGTCCATTTTCTAGACAATACCACACAGCTAAGCGACCCCTATGTGCGCCTTTATCAAGAATCAGGTGCGCTCTGGAATATCATTGCTAGATCGGGCAAAATCCTCGCAGCCGACGAGGACGGGCGCATTGACCAGCTAGATTTGAGCGATGACGTGGAGCTCTTTCAGATCGACGAGCTGGGCAATCGTATGACTCTCACAACTAGCTTTATGTCGCTATTTCCCGAAAGCGAAACGATGAACACTGACCGAGAAGTCACAATGATCACTAACACCTTGCATCAAACTGCTGTGGGAATGAGAGCAGATTTAAAGCAAGACACAATGACCTTTCTTTCGCAGGTCAAGGGCCGATATGAAGTTCAATCGAATTAACAGTAGAGCCACGCTAGCGTTAATAAGCCTATGCCTGAGCTGTGCCGCCAGCGTTTTGGCACAAGATGCGACGCAGAGCCACGAGTACAGCGCTGAAGGCGAAACCACTATTGAAACAATCAATGGCCTACGCGTGATTACTCTGCGCGATAACGTCTTTGTGCGCCAAGGCGATATTGAACTGACAGGCGACGTGGCAGTGCTCGAATACAACCAAAACAATCAGTTACAGCAAGTAAAACTTAATGGAACTCCGGCTAATTTTGAACAACTCGCAAACACTGACTCAGACACCCTCACCGGCGACAGCGAAACCATTAACTACTACGCAGGCACACAGGGCATCGTGGAATTCATTGGCAATGCCCACTTCAATCAGCCAGGCACTACACTGAGCTGCGCTCAAATTCGTCATACCATCGAAACTGGCGCTACCTCCGGCCAAGCTTGCAGCGGCTCTTTGAGCTCGCAGTCCAATTGATGAGCACACTACGCGCCAGCCACCTCGCCAAGAGCTATAAGGGCAGAACTGTTGTCCGAGATGTCTCTATCAGTGTCGATAGCGGACAGATCGTTGGCCTACTCGGCCCTAATGGCGCCGGCAAAACCACTTGCTTCTACATGATCGTAGGTCTAGTACAGGCCGACGGTGGCACAATCCTGCTCGATAATGACGAGCTCACTATGCTGCCAATCCATGCACGGGCACAGCGTGGCGTTGGATACCTCCCACAAGACTCATCTATTTTTCGAACCTTAACGGTAGCGGAAAACATCATGGCCATTCTTGAGACACGCAAGGCCCTAACCCGAGCCCAGCGTCATGAGAAACTAGAAAGCCTCTTGCAGGAATTTCACATTACCCATATTCGCGACAATAAGGGCATGAGCCTGTCTGGTGGAGAGCGGCGGCGAACGGAAATCGCTCGCGCCCTAGCTGCAGAGCCACGTTTTATTTTGCTAGATGAGCCCTTTGCCGGTGTCGACCCGATTTCCGTTAGCGATATCAAAGACATCATCACCCACCTCAAGCAGAAAGGCATTGGCGTATTATTGACCGATCACAACGTCCGTGAGACCTTAGATATCTGTGAAAAAGCCTATATCGTTAGCGAAGGCCAGATCATTGCCGAAGGCTCAGCAGACACGATTCTGAGCAATCAGAAAGTCCGCGATGTGTATTTAGGTCATCAATTTAAAATCTAATTCAAATTGGGCTTGAAATTTGCTAGTGACTTACGGCACGATACTTGCTGCGAGGTTATTCATCGATCAGTAGGCTCTATTGATCGGCAGTGCCGCCTATAACATCCACCGACATAGTTGTCATTTTATGAAGTACTCATCACTATGAAATTATCGCTTCAGCTCAAGTTGGGTCAGCAACTGACCATGACACCACAGCTGCAGCAAGCCATTCGCCTTCTACAGCTCTCAACACTCGATCTGCAACAAGAAATCTACGAAGCAATAGAATCCAACCCGATGCTCGAGATCGAAGAAGGCGTCGACGAGGCCTTCGCCAAAGCCGATGCAGCGGCACAAACTAATTCCGAAAGCTCCACCTCAAGCGATGAATACAGCGCAGACCGAGTTATATCAGACAACGGCAACGATGATGCAGACTTCAGTGCTAAGGCCAACGATGACGATAATCGTTGGGAAGACAGCATTCCTGAAAACTTATCCGTCGACAGTAATTGGGAAGATGTCTACCAAAGCAATTACACAACCGGCAGCGCTGGCTCCGCCTCCAATGAAGGCGACAGCATGGACTTCGATTCGCGCAATAGCGCCGAGGAGACCCTGCAAGACCATTTAATGTGGCAACTCAACCTAACCCCCATGTCTGACGCAGATCGTCTTATCGGGCTTGCTATTATCGATGCCGTTGATTCCAATGGCATGCTCACCGTTAGTGTTGAGGCGATACACGCAAGTCTGATTCGCTCACTGGACATCGACCCAGACGAAGTTGTCGCGGTATTGCACCGCATTCAACAATTCGATCCGGTCGGCGTGGCTTATCGCGACTTAGCCGAGTGCCTCTATATCCAACTTGAACAATTTGAAGACGAGCTACTGACAGTCCCCGTGAAGCACGCCAAACAGATTGTGAAGAACCACCTAGCCCTTCTGGGTAATCGGGACTACGCCCAACTAATGCGCCTGACTCGGTTAAAAGAGCCAGAACTGCGAGATGCCATCAAAGTCATTGAGCAGCTGAATCCGCGCCCAGGCTCAGAAATTTCTCCTCCCTCTACGACTTACATCGTACCGGATGTATTTGTTAGCAAAGACAGTGAGACTGGCCGCTGGCGAGTCGATCTTAACCCCGATACCGCTCCAAAGATTCGCGTTAACCCTGAGTACGCCTCGTTAGTGCGCCGCGCAGATAATAGTTCTGACAACAATTATCTGCGGGATAATTTGCAAGAAGCGCGTTGGTTCATTAAGAGTTTACAGAGTCGCAACGAGACACTGATGAAAGTGGCGACTCGTATCGTGGAACATCAAAAAGGCTTTTTTGAATACGGCGAAGAAGCGATGAAGCCGCTCGTGCTTCATGACATCGCCGAGGCGGTCAGCATGCATGAATCGACGATCTCACGCGTGACCACGCAAAAATATATGCACACCCCTAAAGGGATCTTTGAACTTAAATACTTCTTCTCTAGCCATGTCAGCACAGCCGGTGGTGGCGAATGCTCTTCAACCGCTATACGCGCGTTAATCAAAAAACTCATCTCTACTGAGAATGTGCGCAAACCTTTGAGCGACAGCAAAATCACCAAATTATTAGAAGAGCAAGGAATCAATGTTGCGCGCCGCACTATCGCCAAATACCGGGAATCACTCTCAATCCCGCCATCAAATGAGCGCAAGAGACTCGTTTAATTCGATTTCCGCTGTTTCTAACAGCGATTGTTTGCGAAAAGACTCAAAACTGAGCATCAGCAATGCTAAAATTAGCAATGAATTTTCGACTTCTGAGACTTGGCTATAATGCGAATTGATACCATTCTGACTCCGGAGCGCTGTTTTTGCAGCTTACCCGGGGTTAGTAAAAAACGTTTTCTAACGACAGTGAGTGAGCTCATTGCTGAACAATCTCCAGCCCTGTCGGCTGACCATATCTACAGTGCACTGCTCGCTAGAGAGCAGCTTGGCAGCACTGGCATTGGCAATGGCATTGCGATTCCTCATTGTCGAGTTGCCGACTGCGATAAGATCACGGGCGCACTAGTGACACTTTCTGAAGGCATCGATTTTGACGCCATCGACTCTCGTTCTGTCGATTTACTGTTTGTCTTGATTGTGCCGGCAGAAGAAACTGATGAACACTTGAAAGTCTTAAGCGCTTTGGCCACTTTATTTCATCAAGACAGTTTCTGTGCGCAACTGCGAAAAGCGACTACCGCGCAAGAGCTTTTTGAAATTGCCACGCAAAATTAGTCATTCATTCAGCTGCTAGCAAAGCTGATAAAATAACGCGGGGCTATTGGCTCCGCCCTAAGCTTCAGGCGATAAACTGTGAAACTGCTCATCATCAGCGGCCGATCCGGCTCAGGTAAGAGTACTGCTCTCAACATGCTTGAGGATCATGGCTATTACTGCATCGACAACTTGCCCGCCAGCCTTTTGCCAGCGCTAGCACAACGGGTAAGTGCCCAGAGCACCGACTTGCCTCTGGTAGCCGTCAGTATCGATGCTCGCAATATTCCCTCTGACTTAAAGCAAGTGCCAGAGATCATCGAGCAGCTGAAGCAAATATCACTGCGCACCGAGATTATTTTTCTCGATGCCAGCAGCCCAACGCTTATCAAACGATTTAGCGAAAGCAGACGTAAACACCCGTTAACGACCGATCGAATTGGATTACGCCAAGCAATCAATATGGAGACAGAGCTCCTTGAACAGATTGCCCTGCTAGCAAGTCTGTCGATCGACACAAGCAATATGTCCTTGCATCAACTGCGCGACAACATTAAAACCCGAGTTGTTGAGCGAGACGAAAGTGGTTTGGCGCTAATGTTTGAATCTTTTGGGTATAAATATGGCGTTCCTATTGATGCCGATGTTGTCTTCGATGTGCGCTGCCTGCCCAACCCTTATTGGGAGCCAACGCTGCGCCCATTGACCGGACTAGATGCAGAGGTGCGTGATTGGCTACACTCTCAAGCAACAGCAGAGGCCATGTATGAAGACCTTAAGGCCTATCTGCTGAGGTGGCTGCCAAAATTCGAAGAGAATAATCGAGCCTACATGACCGTTGCTATCGGATGCACCGGCGGACAGCATCGCTCGGTTTATTTGAGCGAGAAATTGAAGAAAGAGTTCGCCGGCAAAATAAAAAATGTGCAGGTAATGCACCGAGAGTTACTACGAAGAGAAACAGCGTAAGTCCTATGATTAAGTCTACAGTCACAATCTGCAATAAGGCAGGCCTTCACGCCCGTGCTGCAGCAAAAATGGTTTCAGTAAGTTCCGCCTTTGACAGTCAAATTAAAGTCGGTCAGGACAAACTCGTCGATGGCAAAAGCATTCTTTCACTGATGATGCTTGCTGCCAGCAAAGGGACCGTATTGAACGTACTGATCGAAGGTCCAGACGAATCTGATGCCTTACAAGCTATCACGACTCTGGTGAATAATCGGTTCGACGAAAGCGAATAAGCAGCCTCCCCCCCTGCTAGCCATAAGCGCTAGCGCTCGATTGCCACAGGAACAGTAATGAAAAAACGTGAAGAAATAGATTGGTCGCTCGAGCCGCCAAGCAAATCACAGGTCAAGCGTGACATGATAGGCATTCAAAAACTCGGAGAAGATTTAACCACACTGGGTAAAAAACAGCTCGATAAACTGCCTATTTCAGACTCGTTACGTGCAGCGTTGAATGAGTATAGTCGCTTGCCCAATAGCCATGAAGCCAGAAGACGGCAACTGCAGTTTATTGGCAAAGTAATGCGCGACGCCAATCACGAAGAAATTCAAGCGGCGCTGGATAAACTAAGAACCCCCGACCGCGCACAGGTGCGCCGCGCACAAATGATCGAAGAGTGGGGAGATAAAATCCTTAATGGATCAGAAGAGCAAATCGGTGAGTTTATCGAACGTTGGCCGCTGGCCGAGCGCCAAGCTCTTCGACAGATAACACGCAATTACAGCAAAGAAAACGAAGAAGCTGCAAAAGTACATCGTCGCAAACTCCTTAATTACATTAAAGAGTTTATCGAATAATCCTCAGCCTTCGGCGTTGAATAATGCCAGCAACGATTCACGCATCCAGCGATGTGCGCTATCGCTATCGGACTGGCGATGCCAATACAAATGCAAATCCAGTTGTGGCACTTCAAACGGCAAGGGCAAGATAGCAAGATCGTATTTCTCTGCTAAGAACCTAGGCAAACACAGCGCAAACTCAGTACTGCTGACAATTGCAGCAGCCACTCGGTAGTGTTGAACGCGCAATTTAATCGTGCGCTCAACATCCAATTTCAGTAACGCCAAATCGACTTGCCCCAAACCTTTTCGACGACTGGATACATGGATATGCTGCATCTGTAAAAAGCGCTCTAGTGTCAAAGGCTCAGTTAAAGCTGGGTGTCCATGACGCAGAACGCAAACATAATCATCCTTAATCAGTGACAGATGACTCAACTGAGGGTCCTCTACCACCGGCACATCGACAGCAAAGTCCAACTCCCCACGTGAAAGATTTCGCACTAGCTCATTGCGCTTCACATAATAGCTCTGCAAAGAGACATGAGGGGCCGACTCTTCAAACAAAGGAATAAGCCGAGGCAACACTAAGGCTTCAGCCAGATCGGTCATACTAAACTGGAAAATGCGCTCACTAAGCTTTGGATCAAAGTCTTCTCGCTCTAATACGCTCGTTTTAAGAAGACTTAAAGCCTCAGAAACGTTTTGTGCAATGCTGTCAGCGACAGGAGTCGGCTGCATGCCACGGGCCGTACGAACAAATAGTTCATCGTTAAACAACTTGCGCAGGCGCGCCAAAGCATTACTCACAGCGGGTTGCGTAATCGACAACATTTTGGCCGACTGCGTGAGGTTGCGCTCGGTATAGATGGTATCGAAAACCAAAAACAAATTGAGATCGCACCGCTTAACTGACATTGAATAAATATTCCTGAATTGAATGAGGCGCTTATATAGCTGGCATGAATAGTACGCAAACTTGCTGAATAATCAACACGAGAAAGCTAAATGTACCATGTTGCCGGACGACTGGTTATACAGAGGCTAAAATCCTGTGTTTTCACCCATGCTAGTTTGTGTACCTAGTAGTTTTTTAGTGCTACTATCGCTTGGCAATCGACCTGAGTTTAGCAAGCAAAATAAATATAAAAATCAAAAGCTTAAATGCATAAAAAAGAGGCATTCATGTCCGATAAAAATGCGCGCTCCTATTGGCAGGCTAACGTCAAAATCGTCCTTTGTCTTCTTCTTGTTTGGTTCTTCATCTCTTTCGTTTGTGGCATTTTGTTAGTCGACTTTCTCGACCAGTTTCGCATTGGCGGCTTCAAGCTCGGTTTCTGGATGGCACAGCAAGGTTCTATCTATGGCTTCTTGATCCTCATCTATGTCTATATCTGGCTGATGGACAGGCTCGATAAACGCTATAACTTAGACCAGAGTCACTCGGCCGACACAGCCCATATGGATGTCGAAGCCGATGCGAGTGAGGGCCAGCAATGAGTGTGCAACTGTGGACCTACCTGTTTGTCTTTCTCACCTTTGGACTGTATATCGGCATTGCCGTCTGGTCCAAAGCAGGCTCAACCCACGACTTCTATGTCGCGGGAGGCGGCGTTAGCCCTCTCACCAACGGAATGGCCACCGCCGCCGACTGGATGTCCGCCGCTTCGTTCATTTCTATGGCTGGCCTGATCTCCTTTCTTGGCCGCGATGGCACTTACTACCTCATGGGGTGGACCGGCGGCTACGTATTGCTCGCACTACTCCTCGCCCCTTATCTGCGCAAATTCGGCAAATTCACCGTGCCCGCCTTTATCGGTGACCGCTACTATTCGCACAGTGCACGCCTAAGCGCAGTGTTCTGCGCCATTGTCGTCTCCTTCGTCTATGTTTGCGGGCAAATGCAAGGAGCTGGAATCGTCTTTTCGCGCTTTCTAGAGGTCGACATCACTACCGGAGTCATCATCGGGATGGCGATTGTATTCTTCTATGCTGTTTTAGGAGGAATGAAAGGCATTACCTATACACAAGTGGCGCAATATTGTGTGCTGATTTTTGCCTATATGGTGCCGGCTGTCTTTATTTCTTTCATGATGACAGGCAACCCCATTCCGCAACTTGGTTTCGGTTCAGAGTTAACGCCAGAGTATGGCGGCGGTTACCTGCTAGACCGTCTTGATGGGGTTAGCCAAGAGCTAGGCTTTGGCACCTATACCGACGGGCAAAAAAGCACACAAGATGTATTCTTTATTACGGCGGCACTCATGTTTGGTACAGCTGGTTTACCCCATGTGATCATTCGCTTTTTTACTGTACCAAGTGTGCACGATGCGCGCCGGTCGGCGGGGTTTGCATTAATTTTTATCGCGATCCTTTACACCACTGCCCCCGCTATCGCGGCCTTCTCTAAAACTAATCTCATGAACACCGTCAATAATGCCGAATACACAGACATGCCCTCTTGGTTTACGACTTGGGAGCGCACTAGTCTCATCGCGTTCGACGACAAGAACGGTGATGGAAGAATTCAGTATGTCGGCGACCCACAAAGCAATGAGTTAACAGTTAATCGCGACATCATGGTACTGGCCAACCCTGAGATCGCAGGCTTGCCAAATTGGGTCATTGCATTGGTTGCAGCGGGGGCTCTGGCCGCTGCCCTGTCGACCGCCGCAGGGCTGCTATTAGTTATCTCCTCCTCTATCTCACACGACTTACTAAAACGCTGCTTGGCACCGGACATCACCGAGAAACAGGAATTAAACTACGCGCGAATAAGCATCTTTATCGCCGTGTTAATCGCAGGTTATTTTGGCATTAACCCGCCAGGGTTTGTCGCAGAGGTGGTGGCATTCGCGTTTGGTCTCGCCGCCGCTTCATTTTTCCCCGCAATCGTCCTAGGCATTTTCTATAGCCGCATGAACCGTCAAGGGGCAGTGGCAGGGATGCTGACAGGCTTCGCTTTCACCGCAAGCTATATCATATTTTTTAAGTTTATTAACCCAGAGATGAGCACTGCAGAAAATTGGTGGTTTGGTATTTCGCCGGAAGGAATTGGGACAATGGGCACTATTTTAAATTTACTTGTGGCTTTGACCGTCTGCCGTTTCACAGCCCCGCCCCCAGAATATGTAC
>OJGX01000529.1_pt1 | contig 18421 bp, 13 predicted proteins | sample 1594661 | NCBI WGS metagenome assembly OJGX01 (sample SAMN05416839, study PRJEB24817) | seawater metagenome | isolation source: Sea water | place: Canada:Atlantic | collected 2013-07 | reverse complement strand
ACGAGATCATGCCTAGTCTCGTGGGCTCGGAGATGTGTATAAGAGACAGGCGGAAACGTGCCTTTTCGGAGGCATTGAGGACCTGTCACGAGGCCCTTGCTCCAAATCAGAATCTCTTGGTGGAGTACAAGCCCTTTGAACCCGCGTTCTACCATACTGATATTGCTGATTGGGGGATGGCTTTGCTGCTTGCTAAAGAGGCGGGACCTCAAGCGAAAGTGTTGGTTGATACAGGGCACCATTATTCAGCCCAGAATATTGAACAGATCGTTGCCTGGCTTCTTGATGAACAGATGCTAGGTGGTTTTCACTTCAATGACCGGCGCTATGCGGATGATGACCTAACCCTTGGCTCGATCGATCCCTATCAAACGTTCCGAATCTTTGCTGAAATCCACAGCTGCCAACAGAGAGATCCTGGTTTGGTGAACTCGATCGCATACATGGTTGATCAATCCCACAATCTCAAACCGAAAATTGAAGCGATGCTTCAGACCGCTATGGTCGCTCAGGAGTACTATGCCAAAGCGGCACTGATCGATTGGACGATCCTGGACGAAGCAAGGCAGCGCGGAGATGTGCTCGATGCTGAACGCGTGTATCAAAAGGCGTTTCGCACGGATGTCACTGACGCCTTAGTTGCCTGGCGTCAAGGACGAGGCTTAGCGGCGGACCCCTTACTCGCATTCCGAGAATCAGGCTATCTCGAGCGGGTAAGCGAAGAGCGGAGTCAACGGCGTGAGCGGCTTGGACTTGGGACAGGGAGTAGCTACGCCTAGGTGATTGTGTCTCTGCTACGAATTCAAAACCTGTCGAAGTCCTTTGGAGGGGTTCAGGCCCTTCATGATATCGAATTGGAAATTCAACCTGGAGAAGTGCATGCGCTTTGTGGGGAGAATGGAGCCGGTAAGTCGACGCTAATCAAGATTCTTGGTGGGGTCGTAAAGCCAGATTCTGGCAGCGTGTTTTTCGATGGGGTTCCGATGGAGTTTGGGAATGTTCGTGGCGCTGAAGCGCTCGGGATTGCCGTGATGCATCAGGAGAGTGTGGCCTTTCCCCACCTGAACGCCGTTGATAATCTGTTTGTTGGTCGCGAACTAAGGCGATTTGGAGGGCTCTTGGATCGAGCTGCCATGCGGGCAAGAACGAAGGCGATGCTTTCTCGTTTGGGCGAGTCTCTCAATTTGGATCAAGCCGTTGAAACTTTCCCCTTGGCGCAGCGACAGATGATTGGCATTGCAAGAGCGCTGCTTCAGGACTGCCGCCTTCTTGTAATGGATGAGCCCACTGCCTCGCTTTCTGGGCGAGAGACCTCAGTTCTCTTTGAGTGCCTTCGACAATTGAGGCGTGAAGGGGTAAGCGTCCTGTATGTCAGTCATCGCTTGCGCGAGGTTTTTGATCTGGCAGATCGTATTACGGTGCTACGTGATGGTGCTTGGGTGAGCACGGATGCTTGTAGGGAACTCTCGGAACCCGATCTCATTCAAAGAATGGTTGGTCGGGCGATTTCGGAAAAGGCGGGCAAGACGACGTCGGTTCAGAATTCGGGCGTGCCGTCACTGGTCCTTCGAGGGTTGACCTCACAGCCCGATTTTCAGGATGTTTCTTTGGATGTGTTTCCTGGCGAAATCCTAGGCCTTGGGGGGCTTGTTGGGGCTGGCCGCTCCGAGGTGGCTCGGTGCGTCTTCGGTGTCGATTCGTATGACTCGGGGTCAATTGAGATTGAAGGAACACCGCTTGCCGTCGGGTCGGTCGAGGAAAGCTGTCAGGCTGGCGTCGCCCTTGTGCCCGAGGATCGACAGCACGAGGGCTTGATTCAATCGATGTCGATTCGGGAAAATCTTGGGCTTCCTTGGCTACGGAAGCTGAGTTCGTTTGGATTCGTCAATCGAGGACGGATGCGGGACCTCGCATCGGAGTCAGTTGCGAGGCTGGATGTTAAGTACCGAGGCCTAGGGGACGCCGTATCCTTCCTTTCTGGCGGGAACCAACAAAAGGTCGTTCTAGGCAAGTGGCTGGCCGGGAATCCGAAGGTTTTGATCCTTGATGAACCGACGAGGGGCGTTGATGTGGGAGCCAAAGAGGAAGTTTACGGGCTCGTGCGTCGCCTTGCAGCGGAAGGCGTTGCGGTGTTGCTAATCTCCTCGGATTTGCCGGAATTGATTCGGCTGAGCGATCGAATCAATGTGATGTGTGAGGGGAGGATAGCAGGCGAGCTTCTTTCTGGGGAAATCAGCGAAGAATCCATTCTCAGGCTAGCCCTTCCCAAAGAGGGAGCGTTCGGAGGAGGCATCAAGCGATGAGGGAGGCGTCGTCCCTTTCTGTCCTGTTGGGTCTCTTAGGACGTCACCGTAGTCTCGGGATCGGTCTATTGATGGCTGTGACGGTGGTTGTCGTTTCGATCGTCAGCCCTCAGTTTTTAGCCCCGGGAAATGTTCGTGATCTTTTGATTCAGGCGGCTCCGATCGTGATTGTCGCCTGTGGGGTCATGATGGTAGTATTGACCGCGGAGATTGATATTTCGGTGGGGTCAATGATGGGCTTGCTGGCAGCCGTTCTAGGAGTCTTGTCCTCGCCAGCGCATTTGGGGTGGTCGGTTCCTGCTGCCGCTTTCGCAGTTATTTTGCTGGGGGCTTGTCTCGGCGGGCTCAATGGGGTTTTGGTGGCCTATGGACGAGTTCCATCGATTATCGTGACCTTGGGGATGTTGACGCTGCTCAAAGGGGTAACTGAGTTGGTTCTAGGGGGAGAGTGGGTGACGGATCTTCCTTCGGCCTTGCGTTTCCTTGGGACCGGTTCTGTTTCTGGGATACCGATCTCTGTGATCGTTGCGGTCTTCGTGGTTGTGCTGACCTGGATCGTATTGTCGAGGACGGCATTTGGGCGACGCGTTTATGCGGTAGGGAGTAACGAAGCTGCGGCTCACTATGCCAGTATCTCTGTGCAGGTGACTAAGATGTTGACCTTCCTTTGGACTGGGATTCTTGTGGCTCTTGCGGTCCTCGTGAGCGCCCCTCAGTTAGCGGTGATCGACTCAGGATTCGGGACCGGGGTTGAGTTGTTGGTTGTGACGTGCGTGGTCGTCGGTGGCGTCGCCATCTCTGGAGGTCTCGGAAGATTGGCAGGAGTGGTTACAGCCTGTCTCCTAATGACAATGATCTCGACCGTTTTGATCTTTCTGAAGTTGGGGGAAGGGGCAACCTATTGGTCTCGGGGGATTCAAGGGCTGTTCATTTTAGGTGCTGTTCTGCTGGATCATATGGCGAAGCAAGTTCAGATGTCGCGGGAAGGTGATTCAGGATGAGACGCTTTGCTTTTTGGCATGAACTCGTTTTGGTTGCCTTGGTCGCTGCTGTTTTGGTTTGCGCTCAATCAATGGAGCCGCTCTTTGTGACCTGGACGGTGCAGAGTAAGTTGTCTACTCATATCTGGGAGATTGCAATTCTGGCCTTACCGATGGCATTGATTGTTGTCACGGCAGGCATTGATCTCTCCATCGGGGGAATCATGGCCATGTGCGCTGTCTCGATGGGATTCTTATTTCAAGCCGGATGGTCACCATGGTTCGCTGCTTCGGCTGGGATACTTATTGCAACGGGCTGTGGCTTCATCAACGGCTTGGTGGTGACCCGGGTTAAGGTTCATCCGCTGATCGTTACCTTGGCGACTATGGCAGCGTTTCGTGGGGCCGCCGAGGGGCTCAGTCGTGGGAAACCGGTTTCCTCGTTTCCTGAGAGCTTTGCCTGGTTGGGGCAGGGGGTTTGGTTTGGTTTGCCCGTGCCTGCTTGGGTTTTCCTGTTTTTGCTTCTGCTGGTTGTGCTGTTTTTGATTGGAACTCCTGCCGGAAGGCATTGCTACGCGATTGGAATGAATGAGTTGGCTTGCCGTTTTTCTGGGGTTAGGGTCGATCGAATCTTATTAGGTCTGTATACCTTTTCTGGATTTTGTTCAGGGCTTGCGGCTATCATTTTCATCGCTCGGCGCAACACAGCGAAGGCGGATATTGGAATGGGTATTGAACTCTTGGTTATCACCGCCGTGGTGATCGGAGGCGTGAGCATTTTTGGGGGGCGGGGGAATCTGCTTGGTACCGTGCTCGGAGTGTTCTTGATCCATGAGACGCGTGAATTCGTCAGTTGGCGTTGGAATAAGGACGAACTAAATTTCATCGTCATCGGATCGCTACTGATCGTCTCAGTGCTATTACATCGATGGTTGACGCCAGCAGAAAAGAAGCAGTGAATGGAACCGAATCCTTTGTTATGAACAAACTTATCAATAGTGGTCTTTTTGTCGGGCTGGTCTTGGCGTTGCTCGGATGTGGAGGAGAATCTGTTACGAGCGAGTCTGGCGATTCAGGTTTGGCTGATCAGAAGGTTACAATCTATCTGATTCCGAAAAAGAAGGGCTTACCCTATTTTAGTTCGTGTGCTGAGGGAGCACGTGCCGCGGCGGGCGATCTGGGGAATGTCGAATTGATCTATGACGGACCGACGGATGGTTCCCCAGAGAAACAAGCCGCCATGATCGAGACTTATACGCTTAAGGGGGCCGATGTCATTGCGATATCTCCCAATGATCCTGACGTTGTCGCTCCGGCAATGAGAAAGGCTCGTGAGCAAGGGGTCCATGTGATTACTTGGGACGCCGATGGCTTGGCCGATTCACGCGATTTTTTTGTGAATCAGGCCACTGCCGAAGCCATTGCTCACGGGATGGTTGATACCATGGTTGTGGATCTTGGTGGTAAAGACGTCGAGGCTGAGGTAGCGATCGTGACAGCTTATCTGACGGCCGCGAATCAAAACGTTTGGATCGAGCACATGAAGCAACATCTGACTTCCACCTATCCGCTCTTGACCTTGGTCGGGATTAAACCATCGGATGAAGATCAGAAAATGGCATTCAGCGTGACCCAAGATTTGATGAAGACCTACCCCAACATTAAGGGCTTTTTCGGGATTAGTTCTGTCTCGTTTCCCGGTGCTGCGGAGGCGGTGAAACAAGCCGGGAAGAGTGGAGACGTTATGGTGACTGGGTTGGCAACCCCAAATAGTATGCGCTCGTATGTCGAGGATGGGACTGTCAAGTCAGTTGTGCTTTGGAATACCGCCGAGTTAGGTTATTTGACGGTGCTTGTCGGCGAAGCACTTGCTTCCGGGACCTTGACCTCTGGCGCGACTGAGTTCGACGGAAAAAAACTAGGCAGCAAACAGGTGGACGGCGATCAAGTGATCCTTGGTGATATCATGGTGTTCAACAAAGAGAACATCGGAGACTTTGATTTTTAGGTGCAGAGCTCTTAAAAGCGGAACAGTCCACCGACTTTCATTGTCGCGACGCTCTCTTGTACGTGGAAAGAGAGGTCGTCGGCCAGGTAGTTCTGGTTGAGGACGATAAACATCTTTGCTCCGGGGCGGTATTCCCACTGAATTCGACTGTTGTAGCCGACGGATTCAGAGATGCTGTCGTACTGCAGAAGGTTTGTCCAAAAGAGGTCTGGCGTGACTGAGAGCAGGAGCCTTACCGATGCGAGGTGTGTCTCTCCGGATCCCAACGGCAAGCTAATATCTGAGAATGAGTAGTTTGCGCGGAGGCTGGCGTATTTCCACTTTCTTAAATCGCCGCCGATCGTGTAAGTCTCTCGCCGACCATCGTAGTACTCTCCGAATTGAATAGTAAACTCCGGGGCTAGAACTCGGTAACCGGCAAAGTCCATGTTGAAACGATAGTTGTTCCAGGAATACTCGCCGTCAGGGATGTCTAACCCCCCAGCGATCTGAAAGGGATCTGAGGGGGCGTCGTAGTTGTGTGTCATGGAAAATGAGAGATCGTCTCCACTTTCAAAGTCCAGTGACAGGGGAGTGACTCGATGTTGATAGGTCTCAAGGCGATTATCGAGGTCAGTGAAGTGTTCGTTTTCGTACCAGAAATGTGCCTGTCTAAGCCATGAAATCGAAGCGGGGCGAGGGCGGAACCCCCATAGGTTGTTGTAGGCGCGGATGTCTTTCCGGGGAACGAACCCAAGGGACGGGTTGAAGGCCTCATCGATTTCAACGTATTGAAGGTGGAAAAAGTAGCGGTCATTGGGGAGGGTGAGGTCGCCGCCATACGCGTAGCCAGTCTCCGGATTTCCATCGTCCGTGTAGCTGCTGAGGGCAAAGAGATTTGCTTGTAGGGTCTGTGTCCCCATGAACTCGGTGTTTCGATATCGGAAATCGGGCCCCGCGAGGAGATTGTCGTTGTCGCTGTTGGGATCCCCCGCGGTTGTGAGCCACCCGACGCTTGATTGATTGCCAATATCGCGAGCGACTCGTCCCGCAAAGACGTTCTTTTGACCGAGTCCGTCCTTTGAATCCAGGAGCACATCGGTCAGTCCCATTTGATATGCCCCGGCCCGACCCGCAACCTTTGCGGCGGCAATGATCGGCACGATATCGCCGTTGAGATTCCTTCCGATTCGACGCGAGAAGAAGGGAATGAGGGGGCGGTTGAGTCCTGTCCGGCTGCGCCCGGCCGTTTGTAGTCCGCCGAACTCAAAGAGACCACTGTCTTCCAGGAAGAAGGCTCGACGCTCGGGGAAGAAGAGGGGGAAGCGAGTGAAATTCAACTGGCGTTGATCGACGTCCGTTTCTGCGAAATCGGTGTTGTAACTCAAGGTGGCCGACATGTTCGGTGTGATTCGGTATCTCACGTCCGCCCCAATTTCTCCGAGCACATCGGAGTCGCCGTCCCTTCGTTGAAATCGTCCCAGCGCGTAGGGGGCGATTTCGAGACCGAGTCCTTGATCGAGTTCTTTGAGATCAAGGATGTCGCCTGCTTCCGAAACGTGGGAGGTTCGAATATGCGGAAGGGCTCCGGTCCATCGACCTCGTTCGTTCTTGCGCGCAACGGTTCGCGAAAGGTTGAATCCCCAGACAGAGCTGTTCGGATCAAAGCTGAGTGATTTTGCCGGAATAGCGATTTCGGCTGTCCATCCCTCCTCATTGATTTCAGTTCGAGCCATCCATGCGCCGTCCCAATTGTCATTGCGGTAGAGGTTGTTGGTCAGAAGAGCATCGTAACGCGTGCCGTTTGGATTCACGGCAAAGATGTAGCCGTTTCGCTGCCGATGAAAGGTGTCGAGAGCGAGATAGAGATAATCATCCGAGAATATGGAAGTCGAATCTCTCTCCATGGTGCGGGCTTTGATTGCCTCTGGTTTTGAGTCAAAGGCCCAGACACCGATGTAGAGATAGTCTTCGTCAAACAAGATCGCAAAGCGCGTCGGCTCGCTCATTGGTGAACCGAACTCACGATCATACCGAAACAAGGGACCCGCGGTCTCAGCTGTTTCCCAATCGGACTCATCGAGCGATCCATCGATCGTCACGGGGCCCGATGTGGGGGACGCGTGAATCGTCGGTTTTTCGCTGGGCTCCCTGACAGCGCCCGATTGGCAGTAGCCTAGATTGCTTAGGCTAGTCAACAGCAATGGGAGCAATAGAAAAGCGGAGCCACGGCGGTGGCTTTTGAGACACTGCTTCAAATCTGTAACCGTTGTAGGCCGGGTTAGGAGATGGGGTCCGTGCTTCGGGTCCCATTTACTAAACGCGAGATCGCGAGTGGATTCGAATTCTTGAGTTCATCTGGAAGCATTCCATCGGGTGCGCTTTGGAAGCACACCGCTCGGACAAAGCGTTGGATGGCCATTGAGCCAACCGAGGTGCTTCGGCCATCGCTGGTGGACGGGAAAGGCCCGCCATGGACCATGGAATGGCACACTTCGACGCCGGTTGGGAAGCCCCCGAAGAGAATTCTTCCCACGCGTTCTTGGAGGGCTGAAATGATTTCGGTCGCTCCTCCCAATTCATTCTCGAGGCCATGAACCGTCCCGGTCAATTGGCCTTCGAGTGTGGAGAGCGCGCGCACGAGCTCCTCGGGATTCTGGTAGGTCACCAAGATGGTCGACGGGCCGAAGGCTTCCTGATGGACCGCTGGATTGGAAAGGAAGGCTTCCGTTGTGACTTGGGCCAGAGCCGTGCCGACCTGACATTTTTGATCACCACCAGTATTCGATGCATCATGATGAACGGTAACACCGTCTTGATTGAGAGCGGCGATTTCCTGCAGCGTCTTGCGATAAGATTCAGCAATGCCGGCATTCAATGAATGACCTGGGGCTGTCTCGGTAAGGGCGCCTTTCAAAATCTCTGCGAATGAGTTGGCACTATCACCAGCTGGTAAGAAGACGAGGCCGGGATTAGTGCAGAATTGGCCGAGTCCAAGGGTTACCGAACCGTGAAGACCAGCGGCGAGTTGTGGTCCTTTGGCTTGGAGTGCCCCTGGAAGAATAACAACCGGATTAATGCTGCTCATTTCGGCATAGACCGGGATCGGTTCAGGGCGTTCGGCGGCGACCTTCATGAGAGCCGTTCCACCGGTGCGGGATCCCGTAAATCCGACCGCCTTGACCGCTGGATGTTGGACGAGCGCGGTTCCGATTTCTCTTCCGGATCCGTAGATCAATGAGAAGGTGCCTGCCGGCATTTGGCACGACTCGACGGCCTTCATTATCGCTTGGCCGACGATCTCCGCGGTGCCGGGATGAGAATGATGTGCCTTCACGATGACTGGGCAACCGGCCGCGAGGGCGGCTGCGGTATCCCCACCTGCCACGGAGAAGGCGAGCGGGAAATTACTTGCGCAAAAAACGACGACAGGACCAAGGGGGCTGAGCAGTGATCTCACATCCGGCTTTGGCAGAGGCTGTCTGTCTGGTTGGGCGGTTTCGATTCTGGCGTCGGCCCAGGAGCCTTCTTCGACGAGTGAGGCGAATAGTCGAAGTTGCCCCATGGTGCGACCAGCTTCGCCGCGAACCCTTGGTTCTGGTAGAGCTGTTTCGCTGGGCATCCGCTCGACTAAGTCTTCGACGACCGCCTCGATATTATCAGCGATTTGTCTCAAAAAAGCCGCTTTCTCTGCGCCAGAGCAATTGCGATAGCTCGAGAAGGCCTTTTTTGCCTGAAGTGCAACGGCGTCGACGCTGTCTGAACTGAGTTGTTTGTAGGCTGGGTCAAGTGCTTGATCGTTGGCTGGATTGATCGCCTGAAAAACCGAGTCTGTTTCTTGAATAGATATTCCCGATACGAGGGAATGACCTGTGAGCTGCGTATTCATCTGGGAAGAGCTTAGCGGTGCTAGGCCAACAAGTGAACTCCATTTCTTTGGTTTCTTGGCTTGGAACGTCCAGAGATTGATGGGGGACTGCAGCCTGATTCGAGACGCTTTGCATAAGATTGTTTGATTGCCTGGTTCGAAAGCGCCTAAGCTTGCTGGGTTCATGAATAGGAAAGCGATGTGTAGGTGGAACGGAATGCTACGATGCTGGACTCCTGGTTTGGCTTTGTTTCTAGCTGTTGCCGTAGGGCTTGAGACGAAGGGAGCCTCGGGGGATTGGGTTCAGTTTCGCGGCAACGAAGGCCAAGGTGTGGCGCCTGATGCCGATCCTCCTATCGATTGGTCTGAATCGGAGCAGGTACAGTGGAAGGCCACTGTGCCAGGGGCGGGTTGGTCGTCTCCGGTGATAAAGGACGAACTTGTCTATGTCACTTCTGCCGTATCTAGCTCGGACGGTTCAGGAGGGAAACTACAGGTAATTGCTTTTCATCTCGATTCGGGTGAATTGGCTTGGGCCACAGATGTGTTTGATCTGCCAGTCGATGGCGTCAAGCATGACAAGAATAGCCATGCCAGTGCAACGCCAGTCTTGAGCGGAAATCGAGTTTTTGCGCATTTTGGGCACTTCGGAACGGCATGCCTCAGTATTGATGGCACCGTGCAGTGGCGCCAAGATACTCTGGGGTATGAACCGGTTCATGGGAACGGAGGCTCTCCGATTCTCGTTGGGGATAAGGTGATCTACAGTGCCGACGGGAAAGCGAATCCAGCCATTGTCGCTTTGGACAGTGACACCGGAAAATTAGCCTGGAAACGCGAACGCAATACCGGGGCCTCACGGAAATTTTCCTTTAGTACCCCCTTATTGGTTTCGGTCAATGGGCGTCGCGAGATCATTAGTCCAGCGAGTGGGGCTGTGTTTGCCTATGCTCCTGAGACGGGAGAAGAGTTGTGGCATGTCGACTATGGGCAAGGGTACTCCGTTGTTCCGCGACCGATTGCTGGCCACGGGCATGTTTATGTGGCAACCGGCTTTGGTCGACCAAACGTCCTTGCCATCAGACTCGGTGGAAGGGGTGATCTTAGTGATTCTCACGTGACCTGGAAAACGTCTCGAAGCGGACCAAAGACACCATCGATGCTGCTCCTTGGGGACAAGCTCTACTACGTGTCCGATGGGGGGATTGTCAGTTGTGTGAATGCCTTGACCGGAGCTCGAATATGGCAGGATCGGGTGAAAGGGAATGTCTCGGCGTCTCCGATCATTGCCGGCGGCCGAATCTATGTTGCTACGGAGGAAGGGGTCATATACGTCTTGCGTGCAGGGGACACCTTTGAACTCCTGGCAGAGAATCGATTCGCCGGTCGAATCTTCGCGTCACCGGCCGTGACCGGGAATGCCTTAATCGTTAGAACGGAAACGCAACTTTTTCGAATTGAGAAGCAATGATAACCTATCCGAATCCTCGTAACTCCGTCGTGGGATTGCTGCTGACGCTCGTCCTTTTTGTACTACCAAGGACAGGCGATGCTGGCGAGCAACGCCCAAATATTGTGTTTCTGCTCTCCGATGATCAAACAGCCTATTCGGTGGGATCATATGGGAATCCAGATGTACAGACGCCGCACATGGATCGTCTGGCATCGCTCGGAGTCTCCTTCGATCATCATTATGATACGACGGCGATCTGCATGGCAAGCCGAGCCAGTATAATGACGGGAATGTATGAGTATAAGACCGGCTGCAATTTTGAGCATGGACCATTGATGCGGGAGCACTTCGATCGTTCCTATCCCGTTCTCCTTCGAAAGGCGGGCTATCGGACCGCCTTTGCTGGAAAATTTGGGTTTCTCGTCGCTGGCCAGCCTAAGGTTCGCGGGGTTCTCCCTGAAGAGGATTTTGATCTCTGGGGAGGTGGCCCTGGCCAAACTTTCTATGCCACGAAGAAGAATGATTCGATGAAAGCTTACGCCAAAGACTATCCCCATTCGACGCGGGCGTATGGTGCTTTTGGTCGAGATTTCATTCAATCAAGCGCTCAATCCGGAAAGCCGTTTTGTCTCTCAATTAGCTTCAAGGCACCTCACCGACCGGTGACGCCGGATCCAGAATTTGACCATGTCTATCAAGGGAAAACGTTCAAAAAGCCCGCCAATTATGGACGCGAACATGGCGCTCATTTTTCGCGCCAGAGTCAGCAAGGAAGGCAATTTGTTCGTTTCTCGGAATGGGGATACGAGAATGACTACGATCGAGTCATGGCTCTCTATCATCAACAGATTTATGCGGTTGATGTTGCTGTTGGTATGATCATGACGGCATTGGAGGAAGCGGGGGTGGTAGATAATACTGTCGTGATATTCACTTCTGACAACGGGTTTCTCTGTGGCTCACATGGCTATGGATCGAAGGTGCTTCCCTACGAGGAAGCGTCTCGTGTGCCTCTAATTATTTACGATCCGCGAGCAAAGGGAAAGAATGCAGGGAGTCGCTCGGCTGCGTTGACTGGGAATATCGACTTTGCACCAACGATTCTGGAGCTGGCCGGAGTGCCGATTCCGTCGTCGACTGATGGGAAAAGCTTGCTACCCTTGTATGATGACCCGAAGGGTTCCGTGCGCGATTTTCTTGCCTTAATCAATGTCTGGGGCCCCAAAGAAGTGCACAGTTTATCGGTTGTTTCGAAGGACTATAAGTATGTGTTTTGGAATTATGGTGAGGGTGATTACGAGCCGGTTGAGGAACTCTACCATTTAGCGGAAGACCGTCTCGAGATGAACAATGAAGCGACAAATCCTGACCACAAGGCTGCCCTGAACCGGCTTCGTGGAGCCTATGATCAAAGTTTAGCCAACTGGAAGAATCAAGCCGTTCCGTATCACAATTACCAGAAGTACGGGGTCGTCTTTGATCGTGAAATTCCCTGGGAACAGAAGGCTGCTCTGATCAAGCCTTAACCCTGTTTAGCTCTTCAACTCCCACTCCAGAAATTCGGTCTTAAACCCATTTCCCTTGGGCGAGGCCGTCATGATTCCTGCTTGAATTGGTCCCGTGGTCTGGAAGGTGACCTGGCGAATAAGGCGACATTTTGACTCGGATTCGCCGTATGAAATCTCGATGAGATTGCCGGTTCGTTGGATCCTAAACGTGACTATTGGGGGGCATGCGACGGGTGAGATCGCCCAGTCCGATTGCGCCATTGTGACGACGGAGCTTGCCTGGGGCATTCCGTCGACATATTCGATCCCGCATTTGATCCATTCCGAGTCACTTGCTCTTACCATCAGGCCAGACTGATCATATTGGTCCTTATACTGTCCCTGAAAACGGCTCTGAAATGAGAAATTACCAAGGACGACTTCGTGGTAGAAGTGTCCATTGTGACGAATTCCTCCGTCGTGAGTGAGTCGCCAGAAATCGGTTTCTGGCATTGATTTGATCGTGACGCCGCGATCCGTTTTTGACCACGATTCTGGTTCATTGAGCCAGGTCATCTTTTCAGTCTCATTCATAGAAATGGAAGATTGAGGAGGGGGTATCCCCTTAATCGAGCGTAGCAGCTTTGGGGAAATAATCTGTAGAAATCGTTGTAACAAGAGCGGAAAGAGGATTGTCTTGTGTTTTAGCCATGTTGAACCCGTCAGAAGGGTCTTGCGTGGAGCTTTGTTGAAATACCTAAAAGAGTAAAAGAATGAGAATGACACGACTATTGGTAGCGGTGTGCTCGGTGTTGGTGGGCTTGGCTGCTTCGGCGGATCACCACAAGGCAAGTGTTGTCGGCGTATGGCATGGCGTCGGGGTGGGGCCTAACGGTGATGAGTCAGCGTCGACCATGACGATCACGAAGAAAGAAGGCAAACTCTCTGGCAAATCAGTGAATGAGCAGGGGGATGAGCGAATCCTTGATCGAATCAAGTTTGACGGCAAGTTGTTTCACGTCGAGATCGATATCGACCAAAACGGGCAATCAGGGGTGCTCGGCGTCAAGGCAAAGTTGGGTTCGAATGGCGAGTTGAAGGGGAATTGGTTTGCGAATGATGACAGTGGGACGGAACTCTACTCTGGTGAGTGGGGTGCGGTTCGTAACTTGAGCAAGGTCGTAGTGGGGAGTTGGAATGTTGTCGCGGTGACCGATGACGGCGACAATGAGCATACGATCTCCATCACCAAAGAAGGATATCGTTATACCGGGACGGTCGAGGGCGAGGCAGGCAGTCTGGATCTCGAGAATCTCCGAGTGAAGAAGAACAAACTCTCTTTCGAGTTTGCTTACGGAGACGGCACGGTCAAAGTGGCGGCTGCTCAGACGGGCCCAACCAAGTTGGCTGGGGAATGGACCTACTTTGATAGCTCCGATCAAGATCTTGGTTCTGGTAAATGGACTGCCAATAAGTAATTTCAGACCGAGGTATCGGTTTATTTTTTTCGAGACTGCCCTCAGTTTGGGGGCGGTCTTTTTTGTGCCTTGCTTCATTGGTCTGGATCGGAACTCGTAGGCCCGCGATCCTTTATCGGAAGCGCCTTTCCGCTCGATTTCTTACGATGGAATCTTGTAGGGTGCCTTGGTGTGCTTCCTTTGTCTCCATAGTGCTGTTAGCCCGCTGAAGCGTGCTCGGCAATGGACCCTAACTGCCGCTGGCTTGCTTGTCTGCTGGGTAATTCTGGGAACGGGCCTCTCTCCGAGTCTGGCAGAACTTGCTCCCTTTCATGTTCCGCCACTCACATCATGGACCAATAGTCTGGGCATGCCTTTTGTCGGCGGGCTCAAACCCGGCCTTAAGATATGTCGATGGGAAACACGCGTGCGCGACTACAAACGCTTTCTCCATGAACATGAAAAGTCTCTGAAGACTCCCTCATTCCAACAAACAGATAATCATCCTGTGGTAGGAATCAGTTGGGTAGAGGCCAAGGCCTTTTGCGATTGGCTCACGACGCTTGAAAAGCGTGAGGGAACTATTGCGTCGACAGCCTTCTATCGCCTGCCTACGGATCGTGAATGGACCTTGATGCTGGGACGCTTCGTTGAGGAGGACGCGCTACCTAGGGACCTAGATGAGAATGCTGATGGAGCGTTCGTGTGGGGACTAAGCTGGCCTGCTCCTCAGGGTAGCGGGAATTTTGGCAAGGATGAAGGAGCCGATCACTTTGCCTTCACGGCGCCGGTCGGATCGTTTCCTGCCAATGAGCTCGGGTTGTTTGATGTTGCGGGGAACGTTTGGGAATGGTGCGAAGATTGGTACGATGAAAATCAATTATACCGGGTCTTACGGGGAGGCTCGTGGCGTACCGAGACATTTCGAAACACCCTGGCAACCGAGCGGCATGCGCATCTACCGCAGGCGCAGGTCGATTGCTATGGCTTTCGCTGTGTTCTGGTTGATCGTGAGGTTTTCGTCGAATAATGAGTCTCACGCGCTTGTTATTCGGGTTTGTCGTTTCCTGCCAGGTTTGTGTGGTTGCTGGGAACTATGGAATTCGGGCTTGGAACCTTGAAGAGGGACTTCCTAGTTCGCAGGTGGTTGCGATTGATCAGGCGGCAGACGGGAGACTCTGGGTTGCGACTTCGCGGGGGCTCGCAGCCTTTGATGGTCACGAGTTCGAGGTGTTCAACCATGTGTCTCATCCTGAGCTAGGAACGAGCGATCTTTCCGACCTGCTCATTTCTCCGAGTGGCGAAGTTTGGTTCTCTGAGCGTTCCGGGCAGGTTGGCTTTATGGATGAGGCGGGCTTCCAGAGTATCCAAGGAGTTCCCTTGGAAGGGGATGATTACGTTGACCGGATGGTGGTCAGTGATGACGGACGGATTGTGGGGGCAACGAGAGATGCGCTCGTGGTACAGCTGGCTCCAGGGAATCCTCGCATTATTCGAAAACGGCGTGCTTGGCTTGAACCAAGGCGAGAATCCTCACCAGGCGTTCAGCTGCACTTTGATCACGACGGACAACTCTTTGTCGGTTTACACACGGAGTTGAATCGGTGGACATCGGCAGGGATGCCTCGAGTTTTGCCTGAGTTGTGGGTTGATACCTCCGAAGATCGAGCCTGGCTTTGGGCCTTAGGAGGGAGCCCCCGAGGTGGAGTCTGGGTGGCAGCTGACCTTAAGGTTCGTCGATACGATAACGGAGCGTGGGTAGAGAACTATGGTGACTTTCCCTGGGGCGATGATTCAAGAATCACCGCACTTTTGGAGACTCGTGACGGGGTGCTTTGGATTGGATCTCGGGGTGAGGGGCTTCGAGGTCTCACTGGTGCCGATGACCTGATTGTGATTTCGAAAGGCGATGGATTGCCCAGTGTCGATATCAATACCTTGTTTGAAGACCGAGAGAGTAATCTCTGGTTGGGAACCGATGGCGGTGGGCTCGTCCGCATTCGAGAGAATTCATTCGAGCAGTTTGGAGCTGAATCGATCTTGGGAGATGTCAGGGTGAATTCGATGGTCGAAGATGCCACTCACGATCTCTGGATTGCCACGGACGGTCAGGGACTGCTTCATTGGAACGGCTACGAGTTTAGATCGGTGTTTGGCTTAGATCGACAGGTCGTAAACGTTTTGCTTCATGACTCGAGAGATCGGGTCTGGGCGGGAACCCAGAACGATGGACTGGCGGTGCTCTATCCGTCGGATTCGGAACAACGAGAGGAGAAGCTTGAGAACTACATTGGTCAGTCGATCGTGAGTCTCTTCGAGGATTCCCAAAGGAATGTGTGGGTTGGGGCTGAGAGTGGTGTGGCGGTTTTTCGTGAGGGGGATATAGGGGATGAACCTGTATCGTCGTTTCCAACTCTGGAGAGCATTCGATGTATTCTTGAAGACAAGGAGGGCGCGCTTTGGTTCGGGACCTTAGGGCGAGGTGTCTACCGATGGCGCAATGGATCGATGACGCAGTTTACCACCCGTGATGGCCTCCCTGATAACGCCGTGACTTCGATGTGTCTTGATGAGCAAGGAGGACTGTGCATCGGAACCTACGGGGGTGGTATCGCTCGTTTTTCTGAAGATGCCTTCGTGCCGTTTCTTGGGAATTTGGCTGGACTCGATGGCTTCATTTCCGGGTTGGTCAATGATCAACGGGGCTCTCTTTGGCTAGGTACGAGTCGCGGTATCAATAGAATTGCTTGGACTGACCTCAATCTCGTTTCGACATCTGGTGTTGGTTCGCGGCAGAGCTTTGGTAAAGAGGATGGTCTTGCGTTCTTAGAGTGTAGTGACAGGTTTCATCCGAGCATTCTGCTTAGCGATCTTGGTCGGCTGTACTTTCCAATGAAACGAGGTGTCGCTGAGATCGTTTTGCCAGAGCTTGAATCGTTGCCCAGCTGGATTCCTCCAGTTTCCATCCGGGACGTGCTGGCAGATGAATCACCGTTGCTCCGCTCTGAAGTCGATGGTCTTCCGGTCGTCAATATTGGGCCGGGAACACGCCGGGTAGAAGTGACATTTTCAGGGATTGGTTTGTCGGCTCCAGAACAGGTGAGGTATCGATATCGGATCAGAGGCAATGGTGCGGATTGGATCTCGCTGGGTCCGGTACGCTCTGTTTCCTTCTTGGAGCTTGAGGCGGGAGACTATCAGTTTGAAGTCACATCTGCGCTTCAGTCCGGCCGTTGGAACACCGAGCCAGCGACACTTTTGATTAGGGTTGCGCCAAATTGGTGGGAAACGACCGTGGCTTTCTGGCTGGCTGGTGCTGCTGGCGTTCTGGTGATTGTGGCCTCCATTGGCGGTCTTGCTCGCCGTCGGATTCGATTGGAGCAGGCCAAGCGAAACATGGATCAGCTCCTCTACCGGGAGCGAGAACGGATCGCGCAGGACATGCATGATGATTTAGGAGCTCGTTTGACTCAGTTGTCGTTTCAGGGAGAGCTTGCCAAGAGGGCCCTGGGTGAAACAAAGACCCTAGAGTCGAGATTGGACACTGTCGTCAACAGTGTCCGGCAGACGGCGCAAGCGCTTGATGATGTTGTATGGATGACGAACCCGCGCAATGACAATTTGGAGCGCCTGGTTTCTCACCTGGTGCAGATAGCTTGTGATATGAGCGATAGCGTAGGCTGGAAACTCGAGCTGGTCATTCCGGATGCTGTTGGCTTAGACACCGTTGCAGGGAAGAACCGGCATGAAATTGTGATGGTGGTTAAAGAACTTCTCAACAATGCCAGCAAACATAGTGCCTGTTCGTGTGTTCGGTTTGAAATTGAGGTTTCGGAGGATGAATTGAGGGTTCGAGTGATTGACGATGGGCGTGGTTTTGATGTGGCGGCATGCCAGGCCAAAGGCAATGGCCTGGGGCAGATGCAACAAAGGGCTCAGAGTGCGGGCGGAAGTTTGGCTGTTTCTAGCGAAGCGGGACAGGGAACGGTGGCTGAATTGGTTTTCCGTCTGGATGGAATTGGAGGATAATGAGGGATATGGAGACGCAACCAGAGGGCGAAATTCGCGTTTGTCTTGTCGAAGATGATTCCCGAATTCGTGATGGACTGAGCATGTTGATTGACGGGACATCGGGTTTTCGCGTGATCAATGGCTATCCACGAGCTGAGCTGGCTCTGAAATCCCTGCCTGAAGATCGTCCCGACGTTGTGTTGATGGATATCAAGATGCCGGGAATGAGCGGGATCGAATGTGTTCGGCAACTAAAACGCCTGCTGCCGGAAGTGAACGTGATCATGCTGACAACCTATGAAGACGAAGATCTCCTTTTTGAATCTCTACGCGCCGGCGCTGTGAGTTACCTCTTAAAAAGGACGCCTCCGACGAAGATTCTCGAGGCGATCTCCGATGTTCATCATGGTTATTCGTCGCTGACGGGAAAAATGGCTCGCCTTCTCGTACGCTTTTTTCAAGAGAACAGACCCGAGACTAGTGGGGTTGAAAAACTGAGTGAACGTGAGCGAGAGATTTTAGATCGGGTCGCACGTGGCTTGAGAAACAAGGAAATTGGCGCCGAACTATCGGTGAGTGAGAATACGATTCGGAGTCACCTGAGAAATATCTACGAAAAACTTCAAGTAGCGTCTCGAGCGGAAGCGGTCGCCAAGTATCTCGAAAAATAGCCAGCCTTGCCTCAGCTCGATCTGAGAGGCTTGGGGGCCTATCGGGTTGGGGATTCTAGTGACTCGATATCACGGTTCAGCGACCACAAGGTCAACGTGTCTCTGTCTTTAATCAAGAATCCATTGTCGAGCAGAACCGGGGCAGCCCAGGTGGGAGCATCGGAGACGGTGTAGGTAGCTACTGTCTCTTATACACATCTGACG